>Ga0265798_10004588_pt1 | contig 18962 bp, 12 predicted proteins | sample P3T30metagenome_FD_192430 | JGI IMG/M metagenome (GOLD analysis project Ga0265798, IMG submission 192430) | Plant litter microbial communities from East Loma Ridge, Irvine, California - P3 T30 | ecosystem: Environmental > Terrestrial > Plant litter > Unclassified | place: USA: California... | reverse complement strand
AACAATTCTGCCGTTAGGCAGAACCAAACAAGCGCAACCTATGTATCGGATACACACCGAAAGCCAGGCGACAAAAATGCAGTCAAAAAAACGCCCCGAACCAGTCGGGGCGTTTTCATGCGGCTTCAACGTGCAGCTTGAAACTCGCCGCTCAACGCTGCTTTTACTTCGGGAACGCCGGTGGGTTAACGCCCGCCATGTCTTCCATTACGCGAACCACCTGGCAGCTGTAACCGAATTCGTTGTCGTACCAGACATACAGAACTACGCGGTTATCCATGCAGATAGTCGCTTCAGCGTCCACCACACCCGCGTGGCGCGAGCCCACGAAGTCGGTGGAAACCACTTCCTGCGAGTTAACGAAATCGATCTGCTTGTGCAGGTCCGAATACAGCGCGGTGTGACGCAGGTATTCGTTCATTTCTTCGCGGGTGGTCGCGGTGCCCAGGTTCAGGTTCAGGATCGCCATCGACACGTTCGGCGTCGGAACGCGGATCGCGTTACCGGTCAGCTTGCCGGCCAGTTCAGGCAACGCCTTCGCAGCCGCTGTCGCAGCACCGGTCTCGGTGATGACCATGTTCAGCGCAGCGCTACGGCCACGGCGGTCGCCTTTGTGGAAGTTGTCGATCAGGTTCTGGTCGTTGGTGTACGAGTGAACCGTTTCAACGTGACCGTTGACGATACCGAACTTGTCATTCACAGCCTTGAGGACCGGAACAATGGCGTTGGTGGTGCAAGAAGCCGCAGAGATGATCTTGTCATCGGCGGTGATCTGCTGGTGGTTGATGCCGTGAACGATGTTCTTCAGCTTGCCTTTGCCCGGCGCGGTCAGCACCACGCGGTCAATGCCAGGACACTGCAGGTGCTGGCCCAGGCCGTCGGCATCACGCCATACGCCGGTGTTGTCGACCAACAGCGCGTCCTTGATGCCGTACTGGGTGTAATCCACCTCGGTCGGGCTCTTGGCGTAGATCACCTGAATCAGGTTGCCGTTGGCGCTGATGGTGTTGTTGGCTTCGTCGATGGTAATGGTGCCGTCGAACGGACCGTGTACCGAGTCGCGACGCAGCAGGCTTGCACGCTTGACCAGATCGTTCTCGGCGCCTTTGCGCACGACGATGGCGCGCAGACGCAGGCCGTCGCCACCACCGGTTTTTTCGATCAGGATACGCGCCAGCAGACGACCGATACGGCCGAAACCGTACAGCACAACGTCAGTGCCTTTGCGCGCGCCGGAATTCTGTTGGCCTACGATTTCGGCCATTTCTTCACGGACGAACTGCTCGGCAGTGCGACCGTTGGCTTCGGCTTTGTATTTGACGGCCAGCTTGCCCAGGTCCACCGAAGCGGCACCCAGTTTGAGCTCGCTCATCGCTTTGATGAGCGGGAAAGTCTCGTGTACGGACAACTCGGTTGCGTCTGCCTGGCGGTGACGCGCAAAGCGGTGAGCTTTGAGAATCGCGATGACTGAACGGTTGATCAGGGTGCGGCCATAGATCGAACTCACCACATTGTTATTGCGGTAGAGCTGACCGATAAGCGGGATCATCGCCTCGGCGAGCGCTTCACGATCAATCCATTCACCAAGACACTGGTCGGGCTTCTGAGTCACGGGAACCTTCCACATGTAGGTGCTTAAAAAAGGGACTACATTATGCCCAAGCCTTTGTTTATGAGCAATCCAGTGTTTTGAGATCTCGGAGCACTACATAAATCGGCGAGCACAAAACTGACAGCGGATTCCCGATTTAGTTACAATCCCCGGCTTTGCCGCAACGCCTGGAGCTCTATCTTCCGTGCCCGTTCTGCGCCTACCGATTCTCCCTGCTGCCGCAGGCAAACAACATTGGGGCAACCTGCCCGGTGCCGCTCAAAGCCTGGCCATCGCCGAGGCCGCCAGCGCCGCGAAACGCTTCACCCTGCTTTTGACCGCCGACAGCCAAAGCGCCGAGCGACTCGAGCAGGAACTGAAGTTTTTCGCCCCTGAGCTTGCGGTGCTGCATTTCCCTGACTGGGAAACTCTGCCCTACGACCTGTTCTCGCCGCACCAGGACATCATCTCCCAGCGCATCGCCAGCCTGTATCGGCTGCCCGAGCTGGAACATGGTGTGCTGGTCGTGCCAATTACCACCGCCCTGCACCGCCTGGCGCCGACCAAATTCCTGCTCGGCAGCAGTCTGGTGCTGGACGTCGGCCAGAAGCTCGATGTCGAGGCCATGCGCACACGGCTCGAAGCGAGCGGCTATCGCTACGTCGACACGGTGTACGAGCACGGCGAGTTCACGGTGCGTGGCGCCCTGATCGACCTGTTCCCGATGGGCAGCAAACTGCCCTACCGGATTGATCTGTTCGACGACGAAATCGAAACCCTGCGCACCTTCGAGCCGGAAACCCAGCGTTCCATCGACAAGGTCGATTCGGTGCGCCTGCTGCCGGCGAAGGAATTCCCGCTGCAGAAGGAGGCCGTCACCCGGTTCAAGGCGCGGTTCCGCGAGCGGTTCGATGTCGATTTCCGGCGCAGCCCGATCTTTCAGGATTTAAACAGCGGTATTACCCCGGCCGGCATCGAGTACTACATCCCGCTGTTCTTCGAAGAAACCTCCACCCTGTTCGACTACCTGCCGCAGGACACCCAGGTGTTCTCGCTGCCGGGCATCGAACAGGCGGCGGAAACGTTCTGGAAGGACGTGCGCAACCGTTATGAGGAGCGCCGCGTCGACCCCGACCGCCCGTTGTTGCCGCCTGCCGAGTTGTTCCTGCCGGTGGAGGACTGTTTCGCGCGCCTCAAAAGCTGGCCTCGGGTGGTCACCAGTCAGGACGATGTCGACACCGGCGTGGGCCGCGAGCGCTTCCCTGCGCAGGTGTTACCGAATCTGGCGATTGAAGCCAAGGCCAACGAGCCATTGGCGGCGCTGTCCAACTTCCTCAACGACTTCCCCGGCCGCGTGCTGTTCACCGCCGAATCGGCCGGTCGACGTGAAGTGCTGCTTGAACTGCTCGAGCGCCTTAAGCTGCGCCCGAAAACTCTGGACAGCTGGCAGGAATTCGTCGACAGCAGGGAGCGGCTGGCGATCACCATCGCACCGCTGGACGATGGCTTGGTGCTGGACCAGCCCGCACTGGCGCTGATCGCCGAAAGCCCGTTGTTCGGTCAGCGGGTGATGCAGCGTCGACGCCGCGAGAAGCGGGCCGACGGCCACGCCAGCGACGCCGTCATCAAGAACCTTGCCGAGTTGCGCGAAGGCGCGCCGGTCGTGCATATCGACCACGGCGTCGGGCGCTATCTGGGCCTCGCCACGCTGGAAGTGGAAAACCAGGTCGCTGAATTCCTGATGCTGGCCTACGCCGAAGACGCGAAGCTGTATGTCCCGGTCGCCAACCTGCATTTGATCGCCCGCTACACCGGCAGCGATGACGAACTGGCACCGCTGCACCGTCTGGGTTCCGAAGCCTGGCAGAAAGCCAAGCGCAAGGCCGCCGAACAGGTGCGCGATGTCGCGGCGGAGCTGCTCGATATCTATGCCCGTCGCGCCGCGCGCGAAGGCTACGCGTTCGCCGACCCGAAGCTCGACTACGAAACCTTCAGCGCCGGCTTCCCGTTCGAGGAAACCCCAGACCAGCAAACCACTATCGAAGCGGTGCGCGCCGACATGCTGGCGCCCAAACCGATGGACCGACTGGTCTGCGGCGACGTCGGTTTCGGCAAGACCGAAGTGGCGATGCGCGCGGCGTTCATCGCCGTACACGGCGGCAAGCAGGTCGCGATCCTGGTGCCGACCACCCTGCTCGCCCAACAGCACTACAACAGCTTCCGCGACCGTTTCGCCGACTGGCCGGTGACCGTTGAAGTCATGAGCCGATTCAAGTCGGCCAAGGAAATCAACGCCGCCGTGGCCGATCTCGCCGAGGGCAAGATCGACATCGTCATCGGCACCCACAAGCTGTTGCAGGACGACGTCAAGATCAAGAACCTGGGGCTGGTGATCATCGACGAAGAACACCGCTTCGGTGTCCGTCAGAAAGAACAGCTCAAGGCGCTGCGCAGCGAAGTCGACATCCTGACCCTGACCGCCACGCCGATCCCGCGGACCCTGAACATGGCCGTGGCGGGTATGCGCGATCTGTCGATCATCGCCACACCGCCTGCGCGTCGCCTGTCGGTACGCACCTTCGTCATGGAGCAGAACAAGCCGACCGTCAAAGAGGCGCTGCTGCGCGAGCTGTTGCGCGGCGGTCAGGTCTACTACCTGCACAACGACGTGAAGACCATCGAAAAGTGCGCCGCCGACCTCGCCGAGCTGGTGCCCGAAGCGCGGATCGGCATCGGTCACGGCCAGATGCATGAACGTGATCTTGAGCAGGTGATGAGCGACTTCTACCACAAGCGCTTCAACGTGCTGATCGCCTCGACCATCATCGAGACCGGGATCGACGTGCCAAGCGCCAACACCATCATCATCGAGCGCGCCGACAAGTTCGGTCTGGCCCAGCTGCACCAGTTGCGCGGCCGGGTCGGACGCAGTCACCACCAGGCGTATGCCTACCTGCTGACGCCGCCGCGCAAACAGATCACACCCGACGCCGAGAAGCGCCTGGAAGCGATCGCCAACACACAAGATCTGGGTGCGGGCTTCGTGCTGGCGACCAACGATCTGGAAATCCGCGGCGCGGGCGAACTGCTGGGCGAAGGCCAGAGCGGGCAGATTCAGGCTGTGGGCTTTACCCTTTATATGGAGATGCTCGAACGCGCTGTGAAGTCGATCCGAAAGGGCGAACAGCCGAACCTGGATCAACCGCTCGGCGGTGGACCGGAAGTTAACCTGCGTGTGCCGGGGCTGATTCCCGAGGATTACCTGCCCGATGTGCATGCACGCCTGATTCTGTACAAACGCATCGCCAACGCGGCCGATGAGGAAGGCCTGAAAGACCTGCAGGTGGAGATGATCGACCGCTTCGGCTTGCTGCCGGAACCGACCAAAAACCTGGTGCGCATGACCTCGCTCAAGCTCAAAGCCGAGCAACTGGGCATTAAAAAGGTCGATGCCGGGCCGCAGGGTGGACGAATCGAATTCGGCGCCGATACTCCAGTAGATCCGCTGGCGCTGATCAAGCTGATTCAGGGGCAACCCAATCGCTATAAATTCGAAGGCGCCACGCTGTTCAAGTTCACGGTGCCGATGGAGCGACCCGAGGAGCGCTTTAATACGCTGGAAGCGCTGTTCGAGCGTCTGACCCCGCCGCCTTCCAAACAATCGGCTTAAGGATTCACCATGCGTCTGCTTCACTCGCTCACCCTGCTGCTGGTGCTGTTCGCCCCTGCAGCGTTCGCCGATGGTACGTATCAGGTGGAGCTGATCCTGTTCCGCCAGAACGGTGAACCCGCGGCGACCAACCAGCCAGCGCCGGAAGACTGGGCCGCCGGCGCGCAAACATTGGGGCCCGACAACCAGGCGTCCACGGCGCTGGACACGCTGGTCGGCAAGCTGGAATCCGGCGAGGGCTACAAAGTGTTGTTGCACCGTGCCTGGCAGCAGGACCTGAGCGCGACGCCAAGCAAGGTGGCGATCAGCAGCGGCCAGAAACAGTTTGGCCACTACCCCATCGAGGGCACGGTGAGCCTGGGTCTGGCGCGTTTTACGGACATCGATGCCAACTTCTGGGTCAACCAGCTCGACGACCATGGCGTGCTGGTGACCAGCGAACGCATGCGTCAGGCGACCCGCGTCAGAAACGGCGAATTGACCTACATGGACAACGGAAGCCTGGCGATGTTGATCAAAGTATCTCCTCTTCAAGCACCGCGTTGACGTAGGGCAAGACGTGTCATCCTCATTGGAAAAAGCCCTGGCGCTGCCATGGGAACCGTTATTCAAGGCGCAAAGCGTGGAACGCGGGCTTGACTATGCCCGGCAGAAACGCGTCACTCTGGATCACATCAGCGCCGATCTGGTGCGCACCGTGTGCCGAGGGTCGAGCCTTGAAACCTACACCCAGACCCTGCTGTTCAAAGACCCCGACCGCACCCGTAACTTTATCGTCGGCAAGTGCACCTGCCCGGTCAGAAACAACTGCAAGCATTGCGCAGCCGCGTTGTTTTTCCTGCAGGACCCGGAGAACAGGCCGGCGATCGCGGCGGTTGCGGGCAATCTGAATGGCGCGCGCAAGCCGGGGATCGAGAAAAAACCCGCGCTGCCGGTCAAGCTGCTGAAAGGCGTCGAACCGGAGCCGCGCCTGATCCTGGCCAGCTTTGAGTTCAGTGCCTACGAACCCCGTAACGGCAAGATGCAACGGCATATTCAGCACCGTGCGGCTCTGGCATTCCGCTACCGCGAGATGTTTGTCTCGGGCGTGCCCAGCGCCGGCCGCTCCAGCGACATTTTCTGGCACCTCAAAGAAGAGACCATCCGCATGCGCCGCGTGCTGGATCGCGAGGCGCAGTACCGCAAGCAGTTGCAGGACATGGGTTTTCGCATTGCCACTCGGCAGAGCAAGGCCTTGCCCGACAGCGCCGGTGAAATGTTCGAGCTGCCGACCGACAAGGCCTGGTTGAGCTTCATGCTCGACGAGCTGCCCGTGCTGCGCGAGCAGGGCTGGCAGATCGAAATGAACGCCGATTTCGGGTTTGACGTGACGCCGGTGGACGACTGGTACGCCACGGTCGATGAAGAACCGGAACGGGACTGGTTCGACCTGGAGCTGGGGATCATCGTCAATGGCGAGCGTCTGAGCCTGTTGCCGATCCTGATCAACCTGCTGCGCACGCACCCCGAATTGATGACGCTGAACGGCATCGCCAAACGGCGTGATGACGAACAGCTTCTGGTGCAGCTCAATCACTTCACCCAGCGTGGCGGCGTTCCGATTCAGGTCGCCCTGCCCTACGGTCGCTTGAAGACCGTGCTGGCTACGCTGGGTGACTTCTACTGGCGTGAAGACGGCAACAATGCGATTCGCCTGAGCACCGCCGACGCGGCCCGGCTCAAGCCCCTCGACGGCATGCCGTTGCTGTGGCAAGGGGGCGACCGGGTCCGTCAGTTTTCCGAACGACTCTTCAACATCAAAGACACCCAGGTCACGGTTCCGGAAGGTCTCAATGCCACATTGCGGCCGTATCAGCTGGAAGGGTTGAGCTGGATGCAGGCCCTGCGCGAGCTGGAAGTCGGCGGCGTCCTGGCCGATGACATGGGTCTGGGCAAGACGCTGCAGACCCTGGCGCATCTGTTGCTGGAAAAACAGGCCGGGCGACTGGATTGCCCGGCGCTGGCGGTCATGCCGACCAGCCTGATCCCCAACTGGATGGACGAAGCGAAACACTTCACGCCGCAGCTCAACGTGCTGGCGTTGTATGGCGCGAACCGCCATCGGGACTACGAGAGCCTTCAGGATTACGACCTGATCCTCACCACCTACGCCCTGCTGCCACGGGACGTCGAGCTGCTGAGTAAACAGCTGCTGCACGTGCTGGTACTTGACGAAGCGCAGTACATCAAGAACCCCAACAGCAAAGCCGCGCAGGCCGCTCGCCAGCTTAACGCTCGCCAGCGCCTGTGCCTGAGTGGCACACCGCTGGAAAACCACTTGGGCGAGCTGTGGTCGCTGTTTCATTTCCTGATGCCCGGCTGGCTCGGCGACGTGAAGCAGTTCACCCTCAATTACCGCACGCCCATCGAAAGGCTGGGCAACGAGGAGCGGCTTCAACACCTGAACGCCCGCATCAAACCCTTTCTGTTGCGGCGCACCAAAGAACAGGTCGCCACCGAGCTGCCGCCCAAGACCGAAATCGTCCACTGGGTCGAACTCAACGATGCTCAGCGCGACGTGTACGAAACCATGCGCCTGGCCATGGACAAAAAAGTCCGCGACGAGATCACCCAAAAAGGCGTGGCGCGCAGCCAGATCATCATTCTGGAAGCGTTGCTCAAGCTGCGGCAGGTCTGCTGCGACCTGCGTCTGGTCAACAGCGTGCCGCCCAGCCCTCGCCACTCCACCTCGGCGAAGCTGCAGAGCCTGATGGAAATGGTGGAAGAACTGCTGGCGGAAAATCGCAAGATCCTGCTGTTTTCACAGTTTACGTCGATGCTCGATTTGATCGAAACGGAGCTGGAACAGCGCGGGATCGAGTATGCCGTGTTAACCGGCAAGACGAAGGACCGTCGAACACCGGTGCAGGACTTCCAGAGCGGCAAACGCTCGATTTTCCTGATCAGCCTCAAGGCCGGGGGCACGGGTTTGAACCTGACGGCAGCCGATACGGTAATTCACTACGACCCTTGGTGGAACCCGGCCGCTGAAAACCAGGCGACCGACCGCGCCTATCGCATCGGTCAGGAAAAGCCGGTCTTCGTCTACAAGATGATCGCCCGAGGCACGGTGGAGGAGAAAATCCAGCACCTGCAGCAAGAGAAGCGCGCGTTGGCATCCGGCGTGCTGGACGGTCGCGCCGCCGGAGACTGGAAACTGCAGGACGACGACATCGAAGCGCTGTTCGCGCCCTTGCCTCTGCCCCCCAAGAAAGTGAAGCGCTAACCCGCCAGCACAGATTCCTCGGCCCACTGAACGTAACACACCACCACCGGCATCTCGTGTTCGGCGCAGAAATCCAGCCAGCGCAGCTGGTTGTCCTGCAACCGGTCGCCCGGGCCTTTGACTTCGATCATTCGATAGCTGCGCTGCTCAGGGTAGAACTGGATCAGATCGGGCATGCCGGTGCGATTGGCTTTGATGTCTTGCAGCAGACGGCGAAACCAGCGTTTGAGGTGGTGCGGCGGCAGGCAATACAACGCTTGCTCAAGCAGCTCCGGCGTGAGCGTGCCCCAGAACACGAAGGGTGATTGCAGGCCGAACTTGTCGACGTAGTTCTGCAGGATCGTCGCTTGATATCGGCCATCGTCCAATTGCGCCAGACAGGCATCGAACAACGTCGCGCGACGCGGATAGAAGTCGGGGCTGTGCAGGTCGCTGGGCGCGCTGTGAAACGGATGGAAGAACGCACCTGGGAGCGGCGCGAAGATGGCGGGCCAGCACAACAAGCCGAACAGCGAGTTGATCAGCGCGTTCTCGACGTAATGCACCTCACTGCCCTCTTCGGCCAGGTGCAGTTGAATCAATCGCTCAACGCTGTATTCCGGCAACGGCACCACGCTCAAGTCCAGTCGGGTGACGGTCCGAGTGGTCCGTCGTCGGACCCCGCCCTGCCCCAGCTTGCGCTGCAGGCGCGGCTGAATGCGCAGCAGGTGCTGGGTTTCTTCGTCGTTTTCAGGCGCCGACTGAGCCTGCAGCAAGAGCGCCATGGCTTCAGCGTAGTGCTCGATGCGCTCAAGAACGCGAATCTTGCGTACCCGCGCACCGGAATAACTGGAGTGCGTGTACACGCTCAACGCCAGCGGCCAGTCCTGCTCGCGCTCGGCCTGATAGCCGATCTGGAACAGTAGCTTATCCCGACGCATCGCCAGCCAAGGGTTTGCGGTGTTAACGCTCATCGCCTGGGACGCCAGTTCATGCAACACCGCGCCCTCGTCCAGCGCTTGGCGGCAGACGTGCAGATGCAGGCACGTATCGATGTCTTCCCGTCGGCCTATTCCTCGCGACTCGACAGAAAATTCGACTTTTTCATAGCGATAAATGCCAAGATCCGCCAGCACGAATTCGGACCATTCCTGGTACAGATTGCCAAAATACAACAGGCGCAAGCGATCGCACAGGGGCATGACCTTTAGTGCGAAGACCACGTCATCCAGGCCTGAGAACCACTGATCCAGCGGTTGCGCCTGCTCGTAAAGCGGAAGGAGTCGCTCCAGCAGATCGGCTTTTTTCTCCGTGCTTTTGACCCCGTGCTCCCTGAAACAAAGCCCCAGTTCGTCCTTGCGCAGCAGCGCGAATAACCCATGAAGGTCCAGATGAGGCTGTGTGTCGACCCATCCACACTCCAAAAGCGACGCGGCAGCCAGCCGTACGTCACCGATCTCGGCATAACTCAGCTTGCTGGCGCGAAACAGGGTGCCCTTGCGCATGACCATCCGCACAAGCAATGCTTGGGAAGGCTGCGACAGATGCGCAAAGTGCTCGATGAACCGACGCTCTTCATCATCGAGCAGATCATCGTAGCGCTGATCAATCCAGCTCAGCACCTGGCGAAAGTTCTCCAGGTAATAGAACGGGTTGTCGAGGGGGGAAGTGCTCACGGCGCGGTCACGCTACGGCTGCTGGAAAGACGTCAGGATACTGTTTATCCGTACAGATTCCAGCCCCTTTTTGCCACCGCCGGGGCTGGGCTGATCAACGGCGGTCAACGGCAGCCCATCATCGAAACCGTTAGAATCACTGCCTTCGTCTTCCAGGAAAATGGCCATGCCCTTCTCTCGCACACCTCGGGTATATCTGGCGGGCTTCGACGTCTTCCGAAGCGACGCTATCGAGCACGGGCGTTATCTGAAAACGCTGTGCAACGCCCATGGTCTTGAAGGGTTATATCCATTCGATAACGAGGTCACGCAGGGGCTGCCGCCGCAGGAAACGGCCGCGCTGATCTGCAAGGCCAACATCACGATGATCAAAGGCTGCGATGCCGTGCTGGCGAATTTGAATGTGTTTCGCGGTGCCGAGCCGGACTCGGGAACAGCGTTCGAAGTCGGCATGGCCGTGGCGCTGGATAAACCGGTATGGGCCTATTTCGATGACCTCGGAACGCTGCGCGAGCAGATCCAGCACGATGCCGAAGGATCCGATGCGCAGGGATTTCAGGTAGAAGACTTTCAGCTGCCGAAAAATCTGATGCTGGCGTGCACCTGGACCGGCAGCAGCGAGACCGCCGAGGGCGCGATCGAGGCGCTGGCAAGGTATCTGTCAGCACGGCACTGATGCCTCGCCCGTCGGCGTGCATTAAACGAGGTATTTGCGAAACCACTCCAGCGTCCGGTCCCACGCCAACCGTGCGGCTGCATCGTCATAGCGTGGCGTTGAATCGTTATGGAAGCCGTGGTTCACCCCGGTATACACGTAAGCCTGGTAGGTCTTGCCGGCTGCCTTCAACGCCTGCTCATAGGCGGGCCAGCCGTCGGTGATGGGCTTGTCGAGTTCCGCGTAATGCAGCAGCAAGGGCGCCTTGATACGCGCGACATCTTCCGCCTTGGGTTGCCGCCCGTAAAACGGTACCGCCGCCGCCAGTTCGGGATAGGCGACAGCCGCCGCATTGGCCACGCCACCGCCGTAGCAGAACCCGGTGATGCCGACTTTACCGGTCGACGCGTGGTGCGCCATCAGCCATTCGATGGCCGCAAAGAAGTCGTTCATCAATTTTTCGGGATCGACCTTCTGCTGTAACTCGCGGCCCATGTCGTCATTGCCCGGATAGCCGCCGACCGAGGACAAACCATCAGGCGCCAGCGCGACAAACCCGGCCTTGGCCACACGACGGGCGACGTCTTCGATGTACGGATTGAGACCACGGTTTTCATGCACCACCAGCACCGCCGGTACTTTCGCGCTGGCCTTGGCTGGCCGGACCAGATAGCCACGGACCTGGCCGTGGCCTTTGGGCGACGGATAGGAAATATACTCGGCGACGATGTCGGGGTCGGTGAATTCGACCTGCTCAGCCAGCGCATAATCCGGGCTCAGCGATGACAGAATCGCGGTCGCCGTGAGTCCACCCAAGGCGAACACCGCAGCCCGATCAAGAAATTCACGGCGGTTGATCTTGCCGTGAACGTAAAAGTCATACAGCTCGAGCAATTCAGGGGCGAAATCCTTGGCAGTGAGACGGGTCATCTGTGCACTTCCTCATTGATTGTCGGCTTGGCAGCACGTCAGAACCTCACGGTCCGGCAGCGCGGCAAAGAACAATGATTAAAGCAGTGTTTTGACCCGATGGCAGCTGGCGGATGAGCCCCTGTCTCTGTTTGATTGACAGCTGTTGCAGACGAACAACCTGTTTCAATTATAAAGACACGACGGCTTTATATATAAACGGGCAATAGCTAACGCCGTGTGATTTCACACAAGTGCCACTTCATGATACCGGCGCTTTTCAAAACTTACTCTAATGCATTCTGTCACCTGCCCAATACGGCCCATATCGAGTGACACCACCATCACTTTGAAAAAAAACAGCGATGATATCCAACGAGCAATTTGTCTGCCAATGCCCACAAAGGTTGATAACAATTCTTAATTATTTGAAAAACCATGAATTTTTTACTTTAACCCCAGCGATCCTCTAACTCCATCCCCACTAATGGGTAAGGACCACCCCCACACTTCTGCCACATTCAACACACTTCCCCGAGCACCTTATCCTCGTTAAAATTATTTCAAAATATAACTTCCATTTTTTTCTGGCAGCGCTATTGTCACTTTCAGCAGCCTTCTGTCTTCGCGACAGTACGTGATCGGCAACCGTAGACGCCGATCTGTTATCTGCGCCGCGCCATTCAACTTTCAGTCGACGTGATGTTCACGAGGACCGCTATTGCTTTGGCCTGTTTTTAAACAAGAACACCGCAAACAGTTCCGGTAATCCTTCACTTACCGAGAGTGCCACTATCATGAATGACCTGATGAGCGTTCGATCCCTGCGTCTGACCGGCACCCTGGCGGGTGGCCTGATTGCCGGGTGCCTGTTCCTGCCCCTTGCCTCTGCGGCGACACCTGTGGAAGTGGTCGCCCCCGGCCCGGATATCCCCACGTTGCAATCGATGCGCGGCGTGACGCCGCCTGATCCCTCCGGCATCGAAGGCGGGCGCAAGGTCGATTTGATGGGCGACTTCGTGCTCAACCGCGACGCAGCGATTCGCCTGGGCAAGGCGATGTTCTGGGATCAGGACTTTGGCAGCGACGGCTTCACCGCCTGCGCGTCCTGTCACTATCATGCTGGCGTGGATCACCGCATCAGCAACCAGCTCAATCCGGGTCAGACCCACACCAACGTCAACGTTGCGTCGCTGTTCAACAAGCCGTTCATTGCGCCGAACATCCCGGGGGATGTGACGTCCTACACCACCCTGTCCGGCGGCAAGGGCGGCCCGAACTACACACTAAAGAAGGCCGACTTCCCGACCCACGTGCTCGCCGATCCGCTGGACCGCAACTCGGCGATCGTTTACTCCTCGGACGACGTGGTGGGCTCTCAAGGCGTGTTCGAAGCCAACTACGTCAGGCCACGCCAGCCTCGTTTCGACCGGTGCACCCCGCAGACTGACGCGTTGTTTGCCGTTGGCAAGACCAGCGTGCGCCGCAGTACCGGACGCAACGCCCCAACTGTGATCAATGCAGCCTTCAATGTGCGCAATTTCTGGGACGGTCGGGCCAACAACGTGTTCAACGGCTTCTCGCCGTTCGGCAATCGTGACCCCGACGCCGCGATTTTCGTGACCACTGAACGCAACCCCGTGGCGACCAGGGTCAGGCTCGCGCTCAATGACGCCTCTGCCGCTTCCCAGGCGGTCGGCCCGCCCGGCAGCCCGGTGGAAATGTCCTGCGGGGGCCGTACGTTTGCCGACATTGGTCGACGCATGCTGGACTCATTGGTGCTCAGTCACCAACGCATCGCCTCCAATGATTCGGTGTTGTCGTCGATTGCCGTGCGGCGTCCCAGCTACCGCGACCTGATCAAGGCTGCGTTCCACCCACGCTTGTGGAACGCCGCGCAGCCGGTGTCGCTGGGCGGCGTCGACTATACGCAGATCGAGGCGAATTTCCCGCTGTTCTTCGGGCTGGCGATTCAACTGTATGAGTCGACGCTGGTGTCCGACCAGACGCCCCTCGACGCTTACCTGCAAGGCAACACCCAAGCGATGGACGCGCAGCAGATCGAGGGCATGAACCTGTTCACCGGCAAAGGTAAATGCGTGGCGTGTCACGCCGGGCCCGAGCTGACCAATGCCGCGACGCGCCTGCGCCTCGAACCCCGCGAGCGCATTGAACGGATGGTGATGGCCGACAACCTGGTCACGCTCTACGACAACGGTTTCTACAACACCGGCGTGCGCCCGACCGAGGAAGACCTGGCATTGGGTGGCAGCGACGCCTGGGGCAATCCTCTGTCGTTCACCCGTCAGTACAACACCCTGCTGCAAGGCCTGAGCGTGCCGGATCCGTTCGAGGTCGACGTGTGCAAATTCGAAGCGCCCCTGAGCCCGGCCATTCCGTGTGATGCCACGCTCAAGCCTAATGTCGGGTTCCGCGACTCGGTCGATGGTGCCTTCAAGACACCGACGTTGCGCAACATCGCGCTGACCGGGCCGTACTTTCATAACGGCAGCCGCTCGACGCTCAAGCAAGTGGTGGAGTTCTACAACCGTGGCGGCGACTGGCGCGGTCAGGACGCGAGCAATACCAGCGGGTTCGACCATCCAAGTGTGAACCAGCACAACGCCTCGAACCTGGACCCGGACATGACCGCGCTGAACCTGACCCCAAGTGAAATAGACGCACTGGCCAAATTCATGGAAGTGGGCCTCACCGATCCGCGGGTGGCGTGGGAACAAGCCCCGTTCGATCATCCGTCATTGACGATCGCGCAAGGCGAAGTGGGTGACGAGAATGCCGTGGTTGTCCGGGCGGTGGACGCCAGCTCTACCACCCCACGGGCGAAAGACCTGGAAATCATGCTCAACGCCATCGGCGCGACAGGCCGTCGTCCGAGCGATGGTCCGCTGATGCCGTTTGCCAGCGATTTGAAATGAGGTGCCAGTAGAAGGATGCGGTGGTCAACGACACATGCTTCGAATGACACACCGCATTCGTCCGAAATGCGGCCCATACCCTCGTAACCTCGGACGTCTCCCACAGGTATTCCGGTGCTTCCGGGATTTGTGACAACCATCCGACCTGTACAAGCCGGCTTGCTGGCGAATGCGGTGGGTCAGGGACGTTGTTTTGAATGACCCACCCCATTCGTACGAAATGCAGCCCATAGCCTCGCAACCTCGGACGTCTCCCACGGAATTCCGGTGTTCCCGGAATTTGGGGCAGCCATTAGCCCGCTGCTGATCAGTGAAATTTCGCTGCCTCATGCAACTAGTCCCTTAACCCACAGTCCTATCCGCGCCCCGAAAACCCGTTCAGCAACCTCCCCGTTTGATCACCCGAGCTGTCCGCCTCATGCGCCCACCTGTTCACTTGTCTCGTTTTGCCCAGCTCAGCCTTGCCGCTTCGCTCTACCTTGCTGCCTCATCGGCCTTTGCCGACGGGGAGCGACAACTGGCGCAAGCCATCAACAGTTATCGGGCGCACCCGCAGCGGTGCGAAGGCCAAATCGCTTCGGCAATGCCGCCGCTGTCGTTGAAGGCCAACGTCGCCCTGCCGTTGGGCTACGGGGGCAGCTTGCGCGATGGCCTGAAGGCGGCGGGTTATCAGGCCGCGACGGTTCAAAGTATTCAACTGGTGGGCGCACGTGACGCCGATGCGGCGTTCGCCATGCTGCAACGCGAGTACTGCGATTCGATGCTCGACAGCCAGGCTGCCGACCTAGGCATCAGCCATGCGGGTGGGCAATGGCAACTGGTACTGGCCAAACCGCTGGTGGATGCCCGTCTGACCGACGTGCGCGCGGCGGACAGAGCGTTGCTGGCGCAAGTCAACGCCGCCCGAGCCACTGCGCGCATGTGCGGCTATCGGCGATTCGCGGCGGCTCGCCCACTAAGTTGGAGTACCGCGCTGGGCACTGCCGCCCAAGGTCACAGCAAGGCCATGGCCAACGACAACTACTTTGCCCACCAAGACCCGGATGGCGACACGCCGGCCGACCGCGCACGGGTAGCAGGTTATCGCGGACGCCAGATCGGCGAAAACATCGCTGCCGGTCAAGGCTCTCCAAGCCAGGCCATGCAAAGCTGGCTGGCGAGCCCCGGTCATTGCGCCAACCTGATGAACCCGATGTTCACTCAGGTCGGCGCGGCCTATGCGACCAACACCCGCAGCGATCTGGGAATCTACTGGACCATGCTCTTTGGCGCGCCATGATCGCGTCTGCTGTCACCCCACTAGTCATACCCCTACAGTTGTATGATAACGTACGAAAACTCGTTTTCCGGGAGGCTTTGCCGGCGCCCGAGCGGGGATTCCGTTTCGATCCGATCACAATAAAAAGGGAAACATCAATGACCAAGTTCAAACTGGTGGTAGGTTTTGTGTGCCTGTTTTCGGGCTATGTAGCCGCTGCGCCGTCTGCCGATGAGCAAAATGTCGCCAAGGCCGTCGACCAGATGACCCAGGCCATGTTGCACAAAGACATCAAGGCCCTGAACGCTCTGACATCAGACAACGTCACCTACGGTCACTCCAGCGGCAAGATTCAGAACAAGCAGGAATTCATCGCCGACATCGAAACCGGCCGCAGCGGTTTCAAAACCCTTCAGATGCTCAACCAGAAAATCACCCTGGACGGCGATACCGCGCTGGTCCGCAACCACTTCTCCGCCCAAGCCGTGAACAGCGGCGTCGAAGTACCGACCGAAATCGAAAACTTCCAGGTCTGGCAGAAACAGAAAGGCCACTGGCTGTTGATCGGTCGTCAGGCATTCAAGTTCTGATTCAGCACTGATTCACCTGTGGGGCGGCGTCGCACCGCCGCTGCCCCCAGGTCCGCTTTGCGTCTTTACAACGCTTCCAGTCCCCACAACACCTCCAGCACATGCCGGGTCGAGCGTTCGACCTCTCCGGCCCGATGGGCGATGCCCAGCTCTCGCCATAACGACGGCTGCAACGGACGCATGACGATGCGGCTCTCCGGCGCCGGCGTTGAGGCTTCATGGGGCAGTACCGTCGCGCCATACCCGGCCGCCACCAGACTCTTGATCGCGTCGTTGTAGTTGAGCTGAATGCGCGGCGTCGGTTGCGGGCCTTCTGTTGCGAACCACTCCCCCACCTGGCGCGACAGCCGTGTGCTGTTGTCGTTGAGAATCAGCGGTTGGGCCGCCAACCAGGCTGGCGAGATAACGTCGGGGCACGCCCAGCGCGCCGGCAGGAACGCCATCACCGGGTCACGTCGCCACGGTTTGATTTCAAGCCCCCTGACCGGCGATTGCGGCAACGCAATCACGCCGATGTCGAGACTGCCATCGGCCAGTTTCTGCAAGGTCTGCTGGGAGGTGAGCACCGCCACCTGCACGTCGATGCCCGCGTGCTCGTGACTGAGGGTCTCGAGCGCCTGCGGTATCAGTTGCGCAATGACGCCGGTGGACGCGCCCAGCCTGACCCGCCCGGCCAGGCCCTGGACCTGACGCTCGACGTCTTCGAGCGCCTGTTCGGCGTCGGCCAGCAAACGACGGGCACGTTCGATCAGGGTTTCCCCAATCGCTGACGGTTGGACACGGCCGCGGGTGCGCGACAGCAACAGCCCACCGACACGCTCCTCCAGATCGGCTATGTGCAAGCTCACTGTGGGCGGCGCCAGGTTCAACACCCGCGCCGCTTCAGCAAACGAGCCGTGGTCGGCAATCGCCACCAGTGTGCGTAACCGGTCGAGGCTGATCTCACGCACAGCAGTTCCCCTTCATAAAATCTGAACCTGATCGTTAATAAATTCAACTTTTCCTATCTTACGCCTTGTTCGAAGATGCTCGCCATTGATGACTGTAAGCGAGCGCAACCTCATGACCCTTCCTGTTGTTTTCATCGACGGTGACCAAGGCACGACCGGCCTGCAAATCCACCAGCGGCTGCTGGGCCGCACCGACCTCCAACTCGTGACGTTGCCCGCCGCGCAGCGCAAGGACGCCAGAAGCCGTGCAGCGGCCATCAACGCCTGCGACATCGCGATCCTGTGCCTGCCTGACGATGCGGCCCGTGAAGCCGTAGCGAGCATTGAAAACCCTGCCGTACGGGTGATCGACGCCAGTTCTGCCCACCGTACACACCCGGATTGGGTCTATGGGTTTGCGCAGATGAGCGAACAGCAGAAAACGATCATCACCGCCGCTCGCCGCGTGACCAACCCCGGGTGTTACCCGACGGGCGCTGTCGGACTGCTGCGTCCCTTGCTGGACGCCGGGCTGGTGCCACGGGACTACCCGATCAGCATCAACGCGGTGTCAGGTTACTCAGGCAAAGGGCGTGCGGGTGTCGATGAGTTCGAGGGGCCGGACGCCGCCCAGGCAACGCCATTTCAGGTCTATGGCCTGAGCCTGGCACACAAACATGTCCCGGAAATCCAGCAATACAGCGGCCTCAGCGAACGCCCGATGTTCCTCCCGGCCTACGGTTCGTTCCGTCAGGGCATCGTGCTGACCATCGCGCTGCAGCTTCGCTTGCTGCCATCGGGCGTCACTGGCGCCCGGTTGCACGCGTGCCTGGAGCAGCACTATGCGGGCAGCGATGTTGTCGAGGTCATGCCGATGGACGCCTCGCAGGCGCTGACCGGCCTGGACCCTCGGGTCATGAACGACACGGACAAACTGCGGTTGATGCTGTTTGAAAATGCCGGGCACGTGCTACTGGCCGCCGTGTTCGACAACTTGGGCAAAGGTGCGGCCGGTGCGGCCGTGCAGAACCTGGACCTGATGATCGCGGGCGGTTGACAACCCGCGCTCAGTTCAACTCAGCCCGCAACCATTCCACCAGCAGGTTCGCCTCGTCCCGGCGCGCCTGCCCGTGGCGGCGGTAGACCGACAGCGCTTCGCTCAGGTGAACGCTTTCGGCGAACGGCGCAATCAGCACGCCGCTGTCGAGCATGCGTTGCGAGGTGCGCCGCCAGCCCATTGCCAGGCCATGTCCCTCAACGGCGGCGTGCAGCATCAGTGAATAGTTGTCGAACGCCAGCCCCCGGGCCTGGCATGGCACTTGATGGCCGAACGTCGCCAGCCAGGTGTCCCATTCCAGCTGATAAGCCGGCAAGGCGTCATGATGCAGCAAGGTGTGGGTGCCCAGCTCATCGAGCGCGACGGGTGACGCGCGCCCTTCGAGGTACTCCGGGCTGCACACTGGAAAGACCTCGTCTGCGGCCGTGAACATCAGTGGATGCAAGC
>Ga0265798_10004587_pt1 | contig 18964 bp, 28 predicted proteins | sample P3T30metagenome_FD_192430 | JGI IMG/M metagenome (GOLD analysis project Ga0265798, IMG submission 192430) | Plant litter microbial communities from East Loma Ridge, Irvine, California - P3 T30 | ecosystem: Environmental > Terrestrial > Plant litter > Unclassified | place: USA: California... | reverse complement strand
GACGCACTTCATGCACTGCTTTCCACCATTGGGGCAGCCTACCCGTAAGTCAGTGACGTCAACGCGTGCGCGGAAGGACTTACAGCAAGTCTTAGTGTACCTGCACTGGAGAACGATCCTCTTCTCCAAATCGCCATCTCGTTTGTGCCAATCATAATCGTTATTGTGGTTCTCCCTTTGCTGGAGATCATCGCAGCTGGAGCCAGTGCAGGCTCCTGTCCAGGTCAGCTGGGGGAGATGGAGCCTCCGAAAGAGACTTACCCCTTTCCCCGAGATTAGGGTACCCTTGAACACCGGCAATGAGCAAGGCGACGGTATAGAAAATTGACAATTGCATCTGATGTTTGATAAATAGTGGGAAGTTTGTAAGTGGGAAAGAGAGTCACTTGAGCTTTATTGCGTGGCTTGTAATCACGGTGATCCGGCGTGTGCACAAGCTGGGGGGAGCGACTCGGAGGCGTGTACGGTCAGATCTCAGGAGTCAAGAAGCTGGATCGCGCACAAGGACGCCTTTGAGGCTGTACATGTAATGAGTGGGGGTAGATCAAACCTAACTTTCTACTAAATCTAGGTCGAAGGACTTGCTATGCTTCTCTTGTTCTTTGCCACGACTCTACTTGTCCTCGTCCAGCCAGTCAAGGAATTGAGGTGTAAAGTAGCTGAGAATGATGGTAGCTCCTGCCCTGTAAGCTTTGAAGCAGATTCATTACGCGAGAGAAACGCACCCGCACGAAGGAAGCTTTCCGTGGTCTCGAAAGCCATCTCCTTGAGATCGTAGATTCCCTTTTCTGCGCCGGCGCATACCATGGCGTACTCTCCAGAGACCTGATAACATGCCACTGGGTGATCAGGGGCGACGACAACACAGTCTGAGATGATGTCGAGATATGGTAGAGATGGCTTGACCATGACGATATCGGCTCCTTCGTTTACGTCGCGGCGCTACACGTTAGATCGGATATGGAGCGGGACCGAGACGACTTACAACAGCCCTTCGAGCTAGACCCCTGGCATGAGGAGGGAGCTGGTAGCATTTACGGTTACCGAATGAAGGCGCACTTCCCGCTGCTTCTCTGAGGGTCAGCTCGATATCGGACCGCTTGAGAAAGCGACTCGCCTGAAGGGTCCATAGAGCCCACTAGCGAATTTCGCGGAGTAGCTCATCAAGGCACACCTGTTGGCCAATCCCGCACGCATCAAGCCGGTCTTGATGGCTTTGATCCTTCCATCCATCATGTCACTGGGCGCCACACAATGTGCTCCAGCTTTGGCATACGCGACAGCGACTTCTGCGATCCTAGGTGCCGACTGCTCAGCATCGAGTGTCGGCTGATTCGAGTGACCGGGGTTGGGCAGGGAAGACAAGATGCCACAATGCCCGTGGGAGGTGTACTCGCAGAGACAGACATCAACAGTGAGCATGAGTTGAGGGAACAGCTTGGATAGCAGGTGAAGCGCCTGGATAACGGGGGTCTCGGGATCGTCTGCGGCAGAGCCTCGGGCGTCCTGGTTGTCAGCTGAGTGTAGGAGGAAACATAGCTGGGAAAGGTACCTTCTCCATTTTCATGGGTACACCAAATAAGATTACTCCTTTCAGACCCTTCTCAACCAAAGGCTTCAAGAAACCCTCGAGCTTGTTCACGCCCCACCGCTTCTGACCAGGCAAACTGCTGATGACCTGCTCGGCATCTGGGTCATCCGAGATGAAGATAGGGTAGATGAACATGTCTTTCGTGAGACTGCGTCCATTATTCTGCCATGTACGAAGGGTTGGGTGATGATAGCCGCCCTGCAGCACTGATCTGTCTCGTTAGCTGGCTTCCAGACAGGCCGGAGTACGACTTGCGATATGTCAAGTGATTGTGATTGAGACTACAAATCAGCTCTGGAGCTATGGCCGGTCTTGTACTTACCATTTCCAATTGGCAGTGATCTGTGTATATAAAGTAGCCCTTTTTCTGAAGTATCTGAGTACTCGTTGGTAGATGGTTTGATAATTGAGCATCAGACGATGAGTAAAGGGTACATGTCAAGTGGAGGTTGAATGGTGCTTATGTAATTACAAATTAGACGCCACTACAGTCATCCTTGGCGACTAAGAAGTACAGAATCACTTACAACACACCTCTCATATATATTTACACAGAATACTCACATATCAAACATGGCACTAAACCAACAAAATCAGCCCGATCCAGGATCGCGTACGCTCACTCAAACCGGCACCCCAGCGAGACGAGTTGGTGAAGAAGCGAACAATGGCGAGCCGTCAGAACCCGTCGGAGTTCTCAAGCTGAGGGGAGGTCCTTCGAGGCGACAAAGGGTAGTGTGGAGCGAAGGAACAGTCGATAACGAGGGAATGGGAAAGAAGAAGTCAAAGAGTACGTTTGTCGCGTATCATGCATGTCACTGGACTGACGAGTAGTCTGTTGTATCTACCACAAACCGAAAGCCTATGATGAGTCGTCAGATGAGTCGGAGAGCGATTGCGATCATGACCACCATCCTAAACCCGCAACAAGATCTCGGCGGAAAGACGAGGGAGGAGACGCTCAAGTCGAGAGCTCAGAGTCAGAAGGAGGCGGTGGTGACGGAAAAGCAAAGTACGTCGCGTGACCTCCATACGATTTTGGCTGACGTGTCAGGCCTCGCAACAAGGCGCAGAAGCCCGATAAAGGAAAGGAGGGGGGCAAAGACGCGAAGCCAGATAAACCAGCTAAAGTGAATCGGTACGATTATCAGGGAACCGCTTGATAGTACCAATCAGAGCCATAGATGTGTTTATTGTTACGGACTTTCACGACCAGCGACTCTTTCTGAACACGACACATGTACTGTATACATAAGATGTAGGAATATCTATGTTATTCTAAGCCATCAAACCTATGGGAGCGGCGACCTCATCGGTCAGAGATCCAAGATGTAGGAATATCTATGTTATTCTAAGCCATCAAACCTATGGGAGCGGCGACCTCATCGGTCAGAGATCCAAGACATCGCACGGCGAGTTGGAACCATTTTGCGCTTGTCTCGTCCATAGGTTTCCCTTTCATGGTGGCGGTCATGATGCTGCTCATCCGCTGACGCAGCGCCTTGAGAGCAAGGGCAGTTCGGGGGTGAACATGATACCTGATGTTGCGGTCGAGATGTAGGGTCGTCGCCGAGATCTAGTCATGTCAGCGACCGCAACGGAGAGCTCAATGGGACGCGCCTTGAAATCCGGGTTATCACCACAAAACAGTGCCAATGCGCGGTCGTCCACGGGTCCAGTCTCCCAGGCATACAATTTCTTGGACTGCATGATCGTAAAGTAGACGAGGTAGTTGGACCCGTAATCGGCTTTAGAAGTCCTAAAATTGATTGAACTTGGATGCTGAGACCGATCAGCAGAGCGCACGACAGTAAACGACATGCGTACCATCGAGACAGGTTGCTGGTTTGTGATAGTCTGTAATCCACTAGCATTGAGTGTCAAGATCTTTGGGTACATGCCCGCAGCCAAGGCAGCGTTGAGAATGGTGATGTTTTCCGAGTTGACGTCGTACTCAGCTGGTACAGACACGAAGCGCGTACGATTGCCGCGAGAGTATCGGGCCCTGCTGGTAAGCCGAACTCGCGCTTGACGACTTACTGGCTAATCTCTTGGCGTTGGACGGGGGTCACGTGAATGAGAGAAGAGTCTACCAGGTAAGAGAGAAGCTGCTGCCGAAGCTCTTCGATCTGCTGGAGGTTCTGGCTGTCAGCAAGGAGGCGCGGCAAGGACTCACCTGATGGGAAAGATAGTTCTTCTTGCAGTATACTCGTACGAAGTTGGGATTCTCAGATACACGTCTCCAACTGGCGAATACGTTTGCGATAGTCAAGAAATCCGAGTTTCCAGTAGCAAAACCCTTCTTGGCTGAGTCAGCTTGGGCTTCGAATCCAAAGGGAGTGATGAAAGGCGATTTAGCATTCAGAGTGGCTGCTATCGTCAAGGCAGGATCTAGACATCGGAAGATGGCAGCGACAATGATGAATTTCCCCAAATGCACATCCATGGGTAGTTTCGACAAAATCCGACCCATAGCAGTGATTTCCTCGGAGGAGGTGAGAGCCTTGACCTCTACAAGCGACGCGATCGCTCTTTGGATATTGATGGACGAAGGTGGATCGAGCGCCCTGGACAGAACGTCTTCTATCGATGACCCGAGCTTGACTTTGAGTACCTTGATCCGTAGCGCCAGATCTTGCAGCGAGAGTCGAAGCATCTCCGGGATTGCGTGTCGTGCCATCTGTGTCTCAGCGAGAGTCTTATGAACAAACGTACTTGAGTATCGTGTCGAGCTTTGGTGAAGAGGTGGAATGCCAATCCCTCTTGAACTCGACCTGCACGACCACGCCTCTGTTTTGCGTTGTCCTGAGCGATATACGTCTCCACCAAGCGAGAGATCTGCCGCCTCTCATCATACCTGATGTCAGCGTGGTCGCTCTCTCGGACGTACCTCATTTCACGATGTTTACCCGTATCAATCACGCACGTCACATCAGGAATAGTGACACCAGTTTCAGCAATATTTGTAGCTGTTGTCAGCTAGGTATAGGTCAGGCAAACTTACAAATGACAATCTTTCTGATTCCTCGAGGAGGTATGTCGAAGACTGCCCCCTGACCCTCGCTTGATATAGTCGAATGGAGAGGGAAGATTACATAGTCGGCACTTCCAAAGTGACCGTGAGATTGTAGAAGCTCATTCAACTTGCGAATCTCGGCAAGACCGGGCATGAACACCAATATAGCTGCAGAGAAGGGTCGGTATTCCGGTTTTTCGATACAGACTGCTTCCAGTAGACGGACAATAAGGTCATAGGGGATCTGTCGAGAGTCGAGAAGATTGACTGTAGAGACTGTAGAGGCAGAGTATTTCGTTGCAGATAGTTTGGTAGGATCTTGGTCGCCCTCAGAATCAGACCCATCGGAATCTCTAGCCTCGTCTTTCCACTCGAGTTGCTTGGCGCCTGTCTTTGCGAATCTACTCCTGACGGCGTAGGGCGAGGATTCGTCGATATGGTAGCCAGTAAGCTCGACTGCGTCCTCTAGGTGGTTTACCGTTACTGGGAATGTACGCCCAGGGACTGATAGTGTAGGGCAGCCTCCAAAGAAAGCCGAGATCTTCTCAGCGTCCAGTGTAGCCGACATGAGCACGACCTTGAGATCAGGACGTTGTTGAACAAGCTGCTTGAGTACAATCAACAAGAAATCCGAGTCGATGGATCGCTCGTGGACCTCATCTACAATGATATGGGTGACTTGATCGAAAGCGGTACCGCGGCCGGCTGAACCACTCTCCAGCATACGCAAAGCGATACCGTTGGTGACGAATGCGAGTCGAGTGTTTGACGAAACCTTGGCTTCCATCCGGATCGAATAACCGACAAGCGAGTCTGCAGAACCCACAGCGCCTTTTCTTTCTCCAAGTTCCTGGGATACACGCTGGGCCAGTGATATGGCACTGATCCTTCGTGGTTCCGTCACGTAGATCTTGCAAGCCTTTCCCTTCGCAAGCTGATCCTCGAGGATGTATGCCGGGAGCTGAGTGGATTTACCACATCCTGTTTCTCCACTCAAGACGACGATCTGAGAGGTTTCGAGAGTGTCAATGATTTGTTGGCGGAAGGATGCGATCGGCAGTGATTGTCGTTGTGGGAGCATTGCCTGATAGGAAGGTGCACCTTGTCGACGGGCGAAGTCGGCCTGGAGTTGTTCGGAAACGGGCGTTTCGATGCCCGATGCTGCCGCTGAAGTCTCGGCCGTAGGCGCCGACTTGCCAGATTTTTCCAGGAGTGCAGTGGAAGCTGGTTGCGAGATCTGTTGATTCGAGATGTCCCGGATCTTGGCCCAGAACTGTCGTTTTTCCACCTTGATCTCTTCGCCGCGTTGAGTCTCCAGCTCTTCCCATAGTTCCCGATATTCCGGAGGCATGGCCCTCCAATTAACCCCACCTATTTCCCCTCGCGCCGATAGCTCGCTCAGCGCTAAGGTAGCAACGTAATTCTCTGCCTCGACCAGATCGTCACAAGCAAACTCGTCCATTCTCCATACTCTTCGACGCTCGCTCGTCCAGCTAATTTCGAGGCCAACGCGGATGGCACGTGAGTAACCAGAAAGCTTGATGTACGACACTGATGCTGGTTTGCTTGTTTTAGCGAGCGCAGCCTTGAGCATCGCCTTTGGAATGTTGCCTGAGAAAGCGAATGACTTGGGAACAGGCATAGATCGGATCTGTATAGTGGAGTCGGGGTCTTCGTCTTGATGGGTTGGGACAACCTCAGGATCGGGCTCCTCGAGCATATTTCCGAACAGCCCGTCTTCGGAATCGCTTCCACTGCCGGCCTGCACGACATCCGGTGTTTCCTCTGTCTCGGCGGAATCGGCTACTGACATGCCTTTCAAGCGGGACTCAAGGGCTTGAGCTTTAGCTTGCGCTTGTAAAGACTTGAAGATAGCATCTGTTGTCAGTGGTCACCTCACGAGGGGGCTTACCTGCTTCTTTGCGACTGAACATGTACTCTTTCTCAACCTTGGCCATGTCGTTCTTGATCCGACGAATCTCGGGAGTCTCCAATACTACAGCTGGACCTTTCTTCTTCTTTCCCTTTTTGCCGTCTGGCCCGGATCGTAGCGTATCCAGCTCCAACATGAGCTTTGCCCAGGTCTGGTTCGCTTTGTCCAAGTTGGGCTCCTCATCCGAATCGGACTCTGAGCTAGAGCCGTCCGACAAGGTTTCACGGAAAAGCGGACTCCTTTCTGAGGGTAGAGCCTGGTCTCTCGAAGGTTCTGGAGCGATAGCGGCAGGCTTAGGAGGGGTTGATGGTAAAGATGGTGGTAGGATTGGCGGATCGCATGCCCAATCATTTTCTGCCATCAGCGACGTCCAAACACCATCACTTACCTGCAGGCGTTGCGAAATCGCCTTTAGCAAGACACTCTTCCTCTGTGAGATGGAGCCACATCTATCGTCAGCTGTTGTCCGTAGTTTAGCTTACCCATTCGATTGCTGCCTCCCATGTCTCTGTCTCCTTGATACCTCTCGTCAGACATTCTTCAATTCTGCCCACAGTGAAGCCGAGACGTAGAAGGACCTTGTAGGCGACATAGAGTCGTAGTAGCGCTTGGTCCTCTGACAGGGCCGGCTGGACAGTGGTAGCTATTGTGTGAGCATCATCTAAAGATTCAGTTATCACGTACCCGTATCGCTGCCTTCGTTGAGTATTTCATGCAAAATCGTTTCTCTTGTGGACTCTGGAATGACTATTGAAGGGTAAGTGGACGCTAGGCGTTTGTCATATTCGATAGACTACCATGAGTATTCGCAAACGAAGGACAACCCAACCCACCTTGACAACACGAGTGACCTCCTTTTCCCCTTTGTCATTCAACCGTTCAACAAGGGATTGCAGCGACTGCTCTTCGACATAATTTTCGGCCTCCCAATCCTGAGTAGACACCGCTCCGACAGGATTGAGTGAGGCCTGAGGCTCTTCTGTAGCCGCCTCCAAAGCTGTCTCCTTCTCTGCTACAGCTACTGCCTCGGCTTCTTTGACTGCTTTTGCGTCTTCAACTTGCTTTTTGGAGGCGACAGATGTTGTTGCGACACCTCTTTGGACTGATAGTCAGTTCTAGGAATATCCGGAGCTCCTCACCTTTGACTGCCTTCTTCTTGGCCATCCTACTATCCTTGATGATGGTGTGTGTGCGATAAACGTCAGGATAGCAATAGTCGTTGAAATGTTGAATCGGTATGGAGCCCCCATGTCGACCGTGAGAAATCGCCTGTCTCCGCCGATATCATGTTTGTCAGCGTACGAATAGAGTAGGTTGATTATCAAGTCACTGTGTTACCAATACTATTCAACAATGGAGTCGACCTCACTGTCATAGAGCACGACAAGATGGCCAAAAGAAAGCTACCGTGCGTGGACTCAAGTGCCTCAAATGGCAGAACCAACATCTCGGCATCGTCAAGCTCCCGTCATACCATATCAACCTTCGACGCCGCTCTCGACATGTTGGCAACAAGCGTGTTCGACAAGTTACGAGATTACAAGGAGAAGTTTGAGCAGGCTTCTGGTATGGAACTTAGTGAACGAACTATGCAAGTGCGTTGGGATGAGGCATGCAAACGCCATATGGTGATGAAGGCAATGGAGGATTTGTGCTGCGCTCCGAGAGAGTCTGGAACCAGTGTGGAGAGCGACATGCAGGTGGCCGAGGGTGGGTACTAATAGAAAAGCAAAACACTGGAGCTGATGGCAGAAGGAAGACCTCTTCCGCCGAAAATACATCCGGGTGCTCCTGCTCGACACAGCTTGGCGGGTGCCGAGGAGACTGAATGGAGGAAATGGATTCCGAAGGTCGGCGACGTCGTCCTCGTCGAACTTGCCAACGGGCAGCTGTGGCCAGGGAAAGTGAGTCCGCTCAGAGAGCAGAGCTGATACTAGATCATTGAGCGTCAACGATTCTTCCAAGGTCGAACCGCCACTCGAGGGATCAACTTTTATCCTGTCAGGATTTACGATGCCGAAATCGAGCCGTACGTGAATCTCAGCAGACGTAGCTGATACCAGTGTTATATCTATCAAATCCCGATTGATTCCCTTCGATCTCCGTCCCGATCCGCCTTTACTGGCGCCGACAAATTTGCTCAATGCTTACAATCACGCTCGACATCCGGAGTCTTTCGATAAAGTAGCGGATCAGCGAGAGAAGGATGCCGCCAAAAGCCGTATTGACAACAAGCATAGCGAGGACTCATGTGTAAAGGAGCAAAAAGCTCTTTGGAACGACCACGTCAATTGGGTGATGAATGAAAGGAGGGTGGAGAAGATGAGGATAGTTAGCGAGCAGCGGGAGCGACAAATGCTGTTGGCATCCAGCACCACGCCAACGGTACCAGATCTTGCACCATCGGAAGGCCGAAAGAAGCGCAATTGTACCGACAAGGACGCTGGCATATTTTCGATCGTACCCATCAATCCTACCATTCAGAAGCATGCCTCCTCGCCCCAGAGACCGCTCTCGCCTCGTCGTTACGACAAGAAACGCAACGGTGTCTATGCTGGAGTCGGGGAGCTTTCGCCGAGTGGTAGAGGGAAAACGTATACACCGCCTCGAGTACTTCCGTCTGGGGACGAGATGGCTGTTTCACCATCACATGTTCCCAGCTCGCGACATTTCGACTTTGTCTCGCCCCTGGGCCCGCCCAAGCAGGAACGTCAGCTGAATGCGCCGCGCAGCGACGGTATGAGGCGGAGTAGCTTGGAAGCAGTCAAGGAAGAGAATCCGGAGGATGAGGGAGAATGGCAAGTAGTACAACGTAGGCCAAGGCGAGGAGGATCCGCCCCTTGTCAAGATATTCCGGTTACGAGGGTAGATAGTGCCGTGTCGATGGAAGTGTTGTAGCAGTTGTAGCATTTTATAGATAGGCGCGTGTATTACTTTAATTCGTCAGGCGCGAGAGTTGTTGGTTTCAACTTGTCTGCTATTCGCTGCATCTGCATCAACCTATACATTAACCTCATACCCTATACCGACACCATGTCTAGTCATCGAGCAGCAGTCCTCACTGATCAACCTTATACGGATCCAAACCCTTTGCCCTCATCGGTACCCCATGTCGATGAGCTCGGTACGACTTCTGCCCCGCTCAAGTCGGCATCGTTCTTTATCGGCCAACACTGCAAGGCCGTCAACGGTGGGTATCTTGAGAAGTCTGGCGGAAAGATAGCTGATAAACAGAGGACTTTATGCTGTGCAAGAGCGAAAACCGGGATCCGGAGCATTGTCTCAAGGAGGGGAGAAAAGTGACGAGATGTGCTGCAGAGCTGTACGTTTTCTTCAGGATACGCCGCGGGTCCGAGCTGACTTGTAGTATCACCAAGATGCGGGAAAGCTGTTTGGCAGAGTTTGACGCTCATTGGAAGTGTTTAGAGCAGAACAATCAGGTCAGTCATCATCTGTTAGCCGGTTGTCGAAATCAGATCTGACGTTGTAGTATTTCCAGGCATGTAGGAAACCCGAGCGTACACTCAACGACTGTGTCTTTAGCAAACTGGTGAGCTCTACATCTCGTACATTAATCATGATGCTCATGGTAGAACCTACAAAAGAAGATTCCAGGATCTCCAGAAGGGCAGGTGCAGGTTCACGAGAAGAAATCGCCCATCTTTACACGAGTACAGAAGTAACATATGCATCTGGTTCACACGGAAGTGGTTTTCCGGCTCGGTTTCAAGTGCCTTTCGAATACTTGACATATATAGGTACAATTACTCCTCATCTCCGCCCCTGAACCTTTTAAGATCATCGTCGTCCACACGCCTTTCACGCTCATCCTCGTCGTCTTCTTCACTTCTTCCCCTCTTTATCCTGGCCTCGTGCTCGTGTCCTTCTCCCTTGGGAACATCTGCACCAGCCATACCCAGACCACCGGCCGAGGATGCGTATGTGTCGAATTGCATCTGTGAACGCAGACGGTCCTGCTCCTCGCGACGCTGCTCCTCCTCTAATCGTTGATGTCCCCATCCACCTACAGTCAGCACCTAATGTACCTCAAGGCTTACCTCTTCCGCTATCGTACTCCTGTCTGAATTCGTCTCTGACCTGTCCGCCGCTCTTCCCTCGTCCGAACTGCCTGCCCTCTTTGTACCCCGGATCCAAGTCACACCGTATTATACGCTCGTCTAGCTTTGTTCCTGAAATATATCGCATGCAAGCGACTGCCTCGGAGTGAAGATAGTATTCGACGAATGCGAACCCACACGGTGATTTGTTATTACGGTCTAAACCCATGATTATACTGCTCGTCAGCTTGCCATCCCTTGGAAAACTTGAACTATTTACCGTTTGATACCTCCACCCTCTTCTGGTCGTGATGATGTCGAGAATACTGACATCAGCATGGGTCCACAGGCTTTTACCTACGTTCGTACATCTGCGCTTCTGTCGTGTAGAAACTGAGATTACCGACATACAGCGTTGTAGAGTGAGACAGCAGGCGACGCTCAGTCTCTCTGTCAATCTGACCCCATCAGCAAACAATCGTTCTCGGCTCATATTGTGCTGACCTCTGATCTACTATCCTTGTAGGATGACGGCGCGTCTAAGAGCTGTACTACTTGAGCCATTGTGTAATGTATATGTATATTTGTAGGTGGATGTATAGGTTGGCTGAAATACTCGAGTACACAGAAGTCGGAATCGATTGACCGTGGGAAAGAATCGTGTACGCTGACGATCACCCACTCTACCTACTTACACATCTCTCATTCACTTATATCACCAAACACGTTTCACCATGTCTGATACTCAGCCAGAGCTCAGTGATGCCGAGAAGATGAGGCTAAAGCGCTTGGCCCGTTTAGGAGGTCCCGCACCCACCGCCCCAAGTGCTTCAGCTCCTGCGGCCGATCAACCCGCTGAGCCGCATCAGTCACAGCCTGGACCGTCAGCTTCCTCTCGCCTGCTCAATAGTACATCAGTGCGACCCACAAGCACTTCTCAACCAGCTCCTAAAGCTTCTACGTCGACGCCGCCGGTCTCCCGACCAGTCAAACGACCTTCCCCCACCTCAGTGCGAGCCGAGCCAGCAGCAGCACCCGCGACCAGGAAACCAGCGCCACCTGCACGTCTGCCGGTTCCATATGCAGAATGGGAGGCTCAGAAGATACAAGCGATCTTCTCCGTCACTCTAAGTGTAAGTGCTACCTGTTGAAAATAGTTGACGACAGCGAGGCGACGCCCAAAGGAGCGACTGGACGTTGTGCTGGCTTAAGGAGCTACACGAGGAAATTGAGTCTGAAGGAGGTCAGCACTTCGACGATATTGCGGGATAAGACTGAATCGCAGGTGCCGAGTCCACAATGACAGCAGAGCTCGCCGACAGGCTGCTGATAGCGAGATTATCCTTGGATCCCAAGACCATGTCTACATCGTGCGTTTCAACTGCGTTCAAGCTGACCCTCAGATCCGACCCAGATATGCTCGACATACTGGCTGGTATGCCTCAGAACGAGACGACATTTGAGTACCTAGCAGGCTGCTGGAAGCGATTGAACCTGGCCGTACGAGACACGAATCGACACGCACTCGATTCCGCCGACAAAGAGTCTTGGACAGCAGCGGTGGAAAAGTGCCGTGGGCTCATCATTTCATATATTGGCATGACTCTGGAGGATCCTACCATGTTTCCACAGCCCGATGGGTGAGTCTTTTCTTTGATCATGGCTGATGGCAGAAAACCTCTCGGTCCCGCGGAATTCTTGCCACTACTCCTCTCCCTCACGCCCGAGGGGTCCACACAGCACAACCTGGCGACGAGCCAAGCGCCTTCGCAAAAGCAAGCCGGATGTCTCTCATCAACAGACTTGCTTCCTTTCCTCAACGACCTCGCAGCTGGATTCTCAGACGACACACTGGCCGATGTCCTGACGCCGACTCTGAGTTTATTCTTTCAACAGTGGTTCAGCATCACTCCTGCCCCGGATCTTCTCGGCAACGAATGGCAACGATATATGGGCGCCATTTCTACCCTGGTTCAGGTCAAGGATATCGCCGCAGCTGTAAGTTCTACCCTCTGTCTTTAGCTCATGTCAGCTCCCAACTCTGGGCGTATGGTTATCCACATCGGCAGATGCGTCTCGAATAGAGTGGCAATCCTTGTTGGGACCCCTGGTCCGTCAGAGTGTCTACCCACGAGAATTCGTAAGTTGCTCAAAAGGGTCCTTGCTCATGGTAGGCTGAGATCTGGCGTACCTACTTCTCCGACCCGACCGAGCGAAATGTGAAAGACATCGATGCTAACAAGGATAACCTTCGCCAGACTTTGGGGGCTCTACAGGTATGGGCTGTAGGCTAATTCGCTGATAGCTAGACTTCATTGTTTAACATCTATAACTCGATAGTCAGAGCTTCCCCGGCATCACGAGAAAAGATCTTAGACTATTTCGCCCATATCGTCCGACTCAACAAGAAACGAGCGGGAATGAGGGTGAGTCGTCAGTGTCAGTGTGGCATAAAGCTAACGGCAGGTCGATCACAGGACCGTTTCATCAGACGGATTCATGACCAATCTCCAGGTCATCCTTCTCAAGTTGTTTGAGCCAGTCATGGACACCAGCTTCTCAAAGGTATACCTGTACCAAGACCCTCGCTGACGGTAGATCGACAAAATCGACCCGCATTACTTCCAGAACAGCAGTCGAATCGATATCGAGGACGAAACCAAAGTCAAAGCGACTAAAGAAGAAGCCGATGCGTACTTTGGCACCGACAAGATGGATGGTATGCTTTGCTTTAGCCGAGGCTGATGTACAGTGGACAAGCCGGGCCCCAACTTCATCTCCGACCTTTTCTTCCTTCTTAATGCATACCAGCATTTCGGTCTCGTAAAGACCATTGGAAACCGTTCAACTGCGGAACGCAATCTCTCCGACATCGAGAAAGAGCTTAAGCGAGCCGAGGCCAGTCGTGGCGATTGGCAGGGGGTGAGTCCTCATGCTTTCAGAGGTTCTTCAGCTGATATCAGAATCCGGCCATGGAGGCGCAAGGTGAAGCTCAAGTCAAGAAGCTAAAAGTACGTCGTCCGCTTTCTCATATGCTGATCTCAGGGGGACCTATCCACACTTCATGCCTCTCTTCACGCCTACGACACTCAACTGCTAGATCCCAGTTTAGTACGCTCAAATTTGACCTTTGTTGGCTACCTGATGACTTGGCTGGTGCGCCAAGTTGATCCCAAACACGCGTTCCCTCAGGCCCAGATCTCGTGAGTCACCAACGAGAATGACCGCTGATAGCAGTCTGCCTCTACCGGAAGAGTCGCCTCAGGACTTCCGCATGCTTCCCGAATACCTCTTCGAAAACGTGGCAGATTACATCGAGTTCCTGTCGAGGTAGGTAGCTTATACCACAGCTGAAGCCGCTCATTGACGCTACAGGTACAATGCCGACGCTCTGGACGACGCAGACAAAGATATTCTCATCACTTTCACCATTGTCTTCCTCTCGCCCGGATACGTCAACAACCCTTTCATGAAGGCGAAATTGGTATCTGTAAGTCCACTCGTTGACTCGAGCTGATAAGCAGGGCCTGTCGAACGGTGTCATTCCTCAGGGCTATTGGCGTAAAGGGCCTCTCTTTGAGCGACTCAGCGTACATCCTCTGTCCACACAATACTTGATGCCGACCCTGATCCGGTTCTTCATTGGTGAGTCATCTCGTTACGAACTAGCTGACCTCAGATGTCGAGATGACTGGTGGTCACACGCAATTCTGGGACAAGTTCAATTTCCGACGAGATATCAGCAGGATTATAAAGGCCATGTGGAGTAATCCTCTCCACCGCCAAGCCTTCATTCAGACTCGACAGTAAGTCTCACATTATCAAACCAGCTCACAATAGCGACAACTTCGACCAATTCATCCGATTCACTAACATGTTGATGAGTGACACAACCTTCCACCTCGAAGAGTCCCTAACGGGTCTCGCCAAAATCAACAGCATCGAAGGACAAAAGGCCAATGTTGAGGCATGGAACGCTTTACCCCAACCTGAGCGAGAAGATCTTATCCAGACCCTTCGCCAGACCGAAAATTCGACACCCTTCCATACCATTATGGGACTCGATCATATTGAACTCATGCGAGATTTGACCGCCACGACGCGAGAGCCATTCGTGACTGGCGAGATCGTCGATCGACTAGCTGCGACTCTTGACGAGAATTTAGCTACTTTGGTTGGTCCAAAAATGTCGGAACTCAAGGTTGCCGACCCCGACAGATTCAAGTTCAAGCCTAAGAAGCTACTTGCCGCTTTAGCCCAAGTCTACCTCAACCTGGCACCCGAAGGCGACTTCATACGTGCAGTGGCCAATGATGGACGAAGTTATTCCAAGCAGCTGTTTGAGCGATTCGCCCGAACCCTAAAGAACCGAGCGATCATGACGGACGCCGAAGTCGCTGGCGTCGTGGCCTTTGCTCAAAAGGTCGAGGACATGAGGGCCACAATCATGATTGAAGACGAACGAGAGATTCCCGACGAGTTCCTGGACCCATTAATGAGCACTCGTGAGTTGCAGCTGTTTATCCACTTCTGACAATGCAGTCATGAAGGATCCCGTCATCCTCCCAATGTCTCGAGTCGTTATCGACCGAGCGACTATCAGAACGGCTCTACTCTCCAAAGAAGTGGATCCTTTTAACAACGTTCCGTAAGTCCCTTCTCCACCGTCGTTCTAGATGCTGATATCATAGTCTCAAGTACGAAGAGCTCATCGCTGACACGGATCTCAAGGCAAAGATCGACGCATGGGTCGCTGAGGGCAAGGCTGGGCCTGCCGATGATGTAATGGAAGTAGAAGAATTGTAGTATATAGTCCATGAAGTTACGCCTGCTTTTAGTCGACCTTATTCAATTGAATGATCTGCCACTCGTCCCCCTCTGAATCTAGCGGTACATCCGTCCCTGTTACAGTTAAAGCAGTCGACGCGTCGCGTACGGAAGCCTTGATCTGTGATCGGATTGAAGCCCCGACAAAGTCGACAATAGCGAGACTAGAGTTTAGTCCATGTACCATCGTTGCAGCGTAGAAGAAGTTGGCGTTTCCGGTCCCCGTCAAGAGCCAAAGCGAGTGTAGTATCGGCAGCAGTAACAGAGTGTATAGGTACACCGTCAAGGTAAATAAGGGATGCCGCAGATCTACAGTCAGCTCAGGTCCTTCGAGGTTTCAGTCGACTCACTGGCGATGACCTCTGGAAAGCAACCTAATAGCCCCGCCCAAGCCGCTAAATCACCCAGAGCTGGATAACTCTTCCACGTACTAAAGATACCGGTGATGATGATCATTGCCAGCACTGGGTCGTGCTTCATTCGTAGACAGATGGGCGCAACGTACAAGACGTTGTGTAGCTAGACGTCAGATACAACTTGGGGCACACATGTACTTACATGAAAGACACCAACGAAGAATGGTCGGAAGTGATCAAACATCTCGGTGACAAAGTACCACCACATGCCGACGTTTGGTGTCAGGTCTGAGACTCCAAGTCTGCATATCAGCAAGGAATCGCCTTACGAACTTACATGACGAGCCAAGAGCGTTTCATCCAAGACGTTCCGAAAATGAGCTGGTTGATGACCGCCAGTGAGCCAAACCCGACAATAAACCCCACAAGTGAAGACCGGACCCCTTGAGAGCGGCCACTAATAGATCTTTGACGCCTCAACTCCATACACATGGCAGGTAGTATGAGTATAGGATAGAGGGACGTATGTGCTGCAAAGCTCAAAAGAGCACCGGCTTCTACTGCATGACCTGTTCTTCAGCGTTTTAGTGGACATCCCCACTGACCGTTTGCAGCCAATGATATCGCTGAGAGCAGCATGGTGCCATCCAGACTTGTAGTTGATCTTGACAAGCAGGTCATAAACGTATATGGATTGAACAGGTATCTAGACGTCAGCCGGGTACCGCTAACATGCCCTCACAATGATGCAACCAGCGCTTTCCGACTCTCGGGACGAGCAGACCTCGCGGACCACAATGCTACCAACGCCCATGCTCCTACGAGATCGGCAAGAGTCCAGAATACCGCAGTGAGGAGAAAGGAAGATGCTGGCAGTATGTATGAAAACCATCCGAGGTACAATGGGGACTAGCTGATCAGCACTGAGTCTAGCTTGCGAATCAGACTTGCGTGATGAAATACCCCTCCAGCGTATGGGTTCGTTCCGCTACCAAGCACGAATACACCTTCGCGTACTATGCATCAGTGTTATGTTCGAAAGGTATTTGTGAAGCACTTACGACTTCTGAACGAGGTGATGGGTGTAGACAACTCGGGTCTCGACTCAAGAACCCCAGGCAGCGATGTCAAAGCGAAGACTGCGAGCCGCGATGCAGCAGCGACCGCAAACACAGCGCTCAGATGCCATGGCCGGTGAGCGTGAGACTGTGTTGCCAGCATGCCAAGTGTGTAGCATAAAGTGTGATACAGCAAGTTGCAAAGGTCAGTCGCGACAATCGCGGTGGAGGTAAATTGATGGTATAAAATGGCTACATTGTGATGATGATATAGGCTACAACGCGCTGATGGTTCAGATAGTATGGGACTCGATCCCGATCACCTTGACGCCGTTCTTTCGAGGTACACGATCCGTCAATTGATTACAACCTGCGACCCGTCAGCTGTGGCTTTCACGCCGAGCAACAACTCACCCCAAACACGAATCAATTTCACGGAATCCGACCGGTCGAGAATGTCTTTTAGAGCAAAGTCGGTGAGTTTGCGGCACCAACCAAGGTCAAGTTCTCGTAGATTGGCACAGTGGCCGAGCCCTTCGAGTGCGTCTGCTGTCACTTCACGCCAACCGAGTATCGACAGGTGCTCGACCGTCTTGCCAGACTGAGCAAGCAGAGCGCCGAGAGCGTCGTCACCAAGGTCATGCCCCTTTTCTAGATCAATGACATGTAGTCCCGCATGCTGTTTTTCTTGGAGTGTTTTGAAGAATTTTGCGACTCCTTCATTTGTGAGTTCCACCAGATGTCGCAAGTGAAGTTCGCGTAATTTTGGACAATGTAGAGCGATGGCGTCCAAAGTGGCATCGGTGAGCTCGGGGTTCGAAGAGAGACTGAGAGACTCTAGGTCGTGTCCCACAGCTTCTAGGAGCGAGATCACATTTTCGTCCTTGAGCGAGTGTGGAGGAGCAGACAGATCGAGCAACTTTAACTTCTTCAGGTTCGACAGGGCCGCCAAACAGTCGCCGTCCAGTAGACCTATCTCGGCCAATCGCAATTCCGTCAAGTTTGGACACGACTGAACAAGTTTGGTGATTGTCTCTATGTCGATCCGGGGGGATTGTGTGACGAGGAAACCCTCGAGTCGTTCGCCGGCAGCATCGATAAAGCTTTCCCATCCATCTTTCCGAACCAAAAAAGGGGCGTACAGCTCGATACGCTTGAGCTTCTTGAGCGTCGTGCTCCAGTGCTTCATAGTAGCGGCCATCAGCTGACCGCAGAGCTGAAGATGTAGTCGTTCCAGATTTGGGCACAGATTGGCCATGGTGACGTATGATTCGTGAACAAGGCCTGCTTGTCAGCTTTAGTCTCGCCGAACACTCACGTGTACAATCGTACATGGCCAAATCTCTCCGATCGCCAGAGTACAGCAGAGATGCAGTTTCGGGGGTTCTTATGTCAGCGAGATGGCCTTGAGTATGGCTCACAATTTCCTGCCCTTTGAGATGATCTTGCAGACCTTGTCCAAGTTCACGGAACCGATGTCACCCAGTCGCTCAACCTCTTCGATGTATTTGCCAATAATCTAGGATTAGCCTCAGCGGTCCAATTATGCTCACCTCGATGCATAAATCTCCCAGTCCAACAACCCCTTTTCTCTCTTCATAGTGAACGATTTTTGCACGATCGTCCTTGCTTCCGGCCTTCTTAGCGGCGGCCTTCTTGACCTTTTCAAAAGGGTTGATCCCGAGAGAGTAGCAACATGGTACGCATAGGTAGGTCGCTGGGATTTGGGGATGCTCTTTGGTGTACGCAGTCTAAGATTCAGCCCACATCACTCCGATGTGACGTACCACTGTAAAGTTCTTGTCGCACTCTCCGCATACCATGCTCTGGGCTATGGGTTTGAGCGGTCCAGGTTTTGCCTTTTTCTTTTTGGTGACGGAAGGAGCGGTAGCGGTACTGGCGGCAGGCGTGTCGTCGAGCTCATCGGAATCGACAGATATACTTCTCTTGCCTCGTTTGCGTACCAGCTCCGATCCACTGGACTCCCCCTCTCCCATATCGCCCTTCAACCTCTTCCTGCTCGAAGACTCGCCTTCTGTTCCTTCCTCGTCCGAGGGTGTGCCCTCTCCTACGCGACTCGGTCCCGCTTCAACAGTTCGAGCAGTCACCGCGCCTGCTGGATCCA
>Ga0265798_10004586_pt1 | contig 18964 bp, 26 predicted proteins | sample P3T30metagenome_FD_192430 | JGI IMG/M metagenome (GOLD analysis project Ga0265798, IMG submission 192430) | Plant litter microbial communities from East Loma Ridge, Irvine, California - P3 T30 | ecosystem: Environmental > Terrestrial > Plant litter > Unclassified | place: USA: California... | reverse complement strand
ATGAACCCAACATTGAAACGGCGCGCGAGCAGTGACTCTCCAACTCCGGACCGAAAGCACTGACGTCAGGGTGATCTCAGGGGTACTACCGCTTATGGGATTCATAAGCTTCCATCAGCTCACCGAAGAGGTCCGGGTATAGCCCTGTGGGTTCCATATCACGCCAGAGCGCCGCCAAGCCTTTAATTCTGGGCAGGGGCAAAAGCAACTATACGTCGGCTGCCAAGCGTAAGAAGAAGCGGAGCAGGCCGGTGATGGTGGGTTCTTGCAATTGTGCTTATCCCCCTCCGGGATATTCTCCCGACCATCGTCAGCTCGAACCCCTTGTCGACGGCAGAGCAAACCTCAGCCCCGCAGATACAGACTACCATGCTTAAAAACTCAATTTAGCACCTCGCTACCGGCGACAAATGCAATATGCATCATCAGTCCGCTATCGCAGCGCTTCTAATTCGTCGACCGATGGTGATGCCAAGCCTTGGTTACTGTCGAAAATATCCATGCCGTCGTCCGGGGTTTACACGATGAGAAACGTGGACCCCAAAGTGGCACAGCTCCACATAGCAAAGATATTTTCGTCCACTTGGCTACAGCTGGACCGGCGGTGACGCATGCACCGCAAAGTCTGGCAAACCCATGGCTGATCGGCAACCCACACATCAAAGCGGGCCACGTTACCGTTCCCCTTCTAGTCCGGACGCTTTTCAGATCTTATGATATCAGGCACTTCCCAGTTTGCAGTGGCTTCCGGTGATCAGGCCAATTACGCAATAAACGATATACATACATACAGCCATGTTGAGTCCTACAACGGAAACTAGATAGCTACAAATCAAGCAGTCTCTGCCAACTCTGCCTTGGTCTTTTCAATCCAATCCTCCAGGTTCCTCATTCCACCCTTGCCTAGACCTTTCCACTCATGCTTGGCCAATGTACCTCCTCGTCGATAACCCCCACTCATTTCCCAGCACGTCGACATCAGAGTCGGCTCGTAGCCATGCCACGAAACATCCCGGACGCAATGAGAAGAGCCCCCTCCATACAGGTCTGAATGGTTTCGTCGGTTGGTCTGAGGTTGAGGGCGGTAGACAGGATCTGGATCGGTGGGATCGTTAAACTCGCCCAACGAGTCGCGGAGATCTGTCGACTGGGCTCGATTCAAGACTGGCTATCAGTATATGCACGGACGTGGGTGGGAATATGTCGACTCACCTTGGACAACTCGACCATCGAGCGACCAAATGTGTATCATACCATCCGCACTACTTCATCAGCTATTTAAATTGTTGTGTGTGGAATGACATGCCTTCCCGAATAGATGTAGCTTTGACCAGTGGATTCTCGAGGGCTGAAATGACACCTAATCAAGGTCTTCAAGACCTGATGGCCTCGATAAGTCATGACCGAGCAATCCTTGGGATGTGCGAGTCGTTGACCTCGAGGGGGCGGGTAGCGCATGCTTCGATCTATCATCAGCTCCGAGCTTGATACAGTGACTTACAGTCAAATCTGGGTTGCCCATATCGAGCGACGGCATCAGGTTCCCGTTCGAATTCCGAGTGACTTCTCATTTTTCGAAGGTCGTATAGCCTTGCTGCCTGGTCCTTAGAGTTGGCAACAATATATCGACCATCCCCCTTGGGTGCAGTGTAGGTGATACCCTCGGTTGCCCCGACTAATACTCCGGACGGGGTGGATGAGGATAACGATCGCCTATCCCAGACCTTGACATATCCATCGTCCGCTCCAGAAACCAAAATATTGGTCGATGATTCGTCGGCGAAGCACACGGCGTTCACTGCCTATCAGCGAGGTACATGTAGCCTGACTCACCATCATCTTCGTGACCCGACACGGCCAACGATCGTTTCTCGGCTTCAATATCGTAGACCATTATCTGTCCGTTTCCAGCTCCAGCTACTACCTCCTTCCCATCCGAAGAGAATCTGATACTCCAGATCTGGTATGTTCAGCTATTGTCTGACCCGCAAAGGAAAAGAGACATACGCCAAAGCTATCATAACCATATGCCTCACCTCTTCGAGGGTTCGGGTCACTAAAGTCGAGACAGACGTGTTCCTCATCATCTTCAGCTGTTCGTAGCATGTGAACGTAGGGCGTGATGGACGAGTAGATCATTCTGTTGGTCAGCATCAAACAGACACTAAGCAGTAAAACGACTTACTTCTCAGCCTTCTTGTCGGCATCACAATCCGTCACGGTCCAACGCCCCTCTTCTCCCTGTACTGTTTTGATCTTCTTCATGCTCGAGTCCTCGTGGGGAGTAGCATTCCGGGCGCGATTGCCAAATCCGCCCCAGGGCATATCATCTTCGTCTTCATAATCGTCGTCATCGTCGTCATCATTCGATGCAGAGGCCGTTGGAGGAGCACGACCAGCAGTCGGACGCGTAGGTCGTGGTTTCCGCTGGACTTTCTTCTTAACATGACCCATTTCCTTGGTAGAATAGAGATGGAGGGTGAAGTACTGAGTTGCAGCATCTATCGGAAGATCACGATTACGGCGATGGACAGAATCAAGGAAACATGAGGTCAGACTGGACTTGTGGTGCAGTGGGACAACTTACAGAATAGACCGTAATCCTCTCCAGCATACTGACCCACATAGGGGATACTCGGATAGGATGCCACAACTGTCCCATGCGTGTTGGGTATGGTCGCCTGAATCGGTCAGCTCAATCATGGAGAAGACAATCAGCTGGACTGACCTGAGATAGTGTCGGCGTGAAGTCGTATAGTCTGTTACGTGTCAAACATCGTCTAGGAGCTCTTCTCCCCTTTCCTAAGCCGGACCAATCCCGTACTCTCCCAAATTCTCCGGAAGCAAGTAGCTCTGCGCCTGCAGGATGAGGTTCGAGCTGAGGTTTCCACCACCTTTCCCTCTTTCGTCTATCCGCCTCAGCCCTCGCTCGCTCCTCTGGCGTGATCGTACGACCTCCTCCAGCAAGTCGCCTCAGGAATCCGGCAGGCCGCATATCGTCATTCGCGTCATCGTCTTGCGGCCCGCCGAGTAATTGAGCGAGAAGCGAGCTGCGTGCTTCAGCGCTATGTGCGCTGTTGAGCAAAGCCGTGATTTGTCGCAGAGCGATTCCATCGTCATCACCTTCCTCGACATCCTCGTAGTCTTCATCGTCATCTTCCTCGTCCTCCTCCATCTCGTCATCATCCAGGTAGAGAGCTCCGGTGGTCGGATCTGTGAAGAAGGCTTGAGGACCGTCCTCGTCATCCTCATCGTAGTCGTCATCATCCTCATAGTCATCTTCGTCGTTCATCTCTTCGTGAATCCCCTCAGTATCCATAAAAATGTCGAAATCGGGATCATCTGTACCATCGCTGTCGTCGTCATCGACATAGACTCTGTCGATCACCATGCCATCTGTATTCACGAGCCTTCCGGGACGTCTCGTAGTCTCCTCGCCTTCCAAGTCGGACATGATGATGCGGAAACTTGAAAGTCACAAGGTAGGACTGAAGTGTTGAAGTGAGATATAGATTAATAGAGGTTGTATTGGATCGGGAAGGAGGGGTACGGGTAAGCACAAAGTACAAAGTGGAGGGAACCGGCTAAATCCGGTGGAGGTGCATTTGTCACGCCTATTTCTGGTCTTGCTGGAATTTATGATGTATGCATAGTCTGGCAGCATGTATGTACCTAGGTTGGAGAGATCATGGAGATGGGGTGCTGTACAATGGAGCAGGCTTGATACACTACGGAAACTTGTGATGGAAGAAACCAATATCGTGAATGTGATGATGATTATTATTATTATTATAAGGCCGGGACATTACATGGCGGTGAAACCACGCAGACGGGTGAGAAGTAGGCTTTTCTTCCGCTTGGGCGTATTTGGTGCGCTGCCGCTCTCACTGGCTGTGAGAGTCACATCATCAGACGATTTGCTCGCAGGTGACTTGGCGCCAAACTGAGACAAGGCAGAGGATGGTGAAGATTGGAGGCCAGAGGCGGATGACGACGAGGCGTAGCTGGCCGGACGTGTGGTTGTTCCGATAGTCGAAACGTCGGGGAAGTACGAGGACGGTGAAGTCAATGAAATTTCGTCCGTCCTGGACCCAGATCGAAGGAAGGACATTGAACGCCGTAGCGTTTGCCACGATTTGGGTCTTTCGGTATCCATCGATGACTCGATCAAGCCAAGACCAACGCTCGGTTCGACTTCGGTATTCAAAGGGAAATACGAAATCCCGCGATTGAGCTGCAGGGCACCTGACTTGGGAGGTAGGGGTGGCGGATCCTCATCGATGGACGGAGACTCGTTAGGCGAGACCGGCATTGATCGCGTGCGAAGCTGAGATGGCTTCCCTTTCAGGTTGACCGAGGACGCCGTCTTCCGTCGTAACAAGGGCGTTTGATTCCTCACTCGCGTCGGCAAAGTCTGATGGGCCGATGATGTAGAATAGTCGATAGAGGAAGGTCGAGTGTACTCCATGTCGGACATGGAGTATCTGTGGGGTTCTTCGCGTAGTAATGGTGTCGCTGGTGTAGAAAGAGTAGTAGTGTAGCCACTTGACGTCCGGCGATGAAAGGCGTGACCATGATCCGAATTGGTGATCGTCTCATCTGCAGACACTCCTATGTCGGTCGCCGAGTCATCACCGATTGATCCTCTGCGAGGTCGAGCAATTCGGGATCGACCGTGCTGCGACTTTGTCTGCCTAACTGGAATGACGGATCCCTTGACTTGTCCATGGAAGGCGATGTCGAAAGAGCTGGATCTGGAGTCGAGGAAGCTCGTCCTTCGCTTCAGCATCGTAGACTCTCGCATCGATATTCGGTCTCGCATGTCGTGCGAAGCCGTATCGGGCAGGAAAAGTGGATGGGTGAGCTGCGCCTTGCTCCTCGCCTGTGCGCACGATTCCGAAAATACATCCAGTAAGCAGCGATCGACGAAAAGTCGGGCATTGGTGGACGGTCTTCGCAGCAGCACGGTGGATGGTCGAGAGGGCCGAATTTCGGCGGGACCGCCTGCAGTTGATGTCAACGTTGAAGGCGAATTGACCATTGCAGCGGACTCAATCGACTCGTCCGATCCAGTCGCGTTGACGTCGAGGGAGTGGCGCTTTGGGCTGTTTATCGGGTCCATCGCCAGATGTGCAGTCGACATTCGTCTGGTCTTGGCAGCGAAGGGTGATACGCTAGCCGGCAGCTCAAATGGTGGAATCACTCCTTCGTCGCGAGCCTCCCGTAAGGCCGCGGCCCAGACGTCCTTCTCGGCCTCGCATGATGCAGCCAGCTCGAAGTTGTGGTCGCGTAGTGTCAGTCGGATCGAGTGAGGCAAGAATCCTGTCGATAAGCACGTGAAATCTGAATCTGTGACTTACCTTCTGCGATATCAATCAATTCGAACACCTCCAAAGGCAAGAAATGCTTTGCTTCGTACATTTTACCCCTCTTGACTTTGGCGAGAATGAGATATCCTCGATATAGGAAAGCTGCCAGGTATTTGACTTTGACTGGCGGGACCAGGGGCGCGATGAGGTGATGATGATGTAGGACATCTAAAGATCCGATTAGACGACAAGTGCCCAGCGACTTGATGAATGAGGGAGACAAAGCCACATGGGGTTCAAGACGTTCGAGAATCGTAGCCGATTTGACTTCGGCCTCTTTGACTCGTCGAGCTTCATCAGCGGAAGAAGCGACCTGTCGCATATGTGTCAAAGCCACCTCAACATCGACGCCCCCGTCACCGCCATCCTCCGAGTCGGAATCGTGGTTTTCGACGCTAGGTGTCAAAGCAGTACTCCTGAGCTGGCCCAGGAGGAGTGGGTATCGGCAAATTCGCTGTATAGGCATGATGAGATAGTCTCTGAAGTGCAGGCGTGACCGAATCGCCAGCTCGTCGTGAGATTTTTCTGCGGCGAGAAGGTCTTGTAACGTTACTGGAGAGTGAGACCCCCAGATGATCTGGCACCGGCGTTCGTACGAGTCGTAGTCGGTTCGCAAGCCAATATGTCGCACCAGAGTCGCAGCTGCGATGGATCCAGCACAGAATTGATTGTATCCAGCAAAGAGAGTCAACTGTCTGCATCAGATAAGGTTCATCGAGATACCTGGTATTTACTCACGTGTTCGATAAACAACGATGCAACCTTCCGCGAAGCCCTCTCTACTGGCACATCGGGATCATGGATGATATCGTATCCGATTCCTTCTTCCTTGAGGATCCCGACCATCCGTGTGGCGAGGTTGGCGTGAAAATCGAGAAGTTCCGATGCGTTTCGTGCAATCATTGAGGCGGTCCTTTCGGAAACAGCTGGCAAAGCAGCCAGTTGAGGGAGATAAACCTGTACCAATGCCCGCAATCCCTCGGCATAGGCTACCTCTGTTTCGACGAGCTCCAACAAGACCATCTTTCGTTTATCCAAACGACGTCTCCGTTTGGTCTGCTTAGCTTCCCACTCTAAGCTGCGCTGTAGCTTAACAGCTGACAAAGCGGTGTCATGTTCGTCGACACCTTCTTTGGCGCTCTTGGCGCTACGAGAAAGGGAAGTCGTAGCGGATGATAATGGGTGGTCTTGTGAGGACGTAGTGGGCGACAATATCGACGGGTCGGAGCAAGTGATTGACGACGATACGAGCGACGGGGACATGCTAAATCGAACGTCTAGGGGCGCCGACTCGTACACGGATTCGTGATTTGGCGTTGTGGCGGTGAGCGCAGTCATGTCGAGAGAGCTGCGTCGCGGAGGAGGTTCATGCGGCATGGACAGCCCTTCAATATTCTCGGCTGCCTCTGGTGAACCCATGGAACCAATTGGTATATCGGCAGATGACAGACTCGACCTGCGTGGACTGACTAGAGGAGAATTCAGTGGCTTGACAGTGCTGGTGGCTGAATGAAGAGTGTAGAGGGAGTCCATCGGCTGCTGATATGTGAACGGAGCCTCTGGGCTGGGCGCAAACGAGCTGATTCGACTTTGGCCATTTGTTTCCATGCTTCGTCATCTCCTTCATGATACTCAGCAGCAAGACGAGCTCCAACGGATCCTGCTCTCCGACGCCCAAAGACGTTGATTGGGGTGCGTCGGGCAACATGTTTGGGTGGATTGCTCTGGGCATTGGATAGTGATGTCGACCTGCGTCTTCCACTTGGGCTGATATCTCCATCATCCGAGGTTATACCACCTTCCTCTTCACTGTCCGGGAGACCCACCTGCCGCCGGCGGAGACGTGACTTAGATCGAATCGCTGGATGCCTGAGGGAGAAGTTCTTGAGTAATTTGCCCTTGGAAGACGTCGATGATGGGGATGAATGAGCCAGTGGTCGATGGGGATACGAAGAGAAGGATGGCTGATCAGGGGTTGATACCGGTATATCGATAGCGGGTCGATGTCTGCCGCCAGGAGTGATTAGGCCGGATGTCGAAACGGGTTCATCGTTGGCTGTTGCGAAGTATGAGCCGACCTCTTGCCGATCCTCCTCGACGTCCTTAGCTATCTCTACCTGTTCCAGAGCATGCGACAGGTCCGCCTCGTCCAAGTTTTGCGTACTTTTGTGAGACGACCGAGGCCCTGGTGACTCGCGAGCGGCAGGCGTCACTACCGCTGAGCCTGGTATGGGCTCTAGAGTCGGGGCCAGAACGATCGAGGCGGTAGGCCGGCTAAACGGCTCAGGGGTTTGATAGGCCCTTGGAAATAGGCTGATATCCGACATAGCCAGGACCTGCAACATGGCGGACAGTTATTAAAAAGGGATTGACGAAGACCGTGTAATTGAACATGAGTTGGGCAATGGGGACAAAGGAAGACCGGGTAGAAAAGTACCATGTTCAGTGACCGGATCCTTTCGGCGAAGCAAAGGAACTCACTGAGTCTATATAGCCTTCGGGCTGGCTAGTTGTGCTCCGCCTCCTTCCGTACCGTATAAACAGGGATGCAAGATGATGTGTGCGGACAGGCCGTCACTATTTTCATTAGCATAAGGCGCAGCTACCCTGTCACATAAATGCTAGTCCGAAGCGACCATAGCTCCGAGCCCCTTGACTGAATGCAGAAAGAAATCTACTTACGGTTTAGTATGCCCGAGCCATACCGGATTTCAGATCAAGTATGTTTCACCGGACAGTGGTATAGCTAGTGACACCGAAGCGGCCGGATGTCGGGCGAAGGATGTTTCACTTTATTGTACTCGTTGGCGAGAAGGGTCGGTATCTGGATACGTCGAGTACAGGAGGTTGTATGTCGCACACAAGTGGCCAAGAGAGGTAACCTTTTGTCGCGATCTCCAGGGCGGACGTACAGATCGAGGATGATTCGGAAAGCTGGTATGATACACAAATTTGACGAGTCCAGTCGCACGGAGAGAGAATACAAATGACGAACAAGCAGATGAGGGAGGGAAGTGACGATGCTAACAGCGTCGAAAGCTCGATGTGTTATGCTTTGAAAAGGTGGACTCTCGTCTGCATCCGCCGAAAGGGTTCTACAAGTACGAAGCCGAATATTATTACGGCACGCGGTGTTGGCAAGTTTGTAAGTTTAACTAGCTACCGTCGCTACCCCGTGAAAGGACTCACGTCATTGAATCTCAATAATAGTAATTCTCCGTACAAGGCAATTTTGGATGCTATTCCTAGGAACAGGTAACTTATTGCTTGCGACCTCAAAATGAGATCACTGGTCACCTGCACTCTGACAAACTCCAGAACTCCGGCCAACTCCGAAGAACATCAGCCAGCCAGAACGAGACTAGTCTGCTGGTGACACTCGTTCCCCGGAAAGTTGATGCCGCGATCCTTCAAAGCGGTTCTGTAGCAATTGTCGGGAGTTCAGGCCAGCAGCAATGCCAAGAAACAAACCCAGGGCGCTGAACTTGCCGGGTCAGGGTACGAAAGCGGTGTAACTTACTTATTGGTCCCTGGCGCAGAAGATTAAGGATCACGTGTCCCATTAGCATCGAGAATACGCGAAGACTTCATGATGATGGTGGTGACTTACTTCGGCACTCTGTCTACGCCAAGCTCACACCTGGTCCGTCGGGCAGCAGATGACACCACAAATCAACACATGCATGACGCGAACAAAATGTCAGGTAGGACGGCTGTCGATCAGTATCACACCGGCTCATGCCTTTGGTATTGCTTGGCATGTGCAGACCCGTCGCCTCTCGACGCAGCGACGACCTGATTTCGATGTTGATCTATATGATGCTGATTCGTTGATTTCTAATCGCTTCTGCTCGAGTTGTACCCGCTCGGTATGGCTCGGCAGGGGAGAAGAGTTCGGAACGGTCTTCATGCTGTCCTGAGTACGGATGGCTCGGGACAGGACAAGCTTTTTGTTGAGGCAGGTGGGCCCTTTGGTGGGTGCAGGGCTCCTCGCTCATCGTTCATAATCCTTTTAGCATTGTATCCTTTGGATCGATGCGCTCTGTTGTCGAGGTATAACGACCCATTTTCGCGAGGATCTCGACCAGGTTCTGACTAAAGGTACACAATAATCGGTGGCATCGATATACACGACTGGATCGGTGGTCTGTGCGATCCCGAGACCATGTGATCTCATGTCTCACATGTCAAGTAATGCTGGGCGACTGGAGTCAATGGAAGAAAAGGGTGAGATTGATCACAGCGCAAGAAAGAGGGACGTCGAACTCGAGCCATACGTTGCAGTGTCTGCTAGCTTGTCGGGCGGCACACGCATTTCTTCGCTTCCTGCGTTCACTACAGGGCCATTGAAGTATATCGATGCCAGATCGAGAGGCTAATGTTGTCAGAGGCATCACGTTGGGCCGGCGTCATCTGGCTCGCAATCACCATGTCGGACGTGGAAGATGAGATCAATCTGGCAACACCTGTATTGCCCGTCTGCGCATCCTCATTGTGATTGTCAGGAGCGCGCTGGGAAGACTACAACGCATGTGGAGATGAATCTTTACTTTCTTGGAGTGATCGTTGAGAATAAATCGCAGATCAAACGGATAGCTGCTCTCGGCGATACTACTGACGGCTTTCATAGGTTTTGAATTGACTGGCAGGAAGAATACATGCGGTGGTCAGTGTAAGGCTTTGAGAAGAGAAGGGTGAACCAGACAGACACCGAGCTCGACGGCGTCGAATGCACACCTCAGCTTCAGCTTACACCTACTCACAGTCTCAGACCGTGCAGCGAGTACCTCACTAACCCTGCCAGGGTTTAATTCAGCTTGCGGCCAGGTGGACCCGAAGACTACGCCCAAGGAACTCTTCATGGGGTCGGTGTGGAAATGAGTTTTGATTGGGATGATCATCGACCATGATCGAGAGTGTCAGCATACACTGCGCCATCTCCGTCCAGGCCCATGTGACCGAGGGTGGACCGAGTACGGGCTGGGAGTACACGGGGAATATGAGCAACATGAGCTGAGCTCACAGAATGTCAACACCACTTCTATGAGTGTCAGTCCTCTTTGCTCGGCTGGACCCGCAGACACCCCCTATGGGTATAGAGGTGATGCTGCGCGTTGATAGCTATTATACTGGCTGTATAGGATGTGTCACAATTTGCATATATACGATGAACACGTGCCAATCTCTATCAACTGTTTCAAACACTCACGGCGTTGTTACTTAGACTAGTACTCGTCCTACTCTATACCGATGCCTATACTCGACACTCGACCCAAGGATGCTAGAAGACGTATGGATCAGCCGAGAGCTGTATCGGACGATGACGACTCCGAGTCCCCTGCAAAGAAACGTCGCGTCGAATCAACATCTTCTGCTCCAGTATCAGTTCATGCTTGGCTGCATCCCGAAGCATCACCTCCAGTGATGGCTCGATCTCCACCGCTTCACTCGTCTACTTCCACTTTCCTGTCGATCTCGATATCGTTCACAGCACCCTTACATGTGGTCTCGGAAACGGCATTGGCAAAAGAGGCCCGACGCGTAGTTCGAGAACTGGATGTTCCAACCCTGGTCCAGGCAGAGATGCTCGCTAGTGATGATGGAGCGTTCCAAGATGGGAATGGACGATCTGGAAAGAAGGGAAAGGAGAGGATACGAGAGCCAGACCATCGGATGTGGGCTGTCCGAACCCTCTGTCTGAAGGAGCGAAAGGATGGTACAGCTGGCGAGGACGATTATCAGGTAAGTATCTGATTAGGAATGGACGTACCATCATCAACTGACTCGCAGCTGCTCGAGTCATACAATGATGACGGCGAGAAGTTTGGTGGAGAACGGGTCCTGAAAGCGCTGCGCGAGGGACAAGGTGTGGACGTCTTGACTGTATGCTGTCGCTGGTACGGCGGCGAGATGATTGGCGTAAGCACGCTTCAATCTCTTCTCTAGTATCTGCTGATATCCAGCCTATTCGCTTCCAGCATATTGGCATCACGGCCAACACATCCCTTACTGAATTGAAGAAGCTGGTCATACTCACCGATTTGAGGACGGAACTCGCCTCACTCGACGACGAAATCGATTCGCTTCGCAATACAATCAATCCACCCGGGTCACCGCTGCGTGAGCTGAATTCCATGGAAGCACCCACACCCTCTGCCACAACCAAGTCTACCAAGTACGACAATATTACCGATGCGGCCAAATTGACTCGATTAGCAAAGGCCAAAGAAAAGACAAAGCAACTTCTGGAAAGCAAGGCTGGATGGGCGGGGATGGATCAGTCAAAAGCAGAGGATCAGGCTGCTCAAGCAGCTCAGACCATGCTAGCGTAGCGATGAGAAAGTGTACCTGATTCCAGCGTTGAAAATGATTCCAGCAAATTGAAATTCTTCGATCACGTGAAGCATGATGTCATGTCGGTAAAGCTTATGAAGCCAATGAATGTTCTATCATACATCATCCCTCCTCCCCTCACTATCAACTACACCTCTATTATGTCGTCCACGCAAACACCCAAAGTTCAACGGCTGGCAGCTTTCCCCAACAATTACGAGTGTGAGTGCTGCTGTTGCTGTCGGATTGAGCTGATAAGTAGGGGGACCAGTCGGTCAAGACAGTCTGGCTGCTCGTTACGCACCAAACGCTTCTCCTCCCGATTACAAAGTCAAGAATGATGAGCATTATGCTGAGGTACGTAATTAATTGCATCTCGACATCTCATCCCAGGAGTATGCTCATGAACAGCTCTGGATGGGAACGCATCCAACCAATCCTTCCAAGATTTACGGATCAGACCAATTGCTTTCTGCTTATCTTGCCGACAAGAAGGACCTTCTAGGTGCCGCCAAGGGCTTCGAGCCGCCTTTTGACGGTCACAAAGCCGAAGAGGGACATGTACCCTTCCTCTTCAAGATCTTGTGCGCCAATCAAGGTAAATGCCCTCGTTTGCTGGTATGTTTTCACATGTTGATGTAAACTAGCCCTTCCACTTCAGGTTCATCCCAACAAGGAGCTCTCTGAAAAGCTACACAAGGAGAACCCGGAGCAATTCCAAGACAAAAACCATAAGCCCGAAATCGCGGTCTGTTTGTCCGACCGGTTCTTGGGGTTTGCCGGAATTCGATCGCTCAAAGAGGTCGTGTCCCTTTTGCAAGGTACACCTGAGGTCAGAAAACTCCCGCAGAACGTTCGTGACGCCAGCAAGAAGCTTGTCGACGATCACAATGACGAGACCAAGCTAGGATCTACTTTCGAAGCGTACCTAGCCATGGAGGGCAAAGAGGTCGAGGACGCCGTCAAGGAGTTCTGCCACCGAGTCAAGCAAGAAGGTGTCAAGGCTTTCGACCAATGTATCGACATATCATCTCGGGATAAGGAGCTATTGGCGGAGGCTACCGGGGTTTTAAACGAGTTCAACGCTGGAGATGGATCTATCTTCGTGTCTCTGTGAGTGATTTATCAATGAACCTCTCATATCTATACTGATCCAATAGCTTCTTCATGAATCTTATGGAGCTGAAGAAGGGAGAAGGGATGTATGTAGGAGCCGACGGCCCCCATGCTTGGTTGAAGGGAGACATCGTTGAACTCATGGCTGTTAGGTAAGTCATCAAAACTCTCAAGACCGTCCCCACTGACTCCCAGTGACAACGTTCTGAACGTTGGCTTTACTCCTGACAAGGACTCGACAAAGCTAGTTGCCAAGACCATGACTGCTACTCCCAAGTCCCCATCATCGATCAAGCTCGCCAGCTCAGCCTTTACCAAGGGGACCAAGGGCAATACCACTGTCTACGCCACACCGTTCGAGGAGTTCTCAATCATGCGAATCGCTGGCGCAGAGCAATTGCAGGCTCTAAATGGACCGGCGATAGCGATCGTCACCGAGGGTGAGGTCAGTATCACTGAGACTGGCAAAGACTCGACCTCGCCTGCGAAAGCGGGTACAGTGTTCTTCATCGGAGCAGGCGCCGATGTCGAATTCTCCGCCGGCGGAGAGGTCTGGGCTGCATTCTACGATGGAGACAAGAACTCGCAGGTCGGTAAGCAGTAAACAAGTATGAAGTCCATGCAAGTCATAACTTGACCAATCAACGTGTCTGATAACTACATTGACTAATCGACTCAGTCATATATTCGTCCTCGTCTAGAAACAAGCAGTTGGGCAATCCCAGCTGAAGCCTCCCTGCCGCACTTTCCATGCACCACAGCCACCCTGAAACCCCGAGTCAGCTTTCCATTGGCTGGTATCTCGACCCTATCCTCCCAAGCTACTGCTGAGCCGATCCCTGGGTAGCCTGAGCAGCGTACAATCCACGGATCCTGCGCAGAAGTGTCGTCGTCTGCTACGAACACGAGAGTCGCCTCACCGGTCAGACTGGGGCCCGCCTCGAATCTTGCCGACCAAGAGATCCAGGAGCTGACTGAGCCATGTATCGCATCCTCTCCCTCGGTGTCACTGGATAGGATAGTAACATCGGTACAGCGAGGAAGCCGCCAAAAGAATCCGCCGTATCCACCATCCTTTCGACCGTTCGTGCCTGGACTACCAAGGGATACTTTCGCATCTATTGGTGACAATGTTGTGCGGAACGCGAATTCCCATGCCGATTGGCTACCCACAGCGAGCTTAGACCACCGAATAGACTGGCTCTCGGATATGACATGACGGTTCTCACGGTCGTACCATGATAATCGGTGAATCAGGCTGGATGCTGAAGCGCCATCTCCGGAGTCGATCTCAATTGAATCACTGGTGATGCGACCGTGATTGTCGAGCATCACATACCCTTGTCCTTTGATAAATGTACCACCTCCCCAGAAGCTCGTCCCATCGACGTCCGGCACCGCAAATCCCACTCCGCAATGCCAGTCGTGATCCGAGGGATGCGTTGCCGTGACTTCTACACCGCCCAAGGTATGGATAGGATGGATATATGGTCTCGGGGTCGATGATGGAGTAGTGCCGGCACCATCAAGAATCTGAAACACCGGTTTTCCGTCAACATTGGCTTTCGTCAACGAGGAATCTTTCCCGATATACGCCCACGGTGCACCAATCTCCGAGAATAGCTTATCTTCTGCTGTTGCGGCTCGAGCCCATTTTTCGATATCCTGAACGACGGGATGACTATCGGTTCCCTCATCTCGTTGGTCGATGTACTTGCGCTCGATGTGTACGGGAGGTCCGCTGGTACGGATAGCTTCCATGACTCGCATGAACGCTCCAGTGTCGGAGAGAGGCAGTAACAGGGGTGTCCCCGTGTTCCGATGGTCGATCAAGTTCTGAAGCATATCGACACGTTCGTAATGATAGGTGCGGTCTTGGTATACAAGGTCGTCCGTCACATATTCTAGTATAGCAACTCCCTTATCGCCCGCAATCTCGACTAAAGGCTTGGTCTGTTGACTGGCGCACAGTGTGAGAGCAGCGACAACCACCGGACCTTTATGAGGGCTGACACGTATGGATGTGGTATCGTCCACATCGATGGGATTGGCTCGATATGCTTCTATCTCAATCTGACGTACATCGCTCGCGGTCTTGATTCCAGCGATGTGTAGAGCTGTAATGACAGCGTGGGCTAAAGCGTTGGTCGCTACTCCATCCATGACGTCGATGTCCCCGATATGCCGGCGTCCGACCCATGCCGCTCTTTGCCAATAAGCCGATCTTCTAAGCCATGTCCCCATCGCCCGAACCGATTTGATGTCCCCTACTCCAACATCTCCATTGGCACAGGCATGAATCGCAAGCGACCCGAGGCTTTGAAAGCCAACTTGAACCACCCGTCCTGTCTCTTTCTCCAATGCCCTCACCTCCTCAAAGTCCTGCATTCGGGCAAAAGGTGGTTTCTCGAGGAGAACATCGGCTCCGAATCGTAACGCTTCTTTGGTGATGGGCGCATGAAGGTGAATGGGTACCGATACAATGACAATATCGGGTACGCCCACTTGTGCGATCGCTTCGCTGAGTGAGTCGAAAAGCGGTGCGTCATCTGGTACCACAAAGCTGGGGTCTGTTTTTGATTTCGCATTGACCACTGGATCAACGAGAGCTATAGGCTCAACCAGGCCAGCAGCTCGAAGTCGACGGATATTGGGGAGATGAAAGTGATCGCCAAATCCTCCTACGCCTACCAGAATGACTCGAGACGGCATATTGTGGATATAAAGATGCGGAACAGCATGAATATCCTACTATGCACTCGAGTAACAAGTTGAGGTTTGTGCTGGAAACGGCATGGTGACGGTCCGTCCGGTCCGCTTGATAGCTTATTAGCGCCCAGACTTGCCAAGAAAACCCCGCATGGGACAAATTGGCTCAGCGGGATCCACCGGCCCGGGCGAGAATTGTCCGGTTTCCGTTCTCCACCACGTCTTAAGCAAAGGGTTGTTTACTACGACGAATTATTCACCATCAGCGCTCACTACCAGCACCATGTCCAACAACCAATCTCCCACCACTCACAATGTCCGGGTCGTCATGAACGGCGTTACCGGACGGATGGGCACTAATCAACATCTCATTCGTTCTATCCTCGCGATCCGAAATCAAGGCGGTATCGTTTGCTCCGACGGAGATCGAATCATTCCAGAACCGATACTCGTCGGTCGTAATCGCGAAAAGCTACTCGAGCTCGCCAAAGCCAATGGTCTCGATGCTTCGTCGATAAGTACCGATCTGGACCAGTCTCTCGCTGATCCGGATGCAACCATTTACTTCGATGCACAGACGACTGGTAGACGAGTGCAGGCGGTCAAGCAAGCGCTTAAGGCCGGAAAGCATGTCTACTGCGAGAAACCGACTGCGACTACGACAGAAGAGGCCTACGATCTATACCAAGTCGCCAAAGCATCTGGTCTCAAGCATGGTGTGGTCCAGGACAAACTTTGGCTACCTGGACTCGTCAAACTCAAGAGCTTGCTGGATAGTGGATTCTTTGGAGACGTATTGTCGGTCAAGGGAGATTTCGGATATTGGGTGTTCACGGGAATGGGACCGGTATCACCACAGCGACCTAGTTGGAACTACCGGAAGGAGGATGACGGAGGTATCATCAGCGATATGGTCTGTCACTGGCGATATGTCATCAACAACCTATTTGGCAACATCAAGTCGTTGACTTGCATCGGGGCAACTCACATCCCGGAACGAAAGGACGAGTCCGGTAAAGTTTACAAATGTACCGCCGACGACGCATGTTATGCTACATTCGAGCTCGACAACGGCATCATCGTCCATTTCAACTCTTCTTGGGTAACTCGGCCTCGACGAGACGATCTTCTCACTATTCAAGTAGATGGTACTCAGGGATCTGCCGTCGCAACTCTACGTGACTGTGTGGTTCAACACGAGTCTGCTACCCCTCGACCCACTTGGAACCCAGATGTCCCTTCCACTATCGATCACTTTGCGGCTTGGACTAGAGTGCCCGATGTCATTGCGTGTGATAACGCTTTCAAAGTCCAGTGGGAGATGTTCTTGAGACATGTTGTGAAGAATGAGCCATTCAAGTATGATCTACTGGAAGGAGCGAAGGGAGTTCAGATTAGTGAAGTGGCACTAAAGAGTTGGGCGGAACGTCGATGGTTAGATATTCCCAGCTTAGAGGCGTAGTAATTTAGAGAACCACAGCCATTCATATGCATCATGATTGCCTTTCATATATGCTACTCCATACTGCTTCATTACCCGGCCATGCTTCATGGATCCTCAATTAGTGACGTCTGGCTTGGATGGGAACTTCTTCTCGTGATTGAGTATCATATCGATAGCGTATTCGTACCCCTTTACTCCACATCCCATCTGAGGAATCAGCATTTCATTCTAAAGCGCGATCGATAAGACGTACAATGATGCTAGTAGCCTTGTCCTGGAAGTACGAGTGGTGCCTCCATTCTTCTCGAGCGTGAATGTTGGCAACATGTAGCTGGCAGTCAGTCTCATTCACTGGTGGATACATACTTCGATGTATGGCACCGATACGCCGAGAAGTGCATCCCTTATAGCGACGCTGTAATGTGTCCAGCCGCCTGGATTCAATACGATACCGTCGGTGCCATCGGTTCTAGCTAGCTGAATACGGTCCACGACAGCTCCCTCCCAATTACTGTATGTCAGGATCAGGCCCTCAAGCGTCAAGACATACGATTGGAAGAAGTCGATGTTAGCTCCAGCCTTTTCAGCTTGTGCCTTTCCTGCTTTCTCCACGTCCTCAAGGGTCTCCGGACCATAGACTAGAAGCGGTCAGAGTCGTCCCGGATCAAGAGGTCACCTACTATGGGGTTCTCTGATACCTAAAAGGTTCAGGTTGGGACCGTTGATTACAAGAACAGATTTAGCGCCGTTGAGCATGATGATGATTGTCGACGTATGAGATAGAGTGTGGAGCTGCCTGTAAGAGAAGGTAAGATGTAGTAACGGAAAGACAACAAAGAAATGCCAAGTATTTGACCCATGCCCCACCCGGCTTCGACGGCCCGGCGGAATAAAACACCCGAGCCGGATAAGTCAGTGCAATTACTTCGTTTGTATCCATTCTTTTGTCAACCATGCCTCTCTCAGACACTCCCAGCGTCGATGTATCGAAGCTCTTCTCGCTCAAGGGGAGAATCGCACTCATCACGGGAGGATCTCGGGGTAAGTCGCTACTACATGATTCTCGCTAACCAACAGGTATCGGTGCTTCAATCGCTATCGCATTCGCTCAAGCAGGAGCGCGGATCATTCTCGCTCAACGCGACGTCAAAAACACCAAGACTCTAGATGAGATCGTCGCCAGAGGTGGTACTTGTGATATCGTCCCTTGCGATCTAGCGGATCGAGAGGACGCGTCAAAGGTCGTTGATCGAGCTTTAGCCATCGTGGACCATCTGGACATCCTCGTCAACAATGGAGGCATGCTTCAGCGAGCCGATACGGTAGATGTCAAACATGAAGAATGGGATTATGTGAGTAGCCTAGTGTCAGCATCGCTGACTTTAGGTAATGAACGTGAACTTGAATTCGCTTTTCGTGATCTGTCAAGCAGCCGGAAGGCACTTCATCCCTAGGAAAAGCGGGAACATCATTAACATCGCCTCGCTCAACTCTTATATTGGCGGATCCCGAGTCGTGTCGTACTCGGCTGCCAAAGGAGCTGTAGCTACGGTCACCAAGGCTTTGTCAAACGAGTGGAGTGGACACAACATTCGAGTCAATGCGATTGCGCCGGGAAGCATCGCTACCGATATGTGAGTGTTCTTCGACGAGACTGACTAACCCATTAGCAATACAGCTGCTCGGCAAGATCCAGCTTTCACGGAAAATCGTCTCAACGGGATACCCGGTGGTCGGTGGGGAGTGCCGGAGGACTTTATGGGACCTGCGGTCTTCCTTGCTTGCGACGCTAGTGCTTACATCACTGGGGAGACGTTGGTGGTTGATGGTGTACGTTATTTCTCTGAACGAGCTACTTGCATCTGACAGATAGGGTGCTATGGCAAAAGGACCGATATAAACACCCATTCCGCTGTAGAACGGAGCCGGGTGGAATAGCCATAGTCATCTTTGATAGCAATCAGATAGATATTCTCGCCTGCCTGTGCACGAT
>Ga0265798_10004585_pt1 | contig 18971 bp, 10 predicted proteins | sample P3T30metagenome_FD_192430 | JGI IMG/M metagenome (GOLD analysis project Ga0265798, IMG submission 192430) | Plant litter microbial communities from East Loma Ridge, Irvine, California - P3 T30 | ecosystem: Environmental > Terrestrial > Plant litter > Unclassified | place: USA: California... | reverse complement strand
CATGACAGCATCCACATACCTCCTCGACAAATCAAACACCCTCCAAGCCTTGCCCCCATCCCCAAACACAACACAAACCCGCTTGTCCCTGCGGCCGCCCACGAGTAGCCTTTCGGGCCTGAAAGCGTCGTCCGAAGCGAAATCGTGTATGACAGCTTCCTCGGATAGGAATCCAGGGGAAGTCGTTAGGCCTGGCTCCAACTGTATGATGTTCACAGAGTAGTGCTGTGAGTTTTCTGGATCGCCCATAATTCGACGGCGAAGAAGGAGGCAGTGTTTTTCCGAGAGGAATTTGGCGTCTAGGAGCTCGTCTTCCTCTTCTTCGCTCGGAGGCTGGTTGTTCTTCTCGGAGGAGAGCTCGTGGCTGCCTTTGCTGGAGTGTTTTGTGTGCAAGTAGAGAGTGGCTTTGTCGGCTAGCAAGACGTTGACAACCAGATCTCCGCCGCGGTTGGCTATCATGCGCATATCGCAAGCTCGGGCTTCGGTAGGGATGGTTTCTGGTCCGTCGAAGGTCATGGACGAGGGGAGCATTTTGCTTTGCCAGGCTGTGATGCGGTCGAGCACTACGCGCACATATCCCGTGAGAGACACAGCGATGGCTTGCAAGTTGAGTGATGGAGAGATTGCTTTTGTCTCGTTGGCTGATGTTGGCTTTTCTAACCTCTTGAGAGCGTCTTTCGCGCGGTCGTAGCTGATCTGCTGGAGCACAGGCTGCTTGAAGAAGTCTGCGCGATCGACCACGCCTCTGAGCTCTGGTAGCTTCTGTACGAAAGGCACCAACTTGCTCTGCTTCATAGTCTCGTTGATGTAGGCGAGGACCTGCCCGTGGTCGATACCCATGGCCTCCTTCTCTTCCGTCTCAAGAGCATTCTTCGAGAAAGGCCCTGCGGTACCGATGTCAATCTGGACACGCAGCCACTTGCTGAAAGCGCGAAATTGCTGCCACTCATGAATGCAGATTAGCTGGATCTTCTGCGCGGCAAGACGCAGCGCATCTATGCCTTCCAAGATGTTGCTGAAGAGCAACGGCTCAACGTCGAAGGTTGTCGTATCTTTGTGAAGGTCGGCTTGGCCACGGAGCGAGCATACCGCCATACTCATCCGGTCCAGAGCTGGCAACAGGTTGACGAAGACGTGATTTTGGATGCGAGAGTACATGCCTCCTATGGCAGTATCCCATCGCTTGTGGTTGGGTTCCTTGACGATGTCCGTGAGCCACTCGAGCATGATAGGAGTGAGTTGGCCAGTCATGGCTAGGTGGCGGAGATTGTAGGCCAGGTCACCTTGCGGTTGATCTGACTCGGACAACATCATGTTGATATTGTTCATCAACCGGGTTGGGAACTGGAGCTCCGTGGTGTAGTCATGAGTAATGCACCTGATAACCTGCGTGAGGTATGCCAAGGTCGATTGCATGCGCTTTGTGTCCCTAGCAATCACATTGAGCAACGGTCCCCCAAGACTGCCGAGCGGGAGATCTTGAGTGTTGTATTGTAGCTGGCCTTCAGAAGTACGGGAGAGCAAGACGTGCGATCGCGCCAGAGGATGGGAAGCGTGCTTGAACGGAATCGAATCGAAACTGAATGACCCTATGGGAACCGAATCGTCGAGCAGCACCCTGACATCTCCAGACTTGGTGTACACAACAAGCGCATCCACCGAACCCGAGACATCGGCCTTTTTGACCTCAAACACGCCATCTGTCGTAGCTTGTGTCGCAAACCTGGCACCCTCTGGTCCAGCGCGCAAGCCATGCGAAGGTATAGCACTCATCCTAGGCAACAGCTTCGTCGTATCCAGCGTAGTGATCGCTCGCGGCAGGTCCGCTAACTGCACAGCCGCCTTCGGGTCCTCTTCATCTTCCTCCTCATCCTTTAAGCCATCCGCCCAACCCTCCGTATCCATTTCGCGCTGTTGAGCCAACGCTCTAGCCTCCGCCTTCGACGGTGGAATCTCATGCTTCTCCCATCCAAACCCAGCAACACCCACAGCACCTTCTTCCTCGTCATCCGGTCCCCACCCAGGCTCGAGATCCATCTTCCATTCTTCCCCTCCAGTACCACCACTCACTCTTCCCTCGCCGACCAACTTCCCACTCCCACCATCGTGTACTCCCCAACTGCCGTCACTCCAGCCGACTGCGAGAAGTGACCCGTCGGGTTTCCACTCAACCGCGCTGACGGAGACCTCGTCTGGGTCTTTACATTTTACTGTGAAAGCGACCTGGCCGTTCAGACGGTAGATCACCACATCGTTGTCGGCCGTGACAATGGCGATGAGGTCGTGCGGGGAGCAGAAGACGCTGAGGTCTGTATTGACGGGAGTTGAAGGGTTTCTGGAGGAGAAGATGGGCAGCTTTCGAGGTGTGGGATCGGACATGTCGAGGATCGTAGATGGCGCATTGCCTGTTGTTCGCTCGTAGGGAATTATTGATTTGATCTGGGAACAACATTCACGAAGTAACTTTACTAGCGCGTTGCGGTAATCGCGAAATCACGTGGCTGCTCTCACAACACCCATACCCAATATGTGCATTTAACAAAGGCATCAACTCCGAACAGTTCGCATGAAGTCACGGTAAAATGGCGATAGAAACTAAATGGATGAACAGGATAATACAAGATAGGTAGGTCACTTCTAATTGCCAGCGTTACCTCTCTTGCCACCCCTCTTCATACGATCCACATGGCCCTTCTGGATCTTCTGCTCATCCGCCAAACTCCTCTTACCCTTCCTCTTCGCCTTACCAATGGTCATGAGGAAGTTCTTCTTGCGCGCCTTCTCTCTGTTCGTCGTGCTCTTGCCCTCAGCACGCTTCTTCTCCTTGGACCTAGCAGTCGAGCTGCGGTGGTCGTTCTTCTCGTCGTCGGGGTCGCCCTTAGACTTGCGGATCTTCTCCTCCTTGGTCATCTTGTGGGACAGACCGGCCAGACCTTCGATTTGGTCCTTGGTCAGAGGGTCGTCGTTGTGGCGTTCGGCGGCCGCTTGTTGTTGCTGTTGGATGCGGCGGCGCTTGTGGGCGGGCATGGCGGCGGTGAGAGCGGCGTTTTGGCGGAGTTCGTTGAGTTTGGCCAAGTCGGCGGGTGTGAGGATGCGGGTTGTGGCGAGGGTGTTGATGCGGTCTGCTTCGACCTTGACGGCGGCTTCTTCCTCGGCGAGCTTGGCCTTCTTCTCCCACTCAGCTTGGTCGGTGCCTTCGGCGACGGCGTTGGCAACGGCGTTCTTCGCCTTGCTACGCGCCTTGATCTTCTTGGCTTTGGCTTCTTCATCGTCTTCCGAGTCGGAGAAGTGGATCTCACCGTCGCTCTCGACGTTGATCCAACCTTCGTTGTCGCTGTCGCTGTCACTCTCGGCATCCCAGTTGTCCCATCCGGCTGCCTCGTCCTCGTTCTCGCTGTTGATACCTTGCTCCTCCTTCCACTTGTCCAGCAGGTCCAGACCGTCGATACCACCAGCGGTGACCTCTCCGAAACGGGCAGCGGTCCGCTCGCCAATGCGCAAGCCCATGGCAGCATCCTTGCCGCGGTCTCTCTTCCTGAGCATCTCAGCGCCAACCTCACGGTAGAGTGAAAGTAGACCACGCGCCGCCATCTGCACACCCTTGTCCTTCGACTTGCGGTACTGGACGAGATCCTGCAGGAGAGTCTCTGTCATTGCCAGAGGTTGTCTCATGCAGACTTCTCTGATGCCGTTCAGACCGGCACTTGCGACCTCACCAGCAGCAGCCTCAGAAACGAACTCGTTTGCAATCTTGACGATGAGCGGCTCGAGAACATCCGGAGGTACCAAGCTGTGTGATGCTTGTGCTAATGATGCCAGGAATGATGTGACTTTGGGTTGTTTGGGTGCCAGGAATTTGATGAAGTAGGAGTAGAGAGGGATGAGGGTAAGCTTGTGCAGACCAACCAGACGTGAGACCAGCTGTAGCACCAGAATCTTCTGGTCCAAGTTCAGGCGAACTTTAGGTTGTGCAGGCTGCAAGTGTCGCTGGAACAATTCCTCAGCAAATCCTTGGGGATCGTGTAGCAGATGGAGAGCACTGAAATTCAGTTGTTGTGGCGCATTCTTCTTCCTCTCTTGCCTCTTGACAGCTTTGGCGGCGCTCCTGAGCTCGTTTTGACGCTTGCCAGTCTTCTTGTTGATTCCAGCAACGTGCTTGAGCTTCCTGATGTCGACGTGTCCTTCGTCGTCGTGATCTTCCTCTGCAGCCGCCTCTTCACGTTCTTGGTCACCACCCAGGAAGAAACGCACACCTCCTGCCACCACTTTCGCGTCTTGACTCAAAGCCGCCTCTTTCATGATAGCCGCAGCCTTTGCCTCTGTCCAGACCTGCCTCTTCCACAGCTCTCTTGTAATCTTCACAGACCAAAGTCCTTTAGGAGAAGCGGAGTCCGATGCAACAAGCTCGTAGCATTTTGACTGCATGTGGCGGTTAAGCTTGTGGTTGGTGGCTTTCGCGTTTGATGTGCGCAGATCCGAGACGATCTTAGTGAAAAGCAGTTCTCGGAGCGACTTCGAAGGCGTGTTGAGGAGTAAAGGCCAGAGAGTGTCGAGGAGCGCCGCCGAGTCGATAATGTCCTTTCTCCGGAGCAAGACGAGTGAGCCGACGAGCTTGTCTCTGAGTTCAGCGTCCAGGCTCGCATGGTGCAATTCCAGCAGACTGCTGAGGTCTTTGGGGAAAGAAGTGGTCAATCGCGGGTAGCAGTCGGCGACATGGCTGACAAAATCGATCAGATCCTTCAGTCTGATCACGCCGCTGTCATCTGTGGTCGTGGGCGACTGCAGGAAAAGCTCGCGCAAACTGGCATACTGGTCGAATTGCGCCTGGAAGTCTTGCTGGTAGGACAGCGGGTCGTTGCGGATCTTGTGCTGTAAATTAGGCAGATCGGCATCGACCTTCTCCAACGCGGCAACCTTTCTCTTCATGGTGGTGTTTTGGTTGGTGTTGCAATTGTAAAGGCAGAGTCGCCTTTGGATGGATAGGCGCTGAAAATGGCAAAGGCCGTTCCCCGACTTTTTAGATGCAGGCCCTGATTTGATTTGATCTGATCTAATCTTGTCAGGCACGATCCAGCACCACTCCACTCCACTCCACTCGCTTATCGATTATTAACCCTTGAACCCGAGGCTGATGACTGACTGTTTATTAACCACAATGATCCGAAGTGGAAGATCTTGTTGTTCTCATCAAGTTCTTTCCGCTGCTGATGTACAAAGTCGTTGGCTACTACGTCTGAGTAGCCGACGAAGTGTACTATCCATGTGAGTCCAGGTAAGACGGCCATAACATTGGGATTCACACAAATATTGCCAGTAGGGCGTGAAAGGCAAGTGACATCAAGCAAATGGACGCTTATCAACAGGTCCCACATCATCGTCCACTCCCATCAAACAACCAGTCCTTCCAAGAACTGCACCATACTGGCTTGTATATGTACATCATAGCTCAAGTGTCAACACCACAATGACTCCACCAATAAACCTCATGCGCGGCTGGCCAGCCTCCTCTCTCCTCCCTACGAAGCTCATCAAAAACGCTGCATCCGCCTGCCTATCCAACCCTCAAATCGCAGACGCCGGCCTCTCCTACGGGCCCGACCCAGGCTACGAGCCCGCACGCGAGGAAGTAGCGAAATGGCTCACGAAAGCCTATTCGAGGGACACCCCAACTCTAGCGGAAAACCTATGCATAACGGGCGGCGCATCGCAAAACTTGGGCAACGTCTTGAGCGTTTACACAGATCCGGCGTACACGAGGAAGATCTGGATTGTCGCGCCGGCGTACTTCTTGGCTTTCCGAATCTTCGAGGATGCCGGGTTTGGCGGAAGGTTGAGGGCTGTTGCTGAGGATGAGGAGGGTGTGGATTTGGGAAATCTGGAGAGGGGGATGTTGGAGAGCGAGAAGGAGTGGGAGCTGAAAGATACTGCTACAGCATCTCCCATGTACAAGCCCGAGCGGTCGCGGGCGAAAGTGTACAAGCACGTCGTCTATTGCGTTCCAACGTTCGCAAACCCTTCATCAGCTAGTATGTCGCTACGCCGAAGGCAAGAGCTAGTCAGGATGGCGAGGCGCTTTGATGCGTTGCTCATCGCGGATGATGTTTATGATTTCTTGCACTGGCCTGCCGAGCCATCAAAAAAGGGCTTGAAGACGACATCACCACCACCACACAAGATCCTGCCACGTCTGGTCGACGTAGATCGAGAGATCGACGGTGGTACGCAGCGAGATGGATCAGATGGATTTGGAAACGCCTGCTCGAACGGCTCGTTTTCCAAGATCGCCGGTCCTGGCGTTCGCTGTGGATGGCTGGAGGGCAGTGAGAAGTTCGCATACGGCGTGAGCCAGACGTAAGTTCTCTGTTCCCCACTCACTCCGAAGCACAGGTTCTGCCTTGTGCCTGAGATTCAAGATCTCCAAGGACCGCACGTCACACGCCTTGTCAAACCCTCGTGCGTCCACCTGGCGCCAAACACCGTTACACACACCCGTCTTCTTTGACCCCATCTTTGTTCCCCTCCAGACACCCCTTTCTCCGAGACGAATCGACTAACACAAAATTTCCCAGCGGCACAACCTGTTCCGGCGGTGCTCCAAGCCAACTCATCTCAACATTCATGGCCCACCTGCTCCAAACTGGCCAACTCCAAGCCCACATCGCGCAGACCCTCCAGCCCGCCTACGCCGCCCGCTTCCACACTCTCCTCACTGCCATCACCGCTCACCTCATACCACTAGGCTTCATCCTACCCCGGGCAGACCGCGACGTCGCAGGAGGCTTCTTCGTCTGGCTCGGATTGCCCGAAGGCTTCGCTGCGGGAGATTTTGCGCGGATCTGTGCGGACAAAGGCGTGATTGTGGCTCCGGGGGCGATGTTTGAGGTTCCGGGCGATTCTTCGGTGCGGTTCGAGGGGAATGTTAGGTTGTGTTTTGCTTGGGAGAGTGAGGTGGATTTGGAAGAGGGGGTGAGGCGGATGAGAGGCGCTGCTGAGAGGGTTTTGGCGGATGGTGGTGGGAGGAAGGTGGAGGGGGAGTATGTTTTTGTCGATCGGCGGGATTTGCGAGGCGTGGAGGAGTTCAAGTGAGTGACGGGTGGGCAGATGGAATGATCTGAAGGAGTTGCCTATGTGGTTTCAACTTCCTCAGTTTATGCTGCAGTCTGTAAATTGTAGTAGCGGTATCAGTAACTTTGGTTTGGGGACTTCGTTATGTTACCGTTGAGAGAATACCTGACCAGAACACCTCCCTCGCTGGCCAGTCTCCCCATACGTTGTGGTATCAGCAGCTTTGGTATGCGAAGCTCGATGTGTTGCCGCTGGGAGAGACGCTACCCAAAACACGTCTTTCGCTGGTGCACGCATTCACACGCCGTGATATCCACAACTCTCGCATGCGAGACCACGCCATATACCAGTGAGAGAGTAGTTGCCAGATACTAGTATCCCACTGGTTCATGATTCAGCAAGCGGTGGTATTAGCATCACTAGTTGATAAAGAACATGCCAACACCAGGAAGATACTTCATTCAACAGACCTTAGCAGATGCGGAGGTTAGTCAATAGGCGGTATCAAGGCAGCTGACTTTCGACCTTTGCATGCAGTGTACTGTGCTGTACAATTCAGGTAAGTCGTCTCCGCAGCACTTTACGTGATGAGGGATGGGAACCAATCGATTCGCGTTGGACACTTTTGCATAGTAACACCTGACATTCTTTGCAGTCGCGTCTCAAGAGCCAAAGCCGTGCCGAGGTGAGTGTGATGTGATGTCCGTATGAAGTTAGGAGTCAAGCTTCGAGTGGCGCCTGTGGGCTTCTTTCGGTGATTGTTGACGCTTCTTCTCCAACGAATAGGTGGTCTGCATTGTCCAGATGGGTTTATTGCAGTCTCGTGTCGGTGGCGGTATGGGTTAGTCATAGGTATACACCTCAGTGCTTTCTAAAGCGGGTCTGAGATGCGCTGGTATCACCAACTTTCGTGTCTCGAAATCATTATCATACCAACGAGACGCTAGATGGAGATCAAAAGTATCTCACCGAAGTAGGATCTCGTGAGTAGTGATACCAGCAGCTCTAGGATACCCTAAACATGTTAGTACCAGTGAGATCGTGTGTTCGACAAACTAGATCCACATCATGTACTGCGAAAGAAATCCGATATATCTGCTGGTTGACATTAGTAATGGCGTAGAGAAAGCAACCCTCGAGTGACAGCGGCAAGCGGCAAGGCTGTACAGGGTTGGTCGTGTGCGCGGTACAGGGAAAAAGAACAAAGTAGCGCAGAACGGCGGTCAACAAAGGAAGAAGAGCCGCCTGATCGGATGGTGGTATACCGTTGTCGATCAACGTCCGTCAGGTGGCAGACGAGATGTCGGTACCAACCAAGCCCATTTCGGATTCTGTATCACATTGCGCGGCGGTACACACGTGGGAGGGAGGCGTGGAAAAAGGCTGAACAGATTGCGTCGATGGCAGTATAGAATGCGTCGAGGCGTGGTTGGAGTTCTTTCTTCGATGTGGCCGTTGAGGTGAAACTCTAACCTCGCTGTCTCGCGCGTTGCTCTCGATTCGGACTCGGCAGGGCAACGGCCACGCGCTCTGGCCAAGTGACTGGGAGTGGGCGAGGCGTGATGGCAAACAAGCGTTGCAACGATACAAGTACATGTACAAGCATACCACTGTGAGTGGTTCATGTGGTCGGGATGAGAGTAATGAGCAGGAGTAGGTCGCCGTCCAGTGACCGGCGTAGGATGGGACATGTCTGCAGGGCCGGCGCGTTTTGAATTCCGTTTGTCGAGTGAATGGTGAATCCCTGGCCAGACGATTCCTTCCCGCCGCAAGGACCGCGGCATGCCGCCATGCAGGGTCAGCGCAAGGCTAAGTGCCTACACTCCAACGACAACCTCTCTGACTCTCGCAATGGCGTGTTCGTGGGCGGCACCCTCAGACGCTGTTCGTTTCAGAGGCCAAGCGCCTGGAGGGTCTCGATGGCCCTCCTGGAGATCCCTCTTCCAATCTCCGTTTGTTCAATTTGCGGCCATGGCGAATGGGAACAGGTAACACGACCCGGCAAGCGTGTGTCCGTGTGTGCAACGCAGCACTTCACTATAGTCTTGGCCCGGCAGATAGGTGTCCTCGTGTCTTGGATGGAGCGGTCGGGTCTTGTAGGTTCGAGTAGGCGACGGTTGGAGCAGCAGAGTAGGCAGAGCGGTGGTGGCCCGCGCAACACCGCGTGCGAGACATGGGCTCATGAGGCTGGCCAGACTGACTCCAACCTACAGAGATATGGCGTCAAGGTGGTTGTACTGACCAGCACAATTCCCAGCGTGCAGCGTCACGCTGGATCAGAGGCGCAGGAGGCCAGTGTGGTTATAAGATACCGTTAATGCGCTCTCGAAAGGCAAGGAAGAATCACACACACTCACACACACACACACTCACACACCAACTCTTCTATCCGCATTACAGTACTCCCTCACATCAACCCGCTCCCAACGGCGCGGTTACCGAACACGATCCTGAAACAAATCGACGGATCTGGAACGACTGGCTTGCACGAGAATAGGCGCAACGTGAAGAGGTATGTCCACCCCTGTCGATGCTACAACTGTACTTTATTCTTAAGGCACTGCATCACCCTTCACCTGCACTGCACTGCACCTTTTTCCCTTCACAAGTCAATCCTTCATTCTCTATTGTTGTCCGTCGACAATACCACTATTGTCCGTGCGCCACTGTCACTCTTTACTGCAGTGTGTCGACGACATCAAGCCCGGCAACCGCGGTCATCACAGCACCTGCCTGTTTTTTCCAAAACAATCACTTTCTTGTCTTTTGCACTTTCGATCCTTCACCTTACGACAGACACCTCACACAACCCGACACTCCTTCAAGCGCCGGCCGCTAACTGACATTACCAACCAACAGCACGACCGCCATCCACAGGTCAACCCACAACAACTCACATCAACATGCCTTCCCTTCGCGCCATCGGCGCTCTAACCACGGCGCTGTGCGCCCTGCTCACATCCACTCCCTCTCTTGTCTTCGCAGCTCCCACTTCTCTTGCTCCTCGCCAGGCATCTTCATCCTTCTGGATGGAGACCATTGAACGCAAGGGCACGGTCTGGGGTAATGACAACTACAAGATCTTCCGTAACGTCAAGGACTACGGCGCCAAAGGCGATGGTTCTAGCGACGACACCGAAGCTATCAACCGCGCCATCAGCGATGCTGAGGGTGCCGCCGTCAAGCGTTGCGGCCATGACCCGTGGTGCGACTCTACCACCATCGCTCCTGCTATTGTCTACTTCCCTAAGGGCACCTACGTTGTCTCCACACCCATCCAGATGTACTACTACACTCAGGTCGTCGGCGATGCTGTCAACCGCCCGGTCATTGCTGCTGCACCCTCTTTCGTTGGCATGGCCGTACTGGATGCGGACCCTTACAACAACACTGGCGGCAACTGGTGGACCAACCAGAACAACTTCTTCCGCCAAGTTCGCAACTTCGAAATCGATCTCACTCGCATGCCCGAAACCGCCGGCGCCGGCATTCACTGGCAAGTCGCCCAAGCCACATCGCTGCAGAACATGAAGTTCACCATGCACCCCAAGTCGCCCAGAAACAAGCAGCTTGGTATCTTCATGGACAACGGCAGCGGCGGTTGGGCCAGCGACCTTGAATTCGAGGGTGGTGACATCGGTGCCTTCCTGGGCAGCCAGCAGTTCACTATTCGCAACTTCAAGTTCTCCGGTCAGAACACTGCCATCTACCTCAACTGGGACTGGGGCTGGACCATGTCCAACGTCACCATCGACAACTGTGACGTCGGCCTCGACATGGCAAACAACCCTTCCAACCAGACTGTCGGCTCTGTCGTCTTCTCGGACAGTAAGATCAGCGGCACTCCCGTCGGTGTCAACATCACTTGGTTTGAGCAGAACAACGTTCCGGCTTCTGGCAGCAACCTCATCCTCGACAACGTCGACATGACCAGTGGTGTCCAGCACCCTGTTCAGCACTCCAGTGGCCAAGACCTCCTGCAGGCCACTGGCCAGGTCATCAAGTCCTGGGCCACCGGTGACGGATACATGAACAACGGCAACAACCGCCTCGAGAAGAAGCGCGCCGCCGGTCCTATCACCAGCCCCACCAAGGCCCAGTCGCTGCTCGATGCCAACAAGAACATCTTTGGCCGCTCCAAGCCGCAATACGAGAACGTCCCAGTTGCCAAGTTCAAGTCGATCAAGGCTTTCGGCTGCAAGGGTGATGGAGAGAATGACGACACCAACTGTGTTCAGCAATATCTTGACAGCATCAAGGGTGACGAGATTGCTTACATCGACCACGGTGCGTACATCATCAAGAATACGGTCAAGGTGCCCAAGAACCTCAAGATGGTTGGCGAGATCTGGTCGTTGTTCGTCGCCGAAGGCTTCACCGACCCGAAGAAGCCCAAGGCAGTCTTCCAGATTGGCCAGCCTGGCGATAAGGGTGGCGTCGAGATCAGCGACATCATCTTTGAGAGCAAGGGCCCCAACGGTGGTGCCATCATGATCGAGTGGAACTTGGAATCTGAGCAGGGCAAGTCTGGCATGTGGGACGCCCACGTCCGCATTGGTGGCTCTCTTGGCACCAAGCTTGACTCTATTGTCTGCCCGACTTCACAACAGGCCAACCCCAAGCCCGAATGCCAGGGCGTCTTCCTCATGTTCCACGCGACCAGCTCTGCCAAGGGTATCTACCTTGAGAACACTTGGTTCTGGGTCGCCGACCACGACCTCGACACCAACTCGCCCAGACAGATCTCCGTTTACAGCGGCCGTGGCGTGCTGGTTGAATCTCCTGGCCCTACCTGGTTCTGGGGAACCGCCTCTGAGCACTCAATCTTCTACAACTACCAGTTCAAAGACACCAGCGCCTTCTTTGGCGGCTTCATGCAAACCGAGACCCCCTACATGCAGCCTGTACCCCTCGCACCGGCGCCCTTCGAAATCAACAACGACTACGATGACCCCCAGTTCACCGTCTGCAAGGATACCGCCGGCGGCGTCCCCTGCCGCGACGCTTGGGGCATGCGCATCTGGAACTCCAAGGAGATGCTCATCTACTCGACCGGCATGTACAGCTTCTTCAACAACTACAAGCAGGACTGCACTCCGCTCGGCAACTGCCAGGAGAACATGATCCACATTCAGAACTCCCAGGTCGATATGTACGCCGTCAGCACCAAGGCTGCGGTCAACATGATCGTCGACGACGACGTGGGCGTTGTGAAAGATGCGGACCACCGCAGCAACTTCTGCGCAACAATCGCGTACTACTTCACGACTCACTGATTGCGCTCTTGAAGAGGCATATCAGCAGCATACATCAACGAAGCGGCGTTTTTTCCTTTTTTGCTTCATACTACTCTGGGAAAGAGAGTCACATTTTGAGGCGCTTTTTGTTTTTTCCGAGGGATACGAGATTCATGAATACCCGGTAGGCAGTCACCCAGAGTGTGCTGCTATCTTCATTTCGACTCCGCCACAGTGCGGCGGCGAACAGGCATTGGCATTTTGGCATTTTGAGGCGCGCAGCATTTTTGTAGAGAAACGGCTTCCGAAAGCATGGAGTCGAGAGGACTAAATTCAAACAAATGGAATGAGAAGTTTAGAACACAAAGTCAAGTTTTTTGTGCCAGTCACAGAGTGAATCTCGCAATCTTGCCGTGTACCCGGCGTACATTATCTGCGTTACATGTCATAATGATCATGGATGTCCTGTCATCGAAACAGAACAGCGAAATACCTCGCTATCGCGGGCCTCTTGCGGAGATGGCAAGAGCGGCCGACTCCGCAAAGGGAAGATCGCCGCGAGACGTCCTGAGCATCTCCACTTGTTGCGATACCACCCTCTCTGTACAGTAAGCAAGCCAGTCACAGCAACTCTTACACCAAGCCGCTTTCTTCTCCGTGACCTTTCCCGTGTTCTGCGATGCTTCCTTACTTACTTCACAGATAAAATGACCACTGCGGCCTTTACCGCGCGAGCACTGCCTCGAACTCTCGCACCAAGAGTGCTCCGGCCTCATGCTCTTCGGCTAAGGCAATGGCAGTGCCGCCAACTCGCTTCTGTGGCCACGGCAACTCAGTATGGTAGTTCAGATGCCTCCATGCCGGCAGAACAGAATCTCCAACACCCAAATCGACAAGACAAGATCCGCCAGGCGAAGCCCTTTTCCGACTTTCTCACAGACAACTTCAGCCGCCAACACGACTACTTGCGCATATCCCTTACCGAGCGCTGCAACCTGAGATGCCTGTACTGCATGCCCGAGGAGGGCATCGAGCTTTCGCCCAACAGGGACATCCTGACGACCGCCGAGATTCACTATCTGAGCGCGCTCTTCGTCAACCAGGGCGTGAACAAGATCCGCCTGACAGGTGGCGAGCCTACAGTCAGGAAAGACATCATTCCGCTCATGCGCCAGATCGGAAGCCTCCGCAGCAATGGATTGAAAGAGCTGGCTTTGACTACAAACGGAATTTCCCTCCACCGCAAACTCGACGACATGGTTGAAGCAGGCTTGACGGGCGTGAACATCTCACTCGATACTCTTGACCCTTTTCAATTCCAGCTGCTCACGCGTAGACAAGGCTTCAGCGCGGTCATGAAGAGTATAGACCGCGTGAAAGAGATGAACAAATTGGGCGCCAAAATTAAGCTGAAGATCAACTGCGTTGTCATGCGCGGCTTGAACGACCACCAGATCCTACCCTTCGTCGACATGACACAAGATCAGGATGTGGAAGTGCGTTTCATCGAGTACATGCCTTTTGGCGGCAACAAATGGAACAAGAACAAGATGATGAGCTACGAGGACATGCTGGACGCAATCCGTGTCAAGTACCCGGACATCGGCCGCATGAGGGATGCAAGAAATGACACCAGCAAGACCTGGCAGGTACCTGGTCACGTCGGTCGCGTGGGATTCATCACCAGCATGACGCACAACTTCTGCGGCTCTTGCAACCGCTTGAGAATCACATCCGACGGCAACCTCAAAGTATGCCTTCACGGCGAAACAGAAGTCAGCCTCCGTGACCTGCTGCGCAAGGACCACGGCGGCGACCCCATGGACGAGGAAGCCTTCGAAGCAGTCCGCAAACTCGAGCTCGACCGCAGAAGCGACAGCAGTCTCCGCTTTGACGGCGAAGAAGGCTGGATGAGCAAAGAGCAGCACCTACTCGACTTGATCGGTGCCGCAGTAAAACGCAAAAAGGCCAAACACGCAGGCATCGGCAAGCTGGAAAACATGAAGAACAGACCAATGATTCTCATCGGTGGGTAGGTCCCTTGCGGTTTCTCTTTCTTTCTGCTACTTCTGCGACTTCTGGGGCGTAGAGATTGATGATGACATGTCACGAAATATACAAACATGACCCGCAGAACAGAAAACACTACTTGTGTATAACGAAATCTTCTCCTTCAAAAGAGAAGGAAATGATAAGCGTATGATCTCTCTATATTATGGGCTTTTTGTTTTCTTTCACAAGATTCATGCGCCTTGTCTATGCTTGTTCGCGTCTTTTGTCTTTCTCTCGCCCCAGCTAGCTTTGGCAGGAGAGAAGAAACCTTTTTCACGTCTTGATGTGTCCATGCTGATTCTCTGCGTAGGTGACCGACGTACAAACGGTGGAACATACAGATCTACACCAACACAGCGTAAAGTCACACCGTCGACAAACCCCTGGTCACGGATACCAACACACCTCCTGGGTACGCCCGCCATGGGCGGTCTCGGCCAAGCAAGAGCATACTCGTCCGACAGCAAAGACGATATTCCTGACATTGGTCTTGGGTTCCAAAGTCTAGGCTCTCTGTTCCCTCCGCCGCCTGCGCCTGGAAGATACAGTCAGCCAAAGGAGAGGAGAGCGGAAGAAGAGGCTATGTCAACTAAGCGCGAGGAGCAGGCGTCTGGTGAGGTTTCACAACAAGACAAGGCGCCTGTACCTGGGAGGTACAGTCAGCCACGAGAGAAGAAGTCAGAGGAAGAGGCTGTGTCTTCGGCAGTCGATGAACAGCAGGCGTCCAGAGAGGATTCGCATAGAGAGACGACGCCTAAGGCGCCTTTCTTCGGATCTGCCGCGCCGGAACAAAGTCACACGCCAGAGCAATTAGGCACGCCAGAGCAAGCCAGTGAGCCAGCCGCTGACGGATTTAGACTACGGAAAGTCAACAAAACCTATGAATGGACGGAAGGAAGGTGGGATGCTCATCTAAGTGGAAAACTTCATGCCAGAGAGTTGGCGCGAATCCAGAAATTCAATTCACAGGCGAAGAGTCAAGATTCTGCTGAATCTTCGGGTGGCTTGAGTACGAGACGGGAGCGGAGGGCAACTCAAACTACCAAAAAGCCAGTAGCAGCGCGAGCGGACAAAGCTGTAGGGAAGACCAGCAGAAAGTCGGCGCCAAACCCTGTCGCTCGTAAAGGTCACCAGGCTCCTTTTCCTGCAGAGCCTCAGCCCAGCAAAGATGCATGGGGTCTCTCGCAGGTAGATGAGACGACCACCAGCCCACCTAACCCATCGTCGGCCAGCGAGGAGCCCAGCAAGACCGCACCCGCTACCACTCCATCAGCTAGCCATCTCCACCGTCGACTCACCCACGTCCGCCCGTCCGGTGAAGCCCACATGGTCGACGTCGGCGCCAAACCCGCCACAAAACGCACCGCCATCGCCATCGCCCACATCCGCGTGAGCGCAGAAGTCTACAAGCAAATCGAAGAAAACAGCAACAAAAAAGGCGACGTCCTCGGCATCGCCCGCGTCGCCGGGATAATGGCCGCCAAACGCACCTCGGACATCATCCCCCTCTGCCACCCGCTCGCCTTGACCAAAGCCGAAGTCGACGTCTACCTCGTCCCCGTCCACCACGTAAGCCCCGTCTTCCCCAGCGCAGCCCGCGGCCGCCTCGTGGTGGTCCAGGCCCTGGTCGAGACGCTGGGCCCGACCGGCGTGGAGATGGAGGCGTTGACGGCCGTGCAGGGTGCGGCTCTCACCGTCTTTGACATGTGCAAGGCGCTGGACAAGACCATGGCCATCGAGGGCGCGAAAGTTGTTTACAAGGCGGGAGGGCGCAGTGGGACTCTTGTCGATGTCAAGTGGAAGAATGAGGTTGGGAGGGAGAAGTTTGGGCCCGAGGGCCTGAAGGAGGGGTTGGGTAATGGGGACTTATTGGTCAGGGGGAGGCTCAATGAGAGGAGTCCGGGCATAGCTGGGACGCATGCCTAGTGATATATAATTTGCTGGGTGTTGTGGAAGGTGGATGGAGTCGAGTGGTTTTGAGTTGAAGATTGTAAGAAGTAGGAAGTTATGCATGCTTTTTTTGTCTGTATGTATATACATATATAAGGTGACTGATCCTTTTTTTTCGCCTCCTTCAATTTCGATTGGAATTTGATCTATTTAGCTCCATATCATGGTCTTGTTACCTGTATTATTGAGACTTATGATAGATGTAAACAAACGAAAGCAACACTTTTACCGACCTTCATAGTTAAGTCATACAGAACAAGCAGTGTTTCGAATCCTACCTACCATAGAGCTTTTACTGAACAATACTAAAAACATCGGTGCCTGCATGGCCAGACATGTCCGATCTCACGCCCTACCAACAACACGATAAAGTCGCAGGGAGTTGGAACTAGATGACTACCTAGGTACATAGCCGAATAGCCGGCGTACAGTTACACTTATACATACATTACTCAGCCGACGGATACTACGACGCATTAGTCGATTAGAACTCTCTCTCTGTCTCTCTCTCTCTCTATCTCTGAAACCTACTTTCCCACTCCCATAGCAAGCCCCAAGAAAACTACCAACCCAATACTGTGGAAAGCATTTCCAAAACAAAAAAAAACCCTCAAGCAAGGAGAAAACAAGAGACAAAAGAAGAAAAGAAGAAAAGAATGTCAAAACCAACAACGCCCACGGTGCTCTTCTCCGGCTCCTGCGCCTGCGCCCGTCTATCCTACACCAGCACTTCGCCTCCCGGCCAGACGACGATCTGCTTCTGCGCCACTTGTCGCAAATTGTCCGGCAGCGACAGCATGACTTTCACGCACGTTCCGGTTTCGGCTGTCTCTCTCTGCGATCGTACATCGGGATTGGAGTGGGTGGGGATGTTTCCTGCCGACGTCAAAGAGGAACGCGTGAGGGCCGCAGTGAAGATTCTCAGGTTGAGTTCCTTTGCTGAGAGGGCGGCTTGCGCTGATTGTGGGACGCCGTTGGGGATGAGGATGAAGGCTAGGATGGGAGAGGTGGGGATTTGTCTGGGAAGTGTTGATGATGATGGTGGGATGGAGGAGGAGGTTAGGAAGGGGTTGAAGGCTGACAAGGCGATTTTCGTCAAGGGTGTTCCTGGATGGGTTGATGTGGCGGGTTTGGGGATTAAGACTTGTGAGCGGTTTGATGTTGGGTTTGAGGAGGAGGTTACGAGGGGGTTTATGGGGAGGGCGAAGCTGTGATTGTGGTGATGATGATGATTAGAGGGGAGGTTGGAATAGGTGAATGTGGTGGGGGATGGCTGGTGATTTGAGGTTTACATTGCTGTTTTTGTTCTTGCTGGGTTTGCTAATGCCACGATTTCGTGTAGATTATTACCACCTAAGGTAGAAGAACTGTTTACGCAACCGCTAGTAAAGAGTAGGAGTTGCAGTAGCAGCCACACCTGTCGAACTGCTCTCACTCGAGCAAACACACCCCGTCGCCACACTCGTAATTTGCGGCCCGTTAGTACAAAAGCTCGTCGAAGTAAAAGCAGGCGCCGTCAGTGTCGACGTCGAGGTCGAGTTCGCCGTCTCCCACTTCGCTTCCACCAAAACAGGAATCACAGCGCCCGTTCCCAAAGAAAATTCCCTATGTCCCAAAACGCGCAAAAGACTGCGGATCTCGCCGCTGTGAGAAGTGATGGAGAGCCACGAGTTGGCGTCATGGGCGAAGAGGTCGTCCAGAACGCGTTTCGAGCGGTAGTCTTGAGCCGCAGAAGTCTCGGCTTTGATCCCGGACCAGAAGGGATCATTTTCAGGGAATTCAGGTTCGAAGTTGAAGGACGGGAAGAGAGCTTCGATGGCTGTTTTGTTGCTGCGGCGGTCACAGGTGTGGGTAGAGATTCCTTCGCGGAGGAGCTCTTTGATGGTGGGCACAAAGGGGTACTCCTCGGGAAGGACGAGGTCGGAGAATGTTAGGTTTGCGGTTTTTGTGCAGCGGGTCAGGGGCGAGGTGTAGTAGGATTGAGGGTAGGGGACGTGCTGGGTGGCGATGCGATCGCGCCAGTACGAGTTTGCGATTTCCGCCTGTCGAATACCGGCGATTGTCAGGTCTGCGTCTGCCCAGGTTGTTGTTCCGTTGCCGTCGAGTTCGGACCAGTAGCACTGGAAGTGTTAGTACAGTTCTGTTTTATCTTCGAGTAAGCGGATTGCTCACATTCCAAGACGGAGTGCCGTAGTAGCTTTCAGCGGCATTGTGGAATCCTTCGCCGTGACGGCCCATGAAAAGGACTTTATAAGCGGTGTTGAGGTCCGCATTGGCGTTGAGAGATTCCACGACTTTAGTGAATTGCTGCCATTGGGTCGCATTGCTTGACTTCGTGCCCGGGTATGTCTGGTTGATCAAGCCGAAGTTGACGGCTGTCTGTGTATCATCCGTTAGACACCTGAATCTTGATGTGTCAGGTACTGTAAAGATCTGTGACCTACGTAGTCAAACCCCGAAGCCACGGTATCCGGTTCATCTTGCAAGAAATAGCCAGCAACGGTTTTGTAGCTGATGTTGCCGAGTCTAGTGGTGTTGGTGGTGAGAGATCGCGCTTCCGACGAAGCAGAGAGCAGCGCCGTGGCCGCGACAAACGCCAGGCTGTTGGAAATCATCATGCTTTAGTGTGTTGAAGGCGAGAGATTGTAGAAAGACATAGGCGAGGGT
>Ga0265798_10004584_pt1 | contig 18972 bp, 17 predicted proteins | sample P3T30metagenome_FD_192430 | JGI IMG/M metagenome (GOLD analysis project Ga0265798, IMG submission 192430) | Plant litter microbial communities from East Loma Ridge, Irvine, California - P3 T30 | ecosystem: Environmental > Terrestrial > Plant litter > Unclassified | place: USA: California... | reverse complement strand
AACTATCGAATTTGAGGTATACAACAAACTCCATCCCTCTTCAAACGATACAATAAAAACACCAGCAGCCTCGACCATTTATCTATCCAACCCCTCCTTTACGCCTCTCAAACCCTATACCAAAAACCCAAACACCCCATCCCAAAACGCCCAAAACCCATCAAAACACCCCACACCCCTCACTCCTCATCCCCTTCCTCCCCCTTCCCCGCACTAAGCGCCATCCTCTTCTTCGGCCCCGCGTACATCTCCCTCATAACCTTCTTCTTCTGCGCATCCCTCAACCCTTTCAAAAACCCATACGTCCCGCTCAAATCCTGCATCTGCTGCTCAAGCCCAAAGCTATTACTCTGCGCGCGCCGAATCAGCGGACTAATCAAATTCTTGCGCGCTTTATCAAGCTGGTCTTTGACGCTGTGTATGATGGAAATATGGCTTTTGAGCTCGAATTTATTGTTGAGGGTCGACATGCGCACGTCTTTCAGGAGCTTGAGGTTCTTTTCGTACTTTTTGATCTTCATTTTATTGGTGATGGTTGTGCGCCACATGCTGGCGAGGAACTCGTCTTTTTTGGTGGCGAGGCTGTCTTCCTCTTTGGCGACGGAGCGGTGCAGGTTATGGAATTGGCGGTCGACGGTTTCGAAGTGCTGGAAGAGGGCGTCGGCGCGGGTGAGCTCTTGCGCGATGTTTTCTTCGAGCGTGGAGAGGAGGTAGTCGAAGGTGCGCTGTAAGGTGTCTCTGGAGCGCTGTTGCGCCGTGTGGCCTAGGACGTCTTCGACGATGCGGCCGATCATGGTTGGTGAGCCGTTGCGCTCGAGGAGCCCGATTTTGCTGAGGCCGCCGTGGACGTTGCTGATGACGGTGTCGATCATGCCGATTTTGGGACTTTGGATGGATTGGAGTTCGCGCCTGGTCCATTCCATGGTTATGAGGATGCTGTGATGGTAAGTGAAGGTTCATCTGGGCTACTCAGGAAATTTACTTGTCCATGTCGCTATCGACGTCGCTGAAGAAACTCGTAATCTTGGTAGACAGCATCTTGAGACTGTCGCCCAGGTCGTCTAGCTGATCGACGATAGTGGTCGACGCCGACATGTTGGAAGCGCGCACGCTCATCCCGAGATCTTCCACTGCTATCCCTGCATCGGACAGCTCTCGCGATCGCGGTATGACGTTCTCGGAAGCATACAGCAGAGGCTCGAATTGCTTCGCCATGCCCGCTACATTTGCGATGTCCGGTATCAGTGTAGCCGTCCATGGTTGTAGGAGCAGCCATGCGATGACGATTGTTGTGATGGTGCCCACAAGGTGGACCCGTGACCGTGTGAAGTAGTGGACGCCGCTCGTAAAGGACGACAGCGAATCTTCAATTGGCGCAGTGCGGAACTGCGTCTCTCCGCGGATCGCAAAGCGCACAACTAGCTCTATCAGTGCTGGACATGCGCGTCTCGCCCACGTGAACCTACATCCTTCGTGCTGCCCCGCCTCGTCGTGATGTGACAGTGCCATCTCGTCTCCTTGTTGCGCGCCCATGCCTGCCTGCCGCTCTTCCGACGAGCTCTGCATGCGTGAGGCGATGTTGCCGGGCATGAATGACTGCTCCTGCTCCGACATGGGCTCCGGTGATGTGCGCGGTGTTTGCTTGAGCGGGGATTCGGGTAGCGGTATGCGGGAAGGCGTCGTCTCGCGGCTCAGATGTGACTTGCGCATCCACTGGTTGTTCGACTTCTGCCACGCCGGCGGCGCCCACGGCCCGTCCGACTCTGCCTCTGAATCCATCTCCTCCTGCGGCACGCTCCACCGCGACGAGTGCATATTCGAGCGCCCGCTGTAGGCCGAATGCATGCTGCGCTCCGGGTCGAAAGCCTCCAGCGACGACGTCAGGGACGGTATATCGTGGTCGTAGAAGCTGCCGCGGCTCGTGTCCATCATGTCGCTGGTGAAGGATGTCGCTGTATGCAGGCCGGTCGATGTAATCGGGGAGGTCGGTTGGGCGGTCTTCAGTGGTGGTACAGCGCCGTCAACGGTGCGGCGTGCACATGGAGAGAGCCTTGTGACGCGTGAGTCGGAGCCTGTGCCTGGGAATTGGTGCCTGGCGATATCGCAGCGTTGGGTCCAGGACAGAGCGCCCGCAGTGAAAGCGCAGCCGTCTGAAGTGCCATCCAGCGATCGACGGGCCTGTTCGCCCAGAAACGACGGCCAGCGTGTTTGCCAGGGCTGCAGCGGGGTGAAACGAAATGGCTGGGGACCTGGCATTCATTGGCTAAGAGGCCTCCACGCTAGCGGGGTAGATTCGCGACCTGCGGCACGCGTTTATAGGGAGACCTTGCATGCGAATCGGTGCTCGAAGCGGTCGTAACTCTATTCATCACGTCTGAGATATTGACACTTCGTAGCCAGTTCTCTTCATGGTCCTCTTCCACGTCTAGCGACTGTGTCGTTGGGGTGGTCACGATGCTGGAGTCGGTGGTGTGCGGCCTTGCTCGTCTCTTATTGGTCAGTTCGCGCATACTCCCATCAGCCGCCATCACATTGCACGTGTCGCATGAAGGAGACAGTCATATTGCTACCTATTCACTTAGTAGTGATCATGGCAGACATGACCATCCAACCAGCCTCCACTAGTAATGCAGTCAAAGCGCAGCAAAACTCCAATACCTAGACAGTACCATGTGCGATGTATGTTAGATCATCACACTGTTGTCGAGACCCAGATTGATCTCGCGAGCAATGTTGAACAGCTCCTCGTTCAAGTCGATCAAAGGGCGCTGCGTTTCGGTGCAGTACTATTTAACCAGACCAGATGTACCATCGCGCCATTCTAAAAGAATGTTCGATAGAGATGTGTGCAACTCAAGAGTCGCTGAATGGCTCAGTGATTCAATCGATTCGATCGGAAAGTTCGTTGAATATAGTAGACAGATAGGCGTGAGACGGCGTCAGGGAACAGGCACTCAAAGGTAGTACATCGTCTCCATGAGAGCAGGGTTGACGTCCCTGTGCCACTCGCTGTCGGAGAAGGTCGTGCTGCCATCGCCCTTGAGGACTCCCTGAAGGTAAGAGCGGCCTCGCTCGCAGAGAATGTCCGCGTAGTAAGCGGGCGGACAAATGCTTACAGATCGAGTCGCCCGGGCGAAGGTGTAACACAGATTGTGCGTCAAGCTTTGCAGCTGATCAGCACCAAGCTTGATGTCGTCCTTGATCACGACGTAGTGCGCAGGCTTAGAGGTGCCCTGGAGACCTTGGTGGGCAAGCAAGAAGAAATCGAAGAGCTTCTCGCCAGTTACCGCACGATCGACGATCGTCCCAGGCTGTGGGTTGCCAGTTTTGCCGTCCGTGTCTTCCATCTTGGTTGGATAGAACCGGGTGTGGTGTCGCTTGCCGACCACGATGATTGAGATCTTCGGGTGCTTGCTCTCAGCTCCGTAAAGCTTGTCGAAGGCCTTCTTGAACGCAGGGTACTCGGTCTCCAGAACGATGCGGAATTGACCCTCAGAGACGCCGTCACGGTACACGATGACCTTGTTTGGCAACTTGTTCTGGTTGCGCTTCTGCCAGAGCTTCAAGCGCTCAATGATCATCTCCTCGAGCTCCTCTACCATCTCCTGTCGGCCTTTCTGCGTACGCATACTCGCGGGGTACTGCGAGAAAATACTGTCCACAGAAGCGACAACACCTGCGATACTGGGGGCCTGCTCATTGCTCCCAGGTGAAGGATGCGTGACATCGATGCCAAATACAATCGTCTGGGCGTCCAACGGGGCCAGCTTTGATAGCTCAACGGTGTGGTTCACTCCCCCAAGCTTCTGGTTGAACTTCATTGCGACGTTGGCGAAGTACTGCATTTGTCCCTTTTCCTTGGAGAATTTGCTACCGATGTTGCAGATGTTGGGTACACCGAGCTGGCAGTCGCACACGAACTTGACGCAGTCGTAAAGCACAGCGTTGTCGCCGGGCAGAATGACGAAAAGGAAATTCGGCTTTTCCTTGAATTGAGTACGCAACGCATGGCTAATTTCCTGCGTAACCTTGTCGACGTTCTTGTCCATCAAGTCATTCGGCTGAATGTTAAGAGAGACAGGTGGCTGGAGAGGGCCAGGGTTCATGCCGTACGTGTCCAGAGTCTTTCGGAAGCCCTGGAAATGCGGCAAGGCGGCCTGAGCGCCACCTGGGAAGGTGTCCCTGCCAGAGTTGATGATCAGAATATTCCATGCTCCAAGTGACTTCGCTATGCGGAAAGGTTTCTGCCCCAGCTGACGAGGGTCAAGGTTCCAAGCACCGTTCCTAGGCTCACAGGGCTTGGAACGATACTGCAACATCGGTGCGGGCAAGATGCGGCCTGGGACAGTCAAGAGCGACGAGCTGACCTTGATTCCGAATCGACTAAAGGCGGTGTTGAGTCCGTCGGCAATCGGATTAATCTTGGTCACCTGCAGGCCATTGGTGGTGATAGACTCTGCATTTTCGTGAGGACGGCGAGCAGCAAATGTGATCCTACAAAGTAGTTAGTGAACTGGTCAAATACAAATGAGCTTTGGGGTGGCGTGGCGATTGTACTCACATTCTGCTCGTCTGATCACCTTGCAGCAGGCGCCTCGCCAATTGACCCGGCAGAATAGTGCACAGTTCGGCGGGAATCCACTTTGGTTCCTTGAGAGTACCGTAATTGACCAGGGGAGCCTGCGGAACAGCGAGCCTGATGCCGTACTTGCGAAAGAAGTAATCTTTCACCGTCACCTTTGTGACAATTCCATTGGCACCCAGCTCGTCGAACTTGACGTTCTCCGCGTGCTGCCCAAACCTTGAAAGATCACCAATGGCATGAACCTTCCTTACAGTGGCGGAATGACCTTTGCCGCTCTTCTTGGATTTCTCGCCCTTCTCCCTGGCCGGAATATAGTTTGTCTCGAAGCGTAATTTGCGCACGAACGCGGCCAGCTTCGAATGTTGAAACGCATTTTTTGGCGGAGGCGTGAAGTCCGTCATGACGTCGAGCAGAGGACCGGACCTGTAGAACGCCCCGGTTGCGACATTCAAGTTGAACAAAATGCAATTCACGCTTGTTCGCACACTGCCAAAGTAGCCGCGGGCAGCTTGCAATCCGCCGCCGAGATTTGCGAGCTCAACTTGGGGATGGTTCCCGAATGGGTAAAACTTGTTACCGCCAGCTGTAGCAATGTTGCGTTCGCTGCTTGGGCCATGAGCCATAATGACGTTCAGGGCTTGGATCGTTTCCAGCTTCAATGGGTAGTTGGACGTTGGTTGAGCGAGATCGCTCAGGAGGTCCCGGACAGACACGGTGCCGATGGCCTCTACCAGAAGCGTGTATGTGTTCCTGCGTCGCGCTTGTTTCACCCTATCCGGCTCGTCTGGTGTTGGGGATGGAAGAGCTTCGCCGTCGGCCGGGTACCACTCGAGCTTATATGAGCCGCGCTTCTGCTCTCTGAATGGTATGTTCTTCGGGGTGACGAGTATCTGTACCCAGTCGCTGGCAATGGGAAGTCCTGCAAAAGGTGCAGTTTGCAAGAGAAGCTCGATAAGACGCTTCTTCTTTGGCCTGGGGAGCTCGTTGTCCTCTTGAATGGCAACGGAGTATCGGTACAACACCGTATCGGCTTCGATACCTTTCAGCTCGAAATAGTTCGTATATAGAACAATCGGTCTCCCGTTCTTGCCGTACGCGGGGCGCGGAGGAAGTTGTATGTCAAGCGATGCAGCCGCCAGCGTTGAAGCTAGGTCACCTTTGACCATGGCGTTCTCAAGCCTGGTGATCTCGGCATCGGGTTGAGGCACATTGACGCCGTTGCTGTGAATGTTAGATTGGCTGTGAGCATGATGCAAGGACTCTTACCGGAAGACAGCTGCAGGTGCACCTCCACGGCCACCCCGAAAACCTCCGCCTCCTCTGTCGCCGCCACGGAACCCTCCTCGATCGCCTCCGCGAAAGCCACCTCGATCGCCTCCGCGAAAGCCACCTCGATCGCCTCCGCGAAAGCCACCTCGATCGCCTCCGCGAAAGCCACCTCGATCGCCTCCGCGAAAGCCACCTCCGCCTCGGTCTCCTCCATCGTAACCGCCGCCTCCCCTTCCTCGACCACCGCCATAGTCACCACGATCGCCTCCTCTTCCCCGGCCGCCACCGCGGTCACCTCGTCCACGACCACCACGGTCAGCCATACTTGCGGAAAGAAACGAGTTGTAGTATCTGTCGGAGATGTAGCAGATAAGTGCTTCAAGCTTTCAGCTCTGGAGAGAGTGAGAGTCAACCTTGGGTGCAAGCAACCGTAACTAATAAGTGAAAGTGGACTGTCGGATGATGATATGCAGAACGAATTGCTGGTCGTGATGATAGTAGTGAAATGTCGGTATTGATGTCGAAAGAATAAGAACCCAAGGCTGAACAGAAGGACAAACAATCGCGCAAACATTGGGGGAAGCAAGCACGCTCGGCAGGCAAAGCAGTAAGGTTGAGAAGCATGCCGGATGAAGTTGAGACTGCGAATGAGCGACGCGACCACCCCGCATGCAAGCTCGCCCTTGCCGACGATACCTTATGTCGAACTTCATGACACGCTGTACACCAAAAACCAATGATTCAAAAGCTGCGGATGCTTTCAAGGGATGCTTCCAAGCCACGCAGCAACGAGGTAGCACTTACCGGAAATAAGGCCAGACAGGCCCGACTGGCACCTCAACTAGCGTGAGCTTGCACACCGATGAAAGAGCGTCAATTGCGCTGAAATATATCCAAGAGATGTCAGGTCGGCAGTAGTGGTACTGGTAGAAATGTGGAGTAAGGATGACAAAGCAGGGTTGGAGGTTGGAAGCACTTAAGGCGGGCGCTTTGTGCTCGAGGCTGAGGCGCGCTAAGAAGAATCGCGTGGAGTGGAGACCGCGCGGTATCACGGGACGGGTTGAGGATGCAAGGATCCGTCCTGAGCGGTGAGGGACGGAGGGGTGAGAGCAAAGAATCGCGTTCAGCCTCGCGCAGGTAAACGAGAGGAGAGGAAGAGTGTGGACTCTATAGTGAGCCTGTGTATATATGCACAAGGGTAAAGTCGCCGTTCAATTGATGGCAAGCGTCACAATGTGGGGACGGCGACGTGAGGGCGACGAATCTCGTGCGTGCTTTGCGGGCCTGTTGCGTTTGCAGCCGCCAGCCTGACCGGAATGCTGCGTAATGTGTAACCTCAGCCGAACCGGCATTGGACAAGACGATGTTTGTGATTTCCATGATCTTCCATGGCTTTACCATCTGTTTGGCCCCATCACACCGGCTGGCTACATACTGGATGAAGGCATTGATGTTGAGAATGTGAACCGATAGAAGTGAGTGAACGACGTGATGCCACATGAAAATTTGTGTGAAGCAGCAGTTGCTTTCAAGCATGGTGATCCATTACTCGCGTCATTGCTGTGGGTTGCACAAATGATGTATTACCCAATGATCTCTGCCAAAAGGCGTGCATCCGAATAATGTACATGTAGGTCGAAAAACGACAAGGAAAACAGTCGGCTATCTCTTCCGTGGCAGGACGATGTTGGAACGAGCTGCAACGCCCAATTTGTGAATGGAATTGCGCCTGTCCCAGATCCCACTGCGTCCCTCCACAACAGCGATAAGCTCTTGAGCGATGCGTTGCGCCAAACTGTTCTTCCCACTTCCCACATTTCTTCGCTTTGACGCAGCGACGATGATCCATTGAATAGCTGATCGTCGTCGTTGCCTCTGACCGAGAGGCACCGGTATTTGGAGGGCGACACCACCACCGGCTGCGCCTTTTTGACTTCGAATGCGCATTAGTGGCGCGACCGAGTCTATTGCAAGAGTGAGGTACAGGACGGGGTTAAGAGGAAGGTGTGACGGGGGTGGCGCTCCAGGGAGGAGGGGCTTTGCTGGGTTGAGGGTGGGAATCGGGGATGTTCGTAGATACTGCAGTATGCGCGCCATGTTCTAGTGTTTGCATCAGCTGGGATCAGTGCGAACAATGTAGTGGAACTCACGGACTGAGCCACACTCTTCTTACCGTGTCGCATGAGCAAGTTGGTGACCTGCTCGACCACCGGATCGTAGCGGTGCTTGACATGGCCGTCCTTTGGGAGCGGCAGTGTCGGCATCTCAAACTTGAGGCCAGGAGTCTGCTGCAGTGTGGTTGGTGACTGGACATCTACAAGTCCCATGTCGAGACCGCTGTTTCCGCTCGTCTGGGCGGTCATGGTGGAGTAGGAGCGTGATCCCTTTGGCGCGGCATTGCTCTGGGCTTTCAGCTTGTCCTTCATGACCTTGGGAAGCTTTTCTTGCGCATCCTTGTCGCCCTTGACTATCTAGACAATGTCAGTCACTGTCATACCCATGTTGGATAGTAGTGCTCACATCTTCAATTGGTGTACCCTTGCTCATGTCAGGACCCTCCTCTCCCATTATCTCTGCCGTCTTTGCCGCTTCTTCGGAAATGTGATCGGCAGGTTGCGCATCAACCTTCTTCGATCGGTCGTTGGCCCCAGAGGTTGTCGAGTCGGCGTATGAGCGACATAGTGATGGCGCAAATCGTGCGGCGTGGGGGGCAGGGAGGCGGAACTGTGGCCTCGGGCGGAAGGCAATTGATCGCGTGAAGGTTGTTATGGTTATTCGTGGAGGCATTGTGTCGTATGTTGCAGTCTGGGTGCAGATGGCCCACGACTCGATGAGGGTGCGAATTCGACTGTTACGCTAGTGAGATGATCACGTGGTCCGATCTCGCACCTCCATTTAGTCAAAGTACAGGAGATACGTCATTGAGCTTTACAAGACCCTGCCCTTGGCTTGATAGACATGAGTCGTCAAAGTCTCGCGCATGGCGGTACTGACATGCATGAAAGGCCTGTATTCTCACTACATTGCATAGACTCACATTATCAGACCGGAATCGTGCAGTCTTTATGGAACTCGAAAGACTTTAAACTGCAACCTGCTTAACATGCGTGATGCTGAGCTGATGCTGAGACGTATGCCTTTACCATGCTGCTGTTGACTGCACTTCGCATGATTCGAAAGCTCTACTTGCAGCACGCGACGCCGACACAGCCACAGCCTCCACTGTTATTCAATGTTGCCGCCCCACCACTGCCCCAAACATGTGAGAGCGCGTGGCCCTGCAAACCACGAACAATATCATGACAGCGAGGGATTATTGCAGCAGATGCGAACAAGATTGATCGCCCCGGTGCACGTGGTAGGACATTGGCCACTGCACAGTCCTTCCCAGAGTGACAGCAGTTCCCAGGGCAGGGCATCGCATCGTGGGCGGCGCCACGCCAAGATGGATGTGCATGAGGGGTTTCCATTACTATCGCCTGGACTGCTAGAGTCTCCACGAACGTAACCTGTCGCGCTTACGACTCCCCAATTGATTCTCTCGTTTCCAACCTTCCTTTCTCTTTTCCACATGTCGCCCACTTCCACCAACCTGCTCGGGATCACCGTCTACTTCGACAGTGGTTAGAGAGCTACGGTTTGGCCCGCCATCGCTCCAGCTTCAGTCCAATTACTACCCCACAGCCCGCGCCTAGATACTCAGTCATTCTTCGCATACATATCACGTCGTCCCAGCTTGATTGCGACGAACAGCCGCCCAGCACTTGCACATATAGTACGCCAGGGGTGAATATTCAGGCAAACGACATCTTCCGCCCTTCGCTCGATCGCATCCCGCCCCACGCGCAGTTCCCACTATGGCGTCTCTTGAGGCCGCCCTTGACGCGGAGATGAAAGAGGTCGTAGCCATCCTGGAAGGCAAACAGAAAGGCCAGGGCCGTCGCGCCGACAGTCCCTCTGTTTCTCAGCGTGCGCAGAGCCCTGGCACCGCTGCATCACCCATCCGCAGCATGCTCGACGTCGACAACAGCCAGCGCCGCAGCTCCAGCCGTGGCAGCACTGGCATTCCCTTCGCCATGCCCTCATCGCCCCGCAACAGGGTGAACCCCGAATCCGCATACAAGTTCGACATGCAGCCTTCGCTGGATGCGCATGTCTTGCCCAAACGTGTGTCACAGGGACCCTACAAAGACACCAAGCCCCGAGCAATGTCTTCGGTGTACGGCAACTCGACTGGCTTCTTGGGTGGGGGACCAAGTAGAGACCGACACAACTCTGCGACTGGCCCGTACGGCAGATCCAAGTCTGGCTCTCCAGGGCCCCATCGGTCTGCCTCTCCCGGGGCACGCACACTCAGTCCGTCCATTGTACCTGTCTCGAGCAACACACTGGTGACCGACTCGGGAAAGCGCATAGACGGTGACACCGCCTATCGAAAGCTCTCCGACTCCGCGTTGGCTCGTTCTGGGGGAGGACTCTCTGCGCTACCGAATCGCAAGGGCTCTGATCCTGCGATTGGAACCACGACCGCGCCAGGCGGTGGTGTACGCCTTACCACAGATGACGACGGCGACGACAGCGCTGCAGTGGAGAGCAGTGATGGCGAATCAGACAGCTCCGACTGGGATGATGGGAGCGCATTCGCTACCAAGAAGAAAGAACGGGGTCGCCGACGAACTAGGAAAGAGTCTGGAGGCACCGACAGTATGGGCAGGGAGATCATCACAGCTAAGAGCCTGTTCACCACAGCTAAGGAAGAAGGTAGGTTCTCCGCGAGTGGAAGTGCGGTTTGCAAATACTTGTTGATACTCTATAGGAAGAGACTTGTCCGCCTCGTACAAACAACGGTCACTCCTAGATCCGAACTTCAGCGTTATTGGTCCCAACGGCGAAAGGATGACCAGGAAGAATTCGTCTGGTGTCGTCCACCCGCATACCAGCTTCGACCAGGACGGCTCTGCGTTTTCGACGCCAGTGCATTCGGATCATGAAGACAGTCTTGCAGAGATCAGATCGGCGCAACAACTCTCGCTAAACATATCGCCAATCCAATCGAGCCCGGAGGCACATCGCTGTGTACGACAGGTTGTACGCGGTGATTACAGTCAATTTGCCGAGGACGCCCAGAAAGGTTTGCGGCGACAGCGTGTATATCTGGTTTCCACAGATCTTAGTGATGAGGCTGCTTACGCTCTCGAGTGGACCATTGGCACGGTGCTCCGGGATGGCGATACACTACTGGCCGTCTACGCCGTTGACGAAGAAACGGGCGTCACTACGACCGATGCGACAGGAGCACCTGTCAGCCAAGGTACAACTGGGAGACAGGAGTCGGATCACCTGAAGAGAACTCTTTCTAATCATGATGGCCTACCCACAACGCGATCAGGTGTCTCTCCCTCGCCTCTGGCCAATTCCATCATGGCTACGGAAGCAGATGTGAAAGCTATGGGTAAAGCGGAAAGAGAGAGGTATCAAGCGTGCGTCGAAGTCTCGGACCGGTGTGTCAAACTGCTGAGGAAGACTCGATTGCAAGTGCGCGCAGTCGTGGAAGTTTTTCATTGCAAGAGCCCCAAGCACATGATTACAGAAGTGGTAAGAGCCCGGCATGAACTCGATACCACGCGATAGAGCTGACAAATACCCTAGATCGACTTTCTGGAGCCAACTCTCGTAATCCTGGGGTCCAGAGGTCGCAACGCCTTGAAGGGGTAGGTTCATTCTTCGAATCCATCTTGCATGATACTGACTGTGGCAGTGTCTTGCTTGGCTCCTTTAGTAACTACCTGGTCACCAAATCGTCGGTACCGGTCATGGTTGCAAGGAAGCGGCTGCGAAAACACAGCAAATACAAGCGACAAAACGTCCGGATGTCCAATGTGCTCGCAAATCCGAATGACAGGCTCGCAAACGCCAAGATCGATTGAGATGTTTGTACCAGAATTTGTCATCGTGTTTCGGTCGGATCTCTGCCGGAAAATGAAAGCCCTCCGTGCATGGTGTTTGGCGAAACACGTATCGTTTACAGATGATGGAGAGTATTCTTGGCCTGATTCTATTGGTACACCGGGTATGTTTTCTCTACTCTCTATCAGCCGCAGGTCTATCTTTAGCCTAGGCTGCTTTTTGCACTACATGCCATAGGCTGGCTCATGCTCCAAGTAATCAGAGTCCATTCATACAGGCTTTTCTCCTTCTGAGAATTCACGTCTGCATCACTAATAATGAAGCAGCTGAAGCCTCACTGATACAGAGCAAACCTCACATACTGTTTGGGTTTTCATTGATGACCAGCTTTGGCGTTCAGTGTGTCCTAAAGATTGACAAAAAAGATGCAAGCACCTTCGTAGAGTGCAGATTGTTGTCTCTCGCCGAGCACATCGTGCACATCTAGCGTGTCTCGAGAAAAGCCGTGAACCGAACGACCGGAAATGGTTGTGCGAGTTTTGCTTCTGTGAGCTCATGGCGGTTGCTGCTCCCGATGGGCTCCAAACGTCATGCCTTCAATCACAGAAGCGGGTGCGGTCCGTGCACTCCCGAGCCCATCGTCCACTACGCTTCTTGCATCTTAACGCTTACACCAAAAGCCCCCAAGACAACTCCACCCCCGCACAGACGTCGCGTGAGAAGACGTTGTGGCGCTACTAGTCAGACACCCAGACAGCAACAATCATGCCGCTGAGGCTACTTTCCGATGCCCAGCATGCTGCGCAAGTTGTAAGCGGGCGCATATGGCGCGATGATGGGTGAGATCGGGACGGAGGCGAGACCGCCCTCGGAGGGGTATGTATAGCTGCAAAGGACGCATTACAACATGCCGAGGCAGCTACTGCTCTCTTTCTCTGCTTAGTCCTTCTTTTCTACAGGATGCATCCTGTAATGGCTCCTCACACGGCTTCACGGTTCACTCGTTTTGGACAGTGTGAGTTCTCCTACCTTGACGAAGACGACGACGATCTGTCCAGTCTTCATGTCCGTCTAGTCAAGTCTTCCTTGAGCGATACCTGGACGCCGAGCCATGGCCGCGATTACTTTCCGTTTTCAAAGACGGGCGCGGACGCGGCGACGACCATACTCTCGGATCTCAGCCGTCTTGCTCCTTCAGTCGCCAAGGAATTTGTGCCAAAATATCACGCTGAGAACTCAGCTCCACTTCGACTTCTGATGAACCGCGACTTTCAAGGCGAGGAGAACGGTTACATAGCGATAAGCTACTGCCGAACTCGAATCAATCCGGAACGTCCTGGAAATGTCGTCACGCCTTCTGGCGCGTTGCCGTTTGGATGGACGAAGGAGATCGAACAGTTTCCGCTGCCAACCAGTAGCGAATCGTTCCACGCTATACTAGCAGAAAGGAGAGCAGGAGAGGGAATCTGGTTTGATCAGGCGTGTGTCAACCAAGAAGATGAGGCTGAGAGGGTTGCTTCCTTGGGCTGCATGGACATCATATACAAGAACGCGCGGACGGTTGTCATTGCCCTCGACGATGTGGTCGCTACGCCCGGAGAAGAGCAGGCCATGCGAGACTATGCGGAACAATGCAGCTTTCTGGAGCTATCGAATCATCGGCAGCCAAACGTAGGCCTGTGTCCACCTTTTATGCATCAACAACTCATCCTTTGGTCCTTCTTAGAGCGCATGTTGGACTCGGCTTGGTTCGACCAGGCTGACTGTGCACACGAGATGAAATCTGGCCGGAATCACGTCTTTATCGTCCGATGCCACTCGCATGACCACGATCGTCCGACAGTGATGCGGCTGACCGGGGGATTCTTCCTCCATCTACTAGTCCTGGCCTGCGAGATCCTCACAACCCAGTCCGCAATCTACACCAGGATCCGTTTCCTGCATGACGTCCTTCAACAAACGTCGTCCTCGTATGGAAACACACTGTTGGCTGTACGAAGGTTGACTACCGCACATGGTCACCAACGGAGCTTCATTTCAACAGCCGTAGATGCTTTCCGCCTGCAAGCGAGTGGTAATCCGAGTCTACCCGAATACCTACGACGGCTGGATGCGAATCGCGAGAAGATGGCCATCGCCCTCAACGCCTCTGGTCTACCACTGGCAATGACACTACCTGGCGCACTGTCACGACCGAGTATAGAGTCCGAATGCTTTCGATCGATTCTGCTTGTGGCCCTTGCAGCTCGAGACCCGGTCGCGCTCTGCACCACTGGGACATTTCTTGAACTCCACGACGGCTCAATGTCGTGGCTGGCTCGCCCAACATCTCTTGACACAGCTTCTTCCGAGAACTCGCTCCCGCCGTTCGGAAAGGGATCATACGACATATCTCAATGTTCGGACGGCAAAGCCGAGTATGCTCAGCTCGGCCTGGTCTTCCTTGAGCTTCCGCACCGGACCCAGCCGAACCCACACTTCCCCGCGCAAGTCTCCCGAGCTCGCACCTTGATAGATCTGTGCATACGATGCCAATTACAAGGATCACCGTTGTGGGATATGTGGCAAACACCTGGCCATCCTCGGGCACTGACCATGCGCAACACTTTTATCCAGACACTTGCGTGTGTCTTCGAATGCGGATCGCCGTGGCTCCTCGAGCTCCTCAAACAAACACAACAGCATGGAGCGCCCGTAGTGGATTCAGGCATAATGGAAATGCTACTGAACCCGCAGCTCAACTTCCAACACTTTGTCTCCTTTCCGCAAGGCCAAATGGCTTGTTCTTCCCTTCTATCTCTCCTTTCTCACATCATTGTCAACGGTATACCCTGGGCTTCAGGCGTATCCGAATCCAGCTTTGGGCCTCTCATCGTCACTGCGCCTACATCCAGCTCTCCCCAAGGCCACTCCGGCAAGGCCATTATATTCGCGCCGTTCGAGCACTCACGCACACTTCTCATTGCCGTTCCCGAAGTCGTCAAGGAGTCACATTACGATAGTCTAGCGCGAGGCTGGATTTTGACGAGCAAGAATCCGTATACGGGTAGTCCGAAACAGACGGTCAGCTGGACCGTACAGTCAAAGGGCGTTGCTTTTGGCGATGGGAGTTTTAATGCCGCTTTGGAGAGGTGCGGTGAAGGGAATGTGCGGAATCATCGCGTGTATGGTCCTGCATTGCATTGATTTGTTTAACTTTTCGCTTTGCTACATGTTTGCGCGGCGCATAGGGAAAGGTGCATGGCTTGTCAGATTTACGCGGGTAGAAAAGGAGTCCAAAAGCTGTTTAGATCATCGAGTTTCATGGTCATGATATGTAGTCCTAACTTATAGTTGTTCGATGTATTACATTTGTCAGTTGATCAACTATGTTCAACCTGTACATTGTTCAAAAGCTAGCATACAACAACATTCCATTCTTGCCAAGTTCATCACAAGAGCGTTTCTTCGTACTCAACACCAAGCCCTCCAACTCTTGCCTTTGCTCAACATCAGCTATCTTCCACTAAGTCCACCTCCAACGCTTCTCTTCCGTGACTCAACATCACCACCCCACCCCAACACGCCATGAATCATGTTCTAACAACCTCCACAATTTATTCCAAATGCCACCACATACATCGGCAATCGTCCCGTCAAAGCCATGTCACGTTTCACATGTTTCCGAAAACTTTTTTGGTTTTGTCTGCCCTGGCGAGCTGCGCGTCTTGCACGGCATAAGTGCAGACTAAACGTTGCTTTTCAGCGGCGCTGGGGTCGAGCGCGTGGTTAATGCAGTACAAGGCTGAAACGCAGCATGCGTGCCTGAACACTCGCACGTACAGGCTAGGCAGGTGCAACGCCGAGCGCCACATTGATAAAAGCAATAATCCACACCCAGTAGATGCAAACACATAAACGGAGTCGATTCTCATGCAGTGAGTATCATTAAAGACTTCTCACACAGCGTCTCCGGAAAGACTCCCTAGCCCCTCCAGAGCACTATTAAACTTCCCAGTCCAACAGCCACAAATAGCTTACCCGCATTCAAACTCACCAACGTCTGGAAAATCCCCTTTGGTGTAACGAGCGGTGATTTCATTCTCTGACAAACCGTCGTACGGCTCACGGCCAGCCATGATGTAGTACATAACGGATCCCAATGCAAAAAGATCGGATTTCGTGTTCAATGTAGAGAGCGCATCTCTAGGAAGGAAGAAGGGCGTGCTCTCCATTGCCTTTCTGTCTAGCTCACCAAACAGGGAGCCAGCAAAGTCGCAGAGTCGAAGGTTACGATCTTCGTCGAGCAGGAAGTTGTTCGGGTGCAGGTCGCAGTGGATGACGTTTTTGGAGTGGTTGAATGCAACGCTTTCTGCGGCTTGTTGTACCCATCTCCATCGTTCCTGAATCGGAATGGTTGTGAAGTCCGTCCTGGAAAAGTAACGGCGAATATCACCATTGGCCTCGTATTTAAATCTGAGACCGTACTCGTGTTGCCCAAGGTACTTGGTGAGCCTTTCGTGGCTTCCCAATGCCGTGAGAATGTGATGCTCGATGGCCAGGGGCTTTATCGCCCAGTCGTCGTCTCTGTCATAGACAAATTTCAGAATTGTTCCATCGGGGAGTAGAGCCAGTCGTGCTGTATTGCCACCAGATAGCACCTCTGTTACCCCTGGTGGATGCCATGACTTGAGATATTTCACACTTGACTGTGGACGAGATGGGTCGACATGGAACTTGCCGTCCATGGGCACAGCCGTCCCATCGGAGAAAGTGGTCAGAGCCTGTAGCATGACAGACATATAAAGCGAGAAGGAAGTTGTATTAACAACTGGACAAGTTGATAGTAGTTGACGAGTAATTTTGACCAAAGTGGAAGAAGCTTGAAGAGTGTTGAGTTTCGGGGATGCGTGCCAAGAGCATGGATTAGTAACCAGCAAAAGAAAAGAAACCGCGCTTGATCTCTCCGAGTCTTATATCGTGAATTGTATGGGTGATGCTAGCTAGCTTACGTGCTCTCTTTGCCCAACTGCGCCAAGTCCTTTGTAACAAATTCAGTTGCAGAGTACAGCGCCGTGCTGCCGTACACGATGCGCCTCTTCTGCCCTGTCCCTGCTGCACCGTGACTCGCGCTCGTCCTCTTTGCCCACTCTTGAAGATTGCCGTACTCGTCCATCGAACCTCCGCCGACTGTGAAGACGATGGCTTCGCTGAAACCTTGACGTCTCTGTCCAAAGGTGGCATCGATGCCTCGTCCAACTGTGCTTTGCTGGTTGCGCGTCTGGCTGGCAGGAGGGAGTGTGCCGCGAGCGTTTGCGGACCGTGGGTCGAAGTAGAGGTAACTTTCGGTCTTGCTGATAGCACTTGACGAAGCATTTTGCGGGTCCATGAGGGACTCGGTGATTTTGGTAAGGGTGAGGTCGGTGTTTGTCGGCAGGAAGTTCTTGATGCCGGAGAGTACACCCTCAAAGTTCGCGCCCAGACCTGCCTCCTTGAAACGATCTGTAACGCGAGATGAGAGACTGGAGAAGCCGCCAAACAGCTGTGAAGTGCCTTGGGCAGGCTGCACGGGCGCAGAGGAGATCATCGTCATTCGTGTGAGTTGACGGACCGTCTTGACATATTTGACTGCTGTGGTGTCTGCCCCAGCAGCATCAAGGGCTTGCGTGAAGCTATCGAGATCATTTCGCGAGAGCTCTTGTTCGGTGGTGAGGTACCATTGCAGGAACAGCCTGAGTTTGTCAAGCGGCTCGCTGCCTTTGTCTGAGTCCTTGATGAGATCTAGGATCTGCGCTTTTGTCTGCTTTGATAATTCTTCTTCCAACTGGAAGTAGAAGTCGATTTTGCGATCTAAGGTAGTCAGTGTCAGTTTGAAAAGATATGTGTTGATGATCCGCGTTCATCCACGTACTCTTGATGCCTTCCATGACTGCTTCCAAAATGTTCATGTGCATCTAGAACGTGTTAGTGTACACTTGTCATTCTGGTAGACCGTCTCACCTCTATTGTCGCTTTCCTCTCCCGCAGCTCAGGCAACAGAGCCATTGCTCCCTTGAGGTGCGCGGCGAATTGATTGCTCTCGCCTGACAAGTCATCTATTGATGACGTTCCTGTCTTCTTGGTCACGCTGTCGGCGTCTTCCTGGTACTTGTTCCATTCAGTGGTCACATCCTCTGCTACATTCGGGAAAGGCAGAGAGGCGTTTTGAGCCCAGAAATAGTCGGATGCTGTCAGATCATATGACTGCTTCTTTGAACCCTTCTCGGGATGATCCTTGTCTACCGGTACAGACATGTTGATCTTATTCAAGTGGAAATCAAGCACGTAATATACCAGACTTTGGTAGATCCTGATAAATAGTTAGTACCTGCATCGCCGGCTGACGGATCTCTGACATACCAAGAATGCGAAAGCATCGGTACAAGATCGAGGTTGCGGTCCACTATCACCAGTACAGGCCGTGAGGACACCGCTGATGACTTGTTGTCGGAGAAAAGATTGGTCTTAGAGTTCAGGATATGATCTCGTAGTTTCCTATCGAGTTGAGCAGAGATGGCCTCAGCTGCGCCTCCCTTTGGACATCGGATAATTGGGACGACACCCATGGTGACCACAACGGAGAAGAGGCCAGAGACGATACGATTCATGACATCGTCAAGCTCCTGATCAGGTGTCTGGCCGCTGTTCAGCGTATGGTATGCGCCCTTCATGTTCAGATGGAACAGATCCGGCTCTGAGACCACGAAGTTGAGGTACTGGTCGTAGACTTGTGCGAGATGTTCCGCCGTGCCTGAAGCCACCGTTTTTGCGCCAAAGTCTTCGAGCAGGGGTCGAGGAATGCTGGAGAGGAAGTTGATGTATGCAGGGCCTGCGTAGACTGTTAGGCATATTCGTAGCTCGTTCGGTGCGATTGTACAGACTGTAGAGGCCGCGCGACAAATCCGAGGTCACGGTTTGGATGTTCTGTGCGGTGGGCTCGACAAGATAGATGACAGGGACCTATGCCTCTTAGCGACCGCTCCTCTGATAACCATTTCCCACGTACGTCAGGTATCATATGACGTGTAGTGCCAATGTTCAGGTGTATTGTGACCTAGCAATACGCTCAGTACGGTCATGTTCAAGCACTGGGAGAATCATACTCCAGAGCCCCTCAAATCGTTCACCCTAAGGACAGAACTTATGACGTCCCTACCCATCTCGTCGAACACCAGGACCTTCCATAACGCGCC
>Ga0265798_10004582_pt1 | contig 18974 bp, 17 predicted proteins | sample P3T30metagenome_FD_192430 | JGI IMG/M metagenome (GOLD analysis project Ga0265798, IMG submission 192430) | Plant litter microbial communities from East Loma Ridge, Irvine, California - P3 T30 | ecosystem: Environmental > Terrestrial > Plant litter > Unclassified | place: USA: California... | reverse complement strand
ATACTCTACATAATACCGAAATGTCCGACGAAGATCTCGAGCAGATAAGACGCGCGCGCCTGCAGCAGTTACAACAACAGGGCGGGGGAAGCGGAGGACAAGGAGGCGAAGGCGCCGAGCAAGATTCGCGAAAGTAAATACAATTATACACGAAGATCAAGGTTTCTTACTAAGGCAGAGTTACAGGCAGCAAGAGGGTACGTTTTCAGAATCTCTCCTGGCGCAGACATGCATCACTTGACCACACACTCCCCCTTCGCCCACTCGTCCAAACCCCGCCGTCCACTAGCAACCACGGGCTAACCCTTCCCATCAGCCGACCAGCGTTCCTCCATTCTCTCACAAATCCTTCTCCCCGAAGCAGCCGACCGTCTCGGCCGTATCCGCCTTGTCAAGGAATCGCGCGCAACCGACATCGAGAACAGACTTATAATGCTTGCGCGGACTGGCCAATTACGACAGAAGGTTACAGAAGATCAGCTCAAAGAGATACTGGGGGCTGTAGCAGAGCAACAGGAGAAGGAAGAGCAGAAGATTGTTGTCAACAGGAGGGGAGGGAACTGGGACGATGATGATGAGCTCGAGGAACTCATGAAGGATGTATAGGGAAGCGAGGATAGATAAACAAAGGGAGAGAGACACACACAGATGCTGGGTGTTGCATTAGGCGGTGCTTCTGGGACATGCAAGGCAGGTAGTCTTGCGCATGAAAGCTAAGGTACGACTTCTCATGGCAACTTCACGACGTGCATCAAGTCGTACATGATTTGTGACTATTATCCATCTGCCGGTGGTTGTTCAATACTCGCTACTTAGTGCTCAATCATGACGAATGATAACCTGTGGATTAGTGAAGAAGCAAGCACAAGAGAAGAACAACATCAGATGTGCCGTTCGATAAAATCGCAGCCGCAAATGGGAGTAGTACCACCATCCGCTTGGTGCAAACAGTGTGCGCAGTTGAAAAGAGGGTTCGGACGAAGTGAGGCTATAGATGCCGCGTGAAAGACTCAAACAGTGTTCTAATGCTAGGTAAGCGTGGGTTTCTACCAGTATACCATCTTCCGAGTGTTATCTGAGGTATAGATGAACAAGCCAACCTGTCGCAAAGACCATGACAAGCATTTGCATGTAACCCCCAAATGAAAGTACCGGATTCGATCACAAGCGCGATCTTGGAGTTGTCGTAGGCATTGAAACCAATGATCTCACGTCGCTGCCATCCTGGCCATACCCTCCCTATCCTCCGCGCTCAAGGTATTGGCCTTGGCAGCTTCCTTCCATCTCTCAAGCTGCTCATACTGCTCATACTCCAGCTTGCCTTTCAATAACTTCAACAGCTTTGGTGTGAACTTTCCCGTTGCATATACGACACCATCGTACTGCTTTGCGAAGAGCAAGATCACTAGCGTTAAGAAGAGTACGGGGCCGTCGGAAGCTTTTTGTTTCTTGATTCGGCGAAGCATGTCGTCGAGCATCGATTGCTTGGCAGCAGCCAGCGAATCTGTAGATGGATGGTTGATACCTTGTTTTTTGTTGAATTTCTCCAAAGCTGAAGATAGTGATGTATTATCCAGAGGCGTCGTGGACTCCAGCACACTCGAGAGCTTGGTAACATTCTTTCTTGTTTTGCGGCTGAGGACTAGACCCTGCGCTCGTGCTTTGGCAATAGTATCGGGTATAAGGTCCTTGTGTGCGTAAGTTGCAAAGACCTGAGCAAGCTGGCTGTGCACTTTCTGGTCCATGACTGAAACTAAGCCGGCGCTGTATATCCGATATCGGGTGAGCATGCGATCTGTCCAGTACATGGCAAACTCCTCTTCATTCAGTGTTTCGAACGAGGACACGTGGAACCAGAAGCGCTCTTCTAATAACTTCTCAACTGGTTTTTGTTGGAGGAGAAGGCGCTGAACAAGGCCTGTGGGAGGAATCATGTCTTTGATCTTGTCTCGAGTGAATTTCACGTCTTCCACTAGGGTTGGATCGTCGTGTAGACTTTGCCATTGTGCCTTTGCAGCTTCTTTTGCGTAGCCAGCGAGCTCGTCGAGTGCTCCGTCTCGGCGCCTTTCAGTGAGTATCAGAGTGCCGACGCGCACTATCTTCAGCCCTCCAGTGGTCTCGGAGAAGTGAGCGACAATGGAGTTCTTGGCTCGGCCGGCCACCTGCTCCCTTATAGTTGGTGGAAGACGGGAGCCAATCACTTCGGTGACATCAAGGGTACAACCTTCTTGTTCAAGGATGCGTACGCAATCTTGCTCTAACCTGGAGATCCAGATCAGTGATACAGCGAAAGAGTCTATTACCTCAATGCCTGAGAGTTGCTGGAAGTAAGACAATGCGACTTGGGAAGACGGGAAAAGTTCGATGAAGTCGGAGGCGAATCTTTGCACATCGAGATAGGCAAGAGCGCCGGACTGCAGATCGTAGACTGTGGTATCGCGTTCGGATTCTAGATATCGCTTGGGTGTGCACAAAACGCTAACGTCAGTTTCCTGGATGTTGACCTTGGAAGTAAGATTTTCAGACTGCAAGAGTCGCTCGAGAGTATGCAGAATGAACCATGTAGGGGGATTGTCAGGCAAATCAGCTGGTTTGATATTGAGAGTCCTGTACAGAGTGAGCATGCGATGCATCTAAGGCAAGTCCTGCACTTACCGGACATCATCGACCGTCTTTTGAATCATACTCTTTACTATGTCCGCGATCTTGTGAGCATAGGCCTTAGTGTAGATGTAGCCGTTAGTTTCCAGGACGTTATAATCTTGACTGGACAGGAGGAAGTCAAGACTCTTGGAAGAGACACGGTGCTGGGCAATGAATTCGGCCTTGGATGCCAGTCCCCCAGATGACAGGCGAGTGACTATCGTGTCTCGCTCATCTATGGGAATAATGCTTTCCTCGTCCGCGCTGAACAAACATAGCTTGGGGTGGCTGTGGACTAGTTGATGGACAAGTAATCGACCTATGTCGAGGTCGTTGGCCAATGTGGAAACCGGTATCCGCTGTGTCTCTGGTGCATGCTTCAGCAAATGTAGCCAAGAGAGATTACGAACGCTCACCTTTGGTCACGCGGCTTCTGAAACGAGCCTGGACAAACTGGAGCGTAACGAAAGCATGGCCGCTGGAGGATAGCACAAGCCGCGGAACAAAATCGGAAGTGTCTTGCGGAGGGAAGAGGGCGAAGATGTCCTTCACATCATGTGCGGTAAACATGCCAGCTGGACGTTGGGTAGCGCTGCAGACTAGATTGCCAACATGTACTGTTCAGGAACAGTGCTGTGAGCTCGAACGGTTCGGCGGCGTTGGAGTATATAGTGCAAGGGAAAGCGTCAGAGGCTGGATTGCGCTGATTGGTGGGGAGCGGGCAGCGGGCGGCAGAACACCGGGATTGAACAAGGTTGTGGCTCATGGTCGAGTGCTCGCAGACATTCAACCCATTCCGCCCACCGCCACCATGTCTCAATTCCGCGCGGCCAAGCTGGACATTGGATGTTTCGCAAAGATTCGCAATATCCGCGACCACACCAAGCGGAAGGTGTACTCGGAGAATGAGCCCGAACGGCATGCGCCTCTGCACCTAATGCTCCCATCGCGCAACGACTGACGACGACACAGACAAGCTCTGCGATACCTGATCCGCAATACCACGCTTCCGCAACGAGTCCGCGCGCAGGCTCAGCTCCAGCTCTCGCAGATGCACTGCTACACACGCTACACCCAGATCAAGAACAGGTGTATAATGGGCGGCAAGGGCCGTGGTGTCTTCAGCGACTTCAGAATGGGACGAGTATGCCATGGCATTCTCTTCGGGCGACGCAGGGCTGACGATCCTATAGTATCAATTTCGCGTAAACGCTCTCGCGGGAAACCTACCGGGCGTGAAGAAAGCAAGTTGGTAGGTGTGCTTCTACGAGAACCAGACTGTTTCCATGTACAATACTGTGAGGCGAGCATTGCGCCAATGTCACACACCTACTTTTGGCACTACATATGGCCTTGCACATGACCGCTCTTCGGGCGCAAACTGCGAGACTTTGCATGCGAAATCTTCGTGGTTGACCCATCGCACTGTCTACTTTGCCCTCACCTCGCTCTCTCACCGTGCGAATAACCCTTTCCTAATCGGTTTGCTCTCACCACGCGCTACAAACAACGGCAGCGGCAACCCACCGCGCCAGCAATAAAAGCCGACTTCCGTGGCCATTGCACCTACAATCCCTACTACAGCAATAGCTCTGGTTGCCGTTTTTTAACAACTCACTTCGCCGCTGTCTACGGTCCATAGACGCCCCCAAGCATCTGCGTCAGCATGTTTCGCCGCATAGAAGACACTCTGGAGCCGGATCCATCATTTCCAGCGGACCTCAACCAACTTGGCTTCTTCATCAACCTCTCAGGTGATATCCGTATGATCGACGCGCCCGAGAAGCCCTATGTCTACCACGCCACCAACAATGAGCGCGTCAACGAGGTGCGCCGCGAGGCCATGCAAAGTACATTCCAATTTCCATTGAAACACTCGCAGCTAACACATCACAGCCTGCCAGCGCAAGGAAGCAGAGAAGCGCCTGTCCTACCTCGGCCTCGAGTGCATCCACCTTCCCGACTTCGCCATGACCAAGCCCAATGGTCCACATGTACCTATCCTTGCTCCACCGCCTGACCTCCTCAAGACGCGAAAGCGATTGATTGTACTGGTAAACGACACCATGCAAGATCTAGGCATCCTGGCGTATAGACAGTTGCAGCGGGAACTCGGCATCAACGGTGGCTCAGTCGTCAACTTTGCCAAGGAGATGGTCAAGTGCTCGGACACTGACAACACCGCTGAAAGGGACGCGAAGATTTTCAAAGATGGTCATGTTCTCCAAGACAAGACTACCACTCCTGCTTTGATTGTCTTGAACGCGGGCCAGCTGCTGTACTCGCACAAGTACGACCAGGCCATGACTCTACGCAGTTGGTCCGCCATGCCACGCAAGTCAATCGCCCACGACATGGTCCGCATCCGTGACAACGAGAACCGTGTTCCAGGTCATGAAAATGCCAAGAAACATGTCAAGACTGTCTTTGACGAAGTCATCTGCAACCCCGATCGTGTTGCAGCCGACGCAGAAGTCTACGTCATCGCTATTGAAGACGGAACGGAGAGTATCTTGAACCTGCTCACGCACGACTGTACGTCTCCTGGCCCTGCTTTCACCTGAGGAGTTTACACTAACGTATTGTTATAGTCGGCAAGTATGGTACCCGTATCACGGCCATGGCGTTCATTCACTCCTTGATCGACGACTCCCAAATCAAAGATGAACAGATTCGCGCTTTCATGCATCAGCGCACACGTCAGTGGCGATTCAGCGATCTGACATGCAACCCCCAGCACTGTGTCGACTTACCGACTGACTACAATCGACAAGTCAACGGGCCTTGTTCTGCAGACACACCATCAACCATGCAATCAATCAAGCACATGTCTTGGCACGCTTCGATTCCTACAGGCCCAGTCTCGGCTCTAACGAAGGCTTTCCACAGCCTCGCTCTCAGCGTCACCTCTTCGGCCGGGGCTTCCACTCCAACCGCAACATCAACCTCTACTAGTGGAGAAGAAAGCACAGAATGGTCCTCGGGTCAAGCTGTCATCTGCCCTACCTTCGCGGGCGGCGACAATTCGGTTGGTGAATGCATCTTTACCTACCCTCCCACCCAGCATGCCATTCTCTCTTTCTTCCAAGACGTCGCGCAAGACCCGGTCCACTATCGCAACCCACCTGGCCTCCAAATCTTTACCGAAGCCCCCAAGCCCAGCCCCGAAAATCCTCTTGCACTATCTTCAGACCACGAGAATGACGCTGGGCTCTACTTGCAAAATCTCTTGCCGCAGACGACGTCTGAGCACGCTGAGCTAGATGAAGCTCGCGAGCGGCTCGCCGAGTTACAAGTTGCCTTGTCTGCCTGCCCTACTGATGCTGCAGAGCTAGACAAGGGTCGCGTGAAGTTGGAAGTTAAGGTGAAGAGCATGGAGGCGAAGATTGAGTCTTTAGAGATCAAGGCGCTGAGTCACGGCGGACTGGCCGCGGGTGAAGTGGTCGAGAAGCGCGAGGATTGGAAGCCGCAGGTTGAGGGTCCCCAGGTACCATTTGCAGGGACCATGGTGGATAGTGAACTGTTGAAGGCGGCGGGGCTGATGGAGTCTGTGGATGAAGAAAAGGCTTTTGTTTGAATGGCGAATGGCAGCTCTAATCGTGTAGCGAAGATGAGGGGATGATGGCAAGTCCCGGATGGAAAGGACACAAAAGCGTTTGTTTTTCAGCCATCCTACGCACCACGAACTCCTCCTCTTGTCACGTCAGCACGAGGAAGACGTCTTTTGGCTGCTCGGCGATGGAGTTAGGGTCATCTACCTTATTTGCATCATGTCCTTGAGAATAAGACCACAGCCTCAATCTCGCTTATCGTTGTCCTCAGGCCTAGGTTCAGTACTCAACTGATTCCCGTTATAGAACTGTTGAGGTACATCTCTTGCCCGCTGGTCCGCCAGCGTTCTTACCCTCATCCCACCCGAAGTTGCCTGATCCAGCACAGGATCGTGACTGGGATCCCGGGTAGGTCTGCTGCCCATGGTACGACCACCACCGCCATGGTTGTTACTGCTACTACCATCACCACCTTGCTCGTGTTGCGCCCCGTAGCCTATAACGGAGCTGATGGTACTCCCCACGTAGCCAACAGTAGAAGTGAGAAGCCCAAAGGCCCCGCCAACGATGCCCGTCGCGGCTCCTGCTATACCTCCTCCAGTGCCCCCGGAATACGCATCCGAGTAACCCTTTACTGGCACCAGTACCAACGTCGCACTGGGCGCTAGATCAATATCGCCCAACTCGACGGCCTCGTCGCCGGCAGAGAGCTCACGACTGGGCGATGGAGCGAGTATATGTCGGAAAAAGTAAGGAGGCAGTTGTTTGTTGTTGATGTTCTCGTCATCCTGGGTCAATTTCCCAAACTCAGTGTCAACCCAGGACCGCACGTCAGTCTGCAGGGTGGCGGAGCGAGGGAATGTAGAGCGAATGGTGCGGCCATCGAACAAACGAACATTGAGAGCGACGGTTTTGGAGTTGGTGCCTCGCGAGGACGTTGGCACTGGCTGTGATGTGTCGGGGGCTCGTAGTGCGCCCTTGTTCCTCTCCTTCTCGCGTTCTGCTTTGCGCAATTCGGCATCTACTTTGCGCGCTGCTTTGTCGGCTTCTATTCGTGCTTTTATACGGGCTAACTCTTCGGCATCTTCTCGTTTCTTCTTTCGCAGGGCGTCGCGGGCTTCTTGTTGGGCTTTGGTGGCGGATGTGGATGGGAGAGTGGGGTGCTGGGAGCCTGTGGCTTTTTGCTTGCCTGGTGTGTTGGACGTGAGGGTGGGTAGTGAGGTTTCGGGGAGGCCATACAGGTCGTCTTCGGCTGCAGCATTCGCTATACTATTCGTAGGTTCTGGTGTGCTTGCTTGTGGGGGAGAGGTTGGTGCTGCGTTGGAGGCTGGGATGGGATTCGCTCCCAGGACGCGTCGGATTGAGTTGATAAAGTCATCTCTCGTGGCATCGTTCTTGAGTTGAACTTGGAGTTGGCCGTTCTGGATGACGACGAAAGTGGGCACGCTCGAGACATCGGAGAAGGCAGCCAGAAAACCGGCTTCGGTCGAGCCCGCTTCGAGTCGCAGGACGACCGCTTTTTGGTGGAGCAGAGTCGACAGCTAGACATGCATCATCAGCGCGTGTTGTGAAAACCTGGCCGAGTCCCAACGTACCCATCCGCTCTTCAGCCACTCGCCTTCCCACTCGTGGCTCGTGGCGCCGTCGTCTACGCAGCTAGTCAGTCACGATGCTTCCCAGATTCCGATAGTGCACCGTCACGTACCTCGAACGAAGCAGGCAACGAGTTTCTGCTCCTGAATGGCAAGCGCGATTCCGCTCTGTAGGCTGCCTTGGTGGAACATGTTGGTGGGTGGTGGTGGTGGCTCCATGTCTGCACTACCGCGGGGATTAGCCTGGGAACCTGCTCGGCGCGTGGTACCGAGGGCAGACGACGCACGAGCATGGCCGGCGGCCGTCAGCGCCCGCTTCATTCAGTGGCTTATTCACACGGCGTTGGAGATGTGCAAAGGGAAAAGATGCAATAAACAGTTCTATCGGTAATGCCAAGCCCATGAATCCTCCACGCCGAAGAAGGGTAATGCTGCAATAAGCCAATGCTAGACTCGCTCTATATCCAAACATCAAGCCAGAAGGTGCTGCACAGCATGTGCCCCTTCTGCTTGGTCCCGCCGTTCCGCTTGGGCTTCCCAATGATGCCGACCGTGTACAGTGTCGGGAGTGAGTGGCATATCCAAGTTGTTGGTCTTTTCCCAATCAGGCCAAAGCCGTGGCCCCTGGGCCCTGGTATCGGCTTATAGGATGGTGCACTTCTTCTTGTTCTTGGTCGCCGACTGCTGGGGACGGGGGCTGAGGACGGCGCTGGGGCAGGTTAGGACAGTCATGCAGGGAGCACATGGGAACATACCGAATAGCTTCGTCAAAGACACTCTTCAGGTTGCGCTGTGTGAGGGCGGAGCACTCGAGGTACTTCTGCGCCTTGATCTCTTTTGCGACCATGACGGCCTGCTCGTACTGGATGGGCGCCATCTTCTTCTGCCTCAACGACTCCTTGGTCGCCTCATCGTCCCTCAGATCGAGCTTGGTGCCGACGAGGATAATGGGAACGCCGGGCGCGTGGTGATCTATCTCAGGGTACCACTGGCAGGGGGTTAGCGGGTGCGCACGCGGCGTGGCGGGCGGCTTGGTACCTTTGCCTTGACGTTGTCAAACGACGGGGGGCTGACGATGGAGAAGCAGATGAGGAACACGTCCGTCTGGGGGTACGAGAGCGGGCGCAGTCGGTCGTAGTCCTCCTGGCCGGCCGTGTCCCACAGCCCCAGGCTTATGGGCTTCCCGTCGACCATGACATTTGCCGAGTAGTTGTCGAAGCTGGGCGAGTTAGCTCACGCGTGGTGCAGCGAGGGGCGGGCGTACACGGTGGGGATGTACTCGCCCGGGAAGGCGTTGGTCGTGTACGAGATGAGGAGACATGTCTGCGCGGTTAGCAGGCTGCGCGGCTGTCGCGGGGGCGGCGAGGCTCACCTTGCCTACAGCGCCGTCGCCGGTCACGACGCACTTGAGCGATTGCGTCGCGGGAGCAGCCATGGTGCGCGAGGTGTCGCCCGGGGAGCGTGGCTTTGGCGGACCCGGTTCGGCGGAGCAACGGGGCGGCGAGGGTGGAGCGGATCGAGTCGGGCGCAGGGCAGGGCAGGGCAGGCAGGCAGGCAGGCAGGCAGGCAGGCAGGCAGGGCAGGGCAGGGCAGGGCACGATGCAGATGCAGCGAGGCGGCGCGTGGGAGGTAGAGGACGCACCGGCGAGACTGCGCAGCACGATGCGGGTAGCAGGTAGCTTCTGTGAAGGCGCGGGAGCTATCTGCAGCGTAGGGGGGCGTTTTATCGCTTGGCAGGCGGCGGGTCACGAAGCGAGCTGGAGCTGGAGCGACCAAGCTCGACGAGCGCGTACCCTCTTGAAACCCTTGTGCAACACGCTGCTCACGCCTGCCATCCGCCGTGCTAGCTAGCTACGGGCTCGTGCTACGCCTACATGCTTCAATACCACACAAACAGTCCCTCGCCGCCTTGCCTGTCCTCGCCCACCAGCTGCTTGCACACCACCAGCCTGACCACGGCCTCGTGCAACTCTCTCATGTCGAGAATGCCGCGCTTCTTCCCGTCAATGTACGACACGTCCACCACGACTCGTTTCAAGTTGGCCGTCGACAAGGCTCCCTCTTGCAAGAGCGCTATCAACCGATCCGGTGTCCCAACCCCGTAGTCGATTCTGCTCTTGCTCAAATGCGCGACCTGGTCTGCGAGCTTCAGGTGCTTTGCAAACAGTTTGGCTACGCTGGGCTTCTCGACTCCCTGGGTAGGTAGCCCAGACTTGAGACATCGGCAGACGTCTGCCGCTCGCATCCCAGAGCCCGTCACTACAAGCGTGTGGGGAGCGCCGGGCGGCTTGCATGGCGTCGCCTCCAGCGTCCCTGCCTGCTTCTTGAGAAAGGCAGGCAGCTTGTCTGTAGTTCGCGGCTCCGTCCAGCTGCTACTGTCCTGCACCGTCCGCGCTGCTTGACGTCAGCATTTCACGATATGTCTCGGGCGCTCAAACACTCACCAGAAATCCACAAGTCCTCGAGCTCGACACTGCTCAAATCCTTCCCGTAAAGCCGTGTTCGTGCGTTGACATAGTCGGCAACAAGCTGACCATCCATGCGCTCGAAAGCGTGATTGACTCCCAGCCCTTGGTCCAGATCGTCTTCAGAAATCGCCTTTGCTTTCTGCTTCTTCTTCTCTTTGCGTTTGGCCTTCTTGGCTGCTTTTTTGCCGTCCTTGCTGGCTTCGGGCTCGGCTTGCCGTTTCCTTTTCTTCGACGACGCGTCAAGATCGAACTGGGCTTCCATCAGGGGCACGCCTCCCTCTGATTCCGAGTCGGACATGGTGAGACTAGTGTTTTGTGTGACGGAGCGACACCTGAGTTCGCGACGGAAAAAGTTGCAGCGCATCGAGCTTCAGCTGCTATCGATAAGCGGCTAGCGCAGATGCACGCCGGGGAAGTCGCGTTACCTTGGTAAGCGACGCGTTTCCCTGACGCCCATCAACACCCGCCTGGGCACCCACCTCGCCCCTCGCATGCCTCTCTTGCCATGGCCGAGTCTGCGCGCAAAACGCAGCGCCTTCCCCCGCGGCGCGACTTGCAGCCGACACCCGACAACGACGCGTCCATGGAGCCCACGACACCCTTCCACCAGGCCACTAGTGTGGGCCCTACTCCAGCAAGCAGACGGACGCCAGCTCTTCGCACACCAGCATCGGGCGCGACACCGCGGGGCGGACCCGCAGCTCGCCCTCTTCCTTCGCGCAGGATTGCACCCACTACTCCCCACGCGATACGAGCCCTGAGAGAGCGAGCCAATGCGGCAAGGACGCCAGGAAACACCCGGAGACGAAGCGGCCGCGTACAGAGGGAGACACCGCGGGACATACTGCGCCATCTTAGCAGAGGTACGGCTCTTGCAGCCGCCATCTCTCACCTAGCTAACTGTCCATGCAGCCCTCGCTCGTGAACCGCGCCCGGCCCAGCCCTCCCCACAAGCCCTACCTCGGCGAACGCGCCATTCCGCCCTCGACCTTCCAGACGTCGAAGACGGCCCTGCCATGCCTGCGCCCCGTCTTTCAATGCCCCTGGAGAACATGTACGACGACGACGATAGTTTCCACAGTGCCCCACCACGGCAGTCTCTCCTACCAGACCTACCAGACGACGTCGATGGCGGGACCGTACAATCGCTCGAGTTTGGACGGCGAGCCATCAGTGAGGATCCACGCTTCATGTTCACGGGAAGGCAGAGTGAGCGATTCGGCGACCTAAGCGAGCTCGGGGCGGTCCAGGAGGAGTACGAGGTCGATGGCACCTTCATCAACACGCGCGCAGATGGCCTCTTTGATCCTGCAATCGACGAAGCTCTAGATGGAGACGAAACCACAGTACAAGCACTGACCGGGCGAAGAGACGCAAGGCCGAGTGAGGAGGATTTGGGCGTATTTGGAGAGGCAGAGGACGATTTAGAAGAGCCTACCTTCCGCTTTATGATACCGGAGCGCATGCGTGTGCCAGCCCAAGAAGACGTACAAGCATTTCAAGACGAGCGGGAAGAAGACGAACAAGAGCCGGATGACGAGCTTCTGCACCAGTCCGATGATTACGACTCACTCAATAGCGACGACAAGGACGGAATAGCTGCTGCTTTCGACGGCAAAGACCAAACAGTAACCGCCGGCATGTTAGGTTGGGCATCAGATCCCCCTGCAGACAACGACGCCGAACTAGTCGCCTATCGAGAAGAAGAATCTGCAATTGATCGAAGCCTGCAGGCCAAGTCGCCCAAGCAAACACATGTAGCCCAGATGAAGAGTGTTCGCAAACCGAAAGAATACATGGTATCCGAACACGGTATCGGCTTCCCCTCGTTTCCAGCCGCGCCTGTCAAGAAGCTCACTTTGAGCTTCTTGAAGTCGCAGGGAGGCAAGACCCAACTCAATACGGAAACACTCGACGCACTCGTACGCACGACCAACGACTTCTTCGAGCAGATTAGCATAGATCTCGCAGCATATGCACAGCACGGTGGACGAACGACGATTGAAGAAAGCGATGTCATCGCGCTTATGAAGAGGTATGCTGCTCTACTCGACTCTGTTTGGCGTACATGGCGTGCAGACTTATAGCAGACATATACGTTCGGTACACTGACTTTCAAGCAGGACTCGCAAGACCACCGGTACCTGTACCTCGTTTTCTCTGGCGCAAAGGATGCTTCCTAGGGAGTTACTTCAGCAGCTGCGTATGGAGCGTCCGGCCAAGTTGAAGAGATATAAACGGAAACGATTGAATGCTGTCCGTGAGGAAGACGAAGATGACGACTGAAAAGGCACGGTAATGTCTCACGACCAATCAACGCTGTGGCGTACTCTCCGTTGGGTGCCCGACATGGGCTTCTTGACGACCATCCAAAACATGACTGAGGTCGCGAAACTGAGCGCGTACCTACTTGGAGTTAGATGATTGCTTGCAGGAAAAGAGCGAGGCGGCGAACCGTACCATGTGAAGATGTACTGCGTGTGGTTGTTTCGTAGGTTCACGGTGGGCGCCCTACCAATCGGTACGCCCTTGGGTTCACGTTCATAATTTGTGAGCAAATCAGGCGCTGTGTCATAGTTAGATACCCCAATCACATCATCGAAGAAAGATAGATTACTTACTCATCGTCTCCTCCACCCACACAGCCTGACTCCCGCTATACTCGGCCATCTCCTCGACACTGGGAAAGAACCACTTTCCCTTTTCCGGCTCGTTTTTCGGCGTAAACATGTTGCCCTTGGGCGGTATCCTCAACAAGCCCTCAATCGTAACCTCACCCTCAGGCAACGCCCCATTCTTCTTGCGAAACCACTGCGGCGCAGCGTCCTTCTTGATCCACCCCCTACACGCCAATATCTTATGCACATTGCCGCGCGCATCCCGCCGTTCGAGCGGCGTAACAACCGTGTACCCCTCTTCGCCATCCAAAATCCGCGGCCCAATCAACATTTCCTGATCATGTCTCAACACGCCCCTCGCATAGACCCTGCGATAGTCAAAATCCTGAATTGCAGCCGGGTCGATTCGCAGCGGGAGTTCGAGAGGCGGGAAGGTCAATCTATCTTCAAAGCGGGCGACTAATTCGGTTTTCCAGCCCAGACGCTGCACTTGCCAGCATCCTAGTATGAAGGCTGTGACGGGGATTATCGCGAGGATGATTAGGCCGGGCCCATGTTGTTTTCCTACTCGCGCCATCTTCGCCGGCCGGTCGAGAATCGAGACGAAACTTGGGTCCAGGCCGGGGCCGCCGCCCACTCGGCGACTTTGTGAGCGGAGGAAGAGGATGCGTGTGTGCGGACATTGGGGTCGCGTGGGTGGGGGACGGGCGTGGGCGGTGCGGAAGAATGCCGATGCGGGCTGTGAGTAGTATCGCCGGAAAAGCTTGAGGAATGGATTTGGTTTCGACATGGCGGGTGGTTGGGTGGATGGAAAGTTGGGAATGGCTCAGTCGTGTCGGATATGCGAGCTGCGAGCTACCCGGCTGCTAGACGCCGATGCGGTATGGTTCCCGCGTCTTAGCACCCGCCAACCTAAGCCTGGCTCTGGGCTGATCTCGACCTCCCATCGCACTGCTCCTCTTACATCACTCTTTTTTCACTCCCATCCATGCAAGACTGCAACATCATGGCGGATGCACAGGACCCACCAATGGATCGAGCAGAGATGGCTGCGAGGCGGGATAAAGATGCGCTTCTTGATGTTTTGGATACTCGACTTGAACACTATTTGCATACACTGCATGAATATCACGACATTATGCAGCAGCTTTCCGCAGAGCTGTCCTCGGTAAGCAATGTTTACGTTTGGTTAATGGCACGTGGTGTTGATGCCAACAAGGGTTACATGTCGCTTGCTCAAGCAAACTTTTACAATTCGTCCTCTGCGATCCGGTACGGACAGGACTGCTATGACGAACGTATGCAGAGTGTACGCAAGGTGTGAGTTCTACAGTTTCCTTCGAGATTTCATAGCTACCAGGGGTGCTACAACGATCCTCTGGAATGTCTATCTACCTTATGTGCTCTGTTGACAGACCACAGCCATGTCTCCGAACACGGATGTACCAAGAAGAACGATCGACCCCATTTTTCCATCAAATCTTCCGCTACCACTCGCCAGGACGCGAGCCTTGACAACCACATGAGATCAACAGAACAAGCGAACGAAATCCAAGGACCGGGCCTCCCTTCCACAGGTTCAGAAGCTAGAGAAGGAGAAACAGGCCCTACTTCCGATTTGGATGACGAGCCCGCCCAAGGATCAAGGGACAACCAAGAAGAAACCGGATCTGTCGGAAAGCCTACAGATCCTCTCAGATGGTTTGGTATCCTTGTTCCGCCCGCACTACGTACTGCGCAATCTACATTTGTAGGTGCAGTCGAAGGTCCAATCCCCCAATTAGCCACCGTTGTGAGAGATCTACGGGCCCAAGAGATCGAAATTGGGAGGGTGAGGAAGCAGATTAAAAAAATGTAGAGACTAGTCAGGTGCTGCTTGTGGGGATATTAGGGAAAATCGCGCATGAGCACTGGGTTGCGCGCATTCGATATCGTGACTCGGGTTGGCTGCAGATTGTTGCGCGTACTTTAGACTAATCAGTAGCATTACGCGTTGTCGCAACTCTATATTTACTCTCGGCACTGGTTTATGCCGACTGGAGACAAGAGTAGCTCTGGATGGGCGTATAATATGCGATGATTCACCTCCGCTGTATTGGTGGTCAGCCGGAGTAGCATAATAATTTGGTCGTTTTATTCCCATGTGTGCTGGCAGGGGAAGGCCCACTAGACTTGGGACGATTTCTTTCTCGATCATGAAAACTTTGCCAGATCAAGATAGTGGCGCGAGCTGTGCCACCTTTGTTGCTTGTAAAGCAATCATTCATATTGCCAAATTCACGGATATTGCCGGAGAGGGTTACATCAAGGTAGTAGCCATGAGCCTAGTGCTACATGCATCCACATCGTATGGGTTTCAACATTGGTGTAGTATGAACCTCGCCCTATATACAGTCGCACGCTCACCTAGATATCCGCGTTCCTCAACCCTCGTTTGAACCTATCCAACGCCCTAGCTTTCGTCTCTTTCCAGTCCACATGCGGTTTTGGATAACCCAGCTTGTCGAACTCGCTCTTCGACAGCCTCGCGTAAGGAGCAAATACCGCCTTTCCCTTGACATCTTTGAGCTCTGGGACCCATTTACGGATATAATCACCGTCAGGATCGTTCTTCTCAGCCTGAGAGACGGGGTTGAAGACGGTGTAAGAAGGCTCCCAGCCTTGGGTATTGTTGGAAAGGTCCCAGTCAATCAGAGTTTCGGCAAAGTAGCGTTCGCCGCGGCGGTAGTCGAGCAGGAGGTTGCAGTAGAGATAGGAGGACACGTTCATACGTAAGCGATTATGCATGTATGCCTCGGCTTTGAGCTGCCGCATCCCAGAATCGACAAAGGGTTCGCCTGTTTTGCCTTCATACCATTTCTCCCAGCCTGCTTGGTCGTCTTCCCACTCTACTGCGTCGAATTTGAGATTCTGTGGGAGGTTCATGGAGGTGTGTGGCGTAGTCATGGTTGTCTGTCTGTAGAGTTCTCTGAAAACAATCTCGCGGACCCAGCCGTAGACGCCATTGGATGCCTTGGCTTCGGTAAAATCGGTACTGCCGCGATTGTAATCTACAACTTTCTGCAGTGCTTCGCGTACGGAGAACATGCCCGCACTAAAGTAGGCAGACATGCGTGACGTGCTATTTGCGGCAGGATTTGAGCGTGTAGCGGCGTAGTGGTCAATTTGCTTTAGGAACGCATCCATTCGTTTTGCTGCTGCATCGTGACCGACAGGCCACAGCTTCCGTATCCTCTTTTTGTCTTCTTCCGACTCGAATTGCTTGTCTTTTGCAGGCTGGGGTACGACTGTATCGAAGAGGCTTTTTAGCTCCTTCTTCGCAGAGGGGGGATTCGCGGTAGGTGGAGGGTTAGTGTCAAGCAATTCCGGCTCGTCTTTCAGCCTCTCGAGCCACGCTTTGAAGAAGGGTGTAAAGACTTTCATGGGTGTCCCAGCACCTGTAAGCATTGTACCAGGCTCGACAACGGTCTGGTCATGGTACAATGAGACTTGAATACCATCCCCAGCTGTTTGGCAGAGTTTCAAATCCCTCCGCATCTCATCAATCTCGTACTCCAAGTTGCCAAACACGTGTGAAATCTCCCACTTTTTCATCCAATCCACTGCTGTCTGTACGATCTTCTTCCTATCCTCGCACTCTAGGAAGACTAGCGGTATGTTCAATTCCTTGAGCTCTTTCTGCATGATGCGCAATCCCTCGCACATGAAGTCGACCCTTGCAGGGCTAGTCCCATGCCACGACTCGTCTGCAGCGCAATTGACGTAAAAACATACGAGAGGCTTCCTCGCACTTTGGGCAAGCTCGGAAGCATGATGCAGCGCGGTGTTATCTTGAATGCGGAGATCTTTTGGACGAAACCAATGCGCTACCTTTGTCACAACCTTGATTTCCTCTTGTGCACCGAGGGCTTCTTGAACTTGATCGTAGGGAAGATTATCATCTACTCGTTTCGCGCGTTTGAGAGTCGTATGCCCGAGTTCGGAGCGTTCGTATGATGTTCTTTTGGACATGTTCGTATGGGTCTGGGATTTGTTCGGCTGTGCGGGCTTTTTTGGCGGTGCTCTACTTTGGAAAAGAGTCGCGTGTTGAAACGCGCGGATCGGTAGTCGTACTTTGACACTAACACATCTATATTGAGCAGCTGCCGGCCTAGGTAGAGTTTGCAATAAGAAGACGCGTTCGAAGGAAGGCATTGAACATGCGCTCTGCGCTTAGGCGTACCTTTGTACCTGATCATCGATAAACCTTAGACTAAGGGTTCAGAGTGGTGACGTCGGCGGACCACCCAACCACACCAACTAGAGCCGATCAAGACGTTACCCTGATGGACACCTGGCGTCGAACACCAATCGAAGGCATGCCTATCGGCGTTTCAGATACAAGATCTGGAGAGATCCTTGGTTCCCGCTGCATTTCGCGATCTGTCGCCGCTTCCTGGGATTTTGGTGCTTTGCATAGGGCTGCATTCGATTCAGGGTTCCAGGCGACGACGGTGGATGTGAGCACGCGACAAACTACGTTGCTAGTGCGAGGTGTTAATGCGACCGACATAATTCCGCTCTAACGCGCAGACAAGGAGTTGCATAATTTCCATGTTGGAGTTTTGTTGGTCTGACAGATTGACCGCAGCCGAATCATGCCAGCCGGGCACGGTGCCTAGTTGCTGACACGTGATGCGAGTCTTTCGGACTGCGATCAAGCTCTCTTCCTTGAGCTCGTCGGCACCATATCCGTCGACGAGCTAGGCTAGCAAAGCTTTGTCGTGTTGTGTCGCTGGCCCTCACTACGATGGCGAATGGAATTGCCCCGTCCGGAGCACACCGTAGGCATCGAAATCCCAGCCGCTCGCAATACCCCATCGCCAAGGGAAAATCTACGGGGATACCAATTTTGGTTTCCACGAGAGAACCATTGAATAGCGAATCAGATCATAGCTGTGCGGAACGTGACGCCAAGATGTACCAAGCCACGCCAAGTCCTCATCCTCCAGCCTTCCATTAACTGGCAGAAACGTGCATGTCTTTCCCAATGAGGCAGCTCGTTAAGATTCTCGATGATGACAGTGGCTCGCGGCGCGGACCAGGCCAGCGGAATGGGGACTGGGCCCAGGTAGCCGGAGTCTTCCTCTCGAGCAGTAAGAGCGCTGTGTTATCGCACGAGGGACGGGAAAAGGCACTTAATGCACCTTGTACTGCAGAGGAAGGCATGCCTCGGGTATGAAATGTGGACGCTAGTAGCTAGATACGCGGGACATAGTCTGATTCGTCTTGATACATGTATGCAGGTCCGGGAAGCTCTGTGAGCTTATAAAGGTTGGAGCAACAGCTTCCCAGAATGTCGGTTCATCGCACTTTTGAGAGTCTTGCCCACTTACTGATCTCTCAATCGCGTTCGTTATGAAGTGTACATGCTCAGCTGTCGTGGCTGCAGCCCTTTTGGTCGGGTCTGTCTCCGCGCAGACATTCCGCCGTCTGGGAGCTTGCCCAACGCTCGGTTGCGTGTTCCCTCCTGACCAGTAAGCATGCAGATTGAACGAGCTCAGAGAGCTCAATTGCTGATACACAACTCAGGGCCGACTTTCTTGCGGGCCAGTACTTCGACATCCGTCTAGAAGTTCACCAGCCAAGGAACGGATCCGAGTTCATCGGTCTACCTCTGGATGAGCAGTTTACCTTCACTCTTGGAAAGAAGGGCGAGGAAGCGAAGCTAGTAACAGAGTTTTTCAACCTCGAAGAACCCAAATTGGAGAAGTGGAACTTCACATGGTACGAAGACCTCTTCGCACGCGACGCTCTGAGGCCCTCCCTCGTCAACGTTGCGGCTAAAGCCTACCGCCGCATCGCTCTTTACGAACCTGGCGAGTACACTGCTACCCTCAACTATAACAATGGAAGCAAGACGGAAGCTACTTGGCTCGTTCGCGACCTGGCTGAGGAGCGCAAGGCCAAGAACATCGTTCTCTTCATCGGTGACGGGATGACCACAAACATGATCACAGCTGCTCGTTTGATAGGCCATAAGCAGGTCAACGGCAAATACCAATCTCTCATGGCCATGGACAAATTCCCTGTCGTTGGCCACCAGATGACCCACTCGATCGA
>Ga0265798_10004580_pt1 | contig 18980 bp, 15 predicted proteins | sample P3T30metagenome_FD_192430 | JGI IMG/M metagenome (GOLD analysis project Ga0265798, IMG submission 192430) | Plant litter microbial communities from East Loma Ridge, Irvine, California - P3 T30 | ecosystem: Environmental > Terrestrial > Plant litter > Unclassified | place: USA: California... | reverse complement strand
CACACCCAGATTAATGCTTAACGGAAAACTGAAATTATAATCGACATTTAAAGAAACACCTCTTGAAATTCCGTATCCCTGCAGGTTGTCATAAATAATTTTATCCGGTTCCGTATCAAAATCCCCGACAATTTTATTGCTGAAATACGTATAAAATGCAGACGCATCCAGAGTAATCATTCTTTCACCAACCGGAATCTTCCAGATATAATTCAGGTTTCCGTTGACAGATCTTTCAGGTTTTAAATCTGCTCTGATCACAACATCACGCGAACCCGTTAAGGCAGCATGGTCTTCCGTAAATAAATTCACGACCCGGAAACCCGTGCCAAAATTGAACCGTAAAGTATGATAAGGATTCGGTGAAAACTTCCAGGCAAAACGCGGCGAATGTACCGAATGATGAATTTTATCGTAATCAAGTCTGTACCCTAACAACAATGTGTTCTTCTCGTTTATTTCCCATTGATCCTGGATAAATGCTCCGAAAATAGGCGACCTCATCGGATCATTTGTTAATCCGTCTGCCGATGATGTTCCTGGCGTATTGTCGTCATAGAATGTTTTTTTAAAAGTTACGCCTACAATAACATCGTGATTTCCCAGCTTTTTATCCCAATAGGTCTGAAGAAACCCCACTTTTTGTGTTGCCATAAAAGGATTGGTTCCGTAGAAAGAGTTCTGGTCATGGAAATTATATGAAAACTGAGTCATAATATTTTCTTTCATTGGCCATTGATACATCCCGAAAGCTTCTACCCGGCTGGTATAAACACTTTCCCCGTAAACATCTGAGCCGCCCCGGTAAGATTTGTTCCACTGCATTTCTCCGCCGAAACGGTCCTCATATAAATAGCGCAAGGCAAAACTCGCCTGCCGGTTTTCTTTTCTTTTAAAATTCCATTTATTAAAAACGGAAATCCTGTTCTGCAGGGCTGCATCTGTAAAATTATCTTTGTTCTGATCTGTCTTTTCATTAAAACTGAAATAATTCAGGCTTAATAGTGAAGCTGCATTTTTCCCGACATTAAATTTTGTTGAAAGGTCTATATTATTTTCATTCCAGGTAGTTGTCATTAAATCAACACTCAATTTCGGGGCAGTCAGTGCATTTTTGGTGATGATGTTAATAACTCCGCCCATCGCTTCAGAACCATAAATGGAGGAAGCCGGACCTTTTACCACTTCAATCCTGTCAATCAGGCTGTTCGGAATCCCGCTTAACCCATAGACAGTGGAAAGTGAACTCACAATAGGCATTCCGTCAATGAGAATCATCGTATAAGGCCCTTCCAGACCGTTGATGTGAATATCTCCGGTATTGCAGACGGAACAGTTGAGCTGGGGCTTTACGCCATTGACCATCGCAATGGCTTCAAAAATATTGGGCGTCGGGTTTTTCTGGAAAAATTTCTGCGTGTAAATCTCCACATTCACAGGGCTCTTGGATTTACTCATCGGCTTTAAGGTTCCCGTAATCACTACATCATCAATATTTTTGGTTCTGATTTCCTTTTTGACCGGAACACTTACGGAATCGGGCTTTGCAGACTGATTCATCTCTAAACTGTCCGTTTCCTGAGCGTAACAAAATGAAGATAACAAAAGTGAAGAAAATAATATTCGCCTCATAAAATTTAAAATGTTAGACAAAGCTAACAAATATTTTTAGAATAACAAAACCTCTAAATTGATGTTGTTAAAATCAATTCGTGAAAATTTATTACATTTGAGAAACGACATATAAAAGTAAAATGAGATATCATCAGTCGGGAAATATCCCACAGAAAAGGCATACGGTTTTTAAATCTCCGGAAGATAAATTCTATTACGAGCAGCTTTTCGGGACGGAAGGATTCCACGGAATTTCTTCTCTGCTGTACCATACACACCGCCCTACCCAGATCAAATCTATCGGTAAGGCAAAAGATGTGACACCGAAAATTGCGGTTGCCAAAAACGTAACCCCGAGAATGTTTAAAGGGATGAATGTGACTCCTGAGGATGATTTTATGGACAGCCGGAAGTTCCTGATGGTCAATAACGACCTGAAGATGGGATTGTCAAAACCCAGAAAGTCGATGGATTATTTCTATAAAAATGCAGAATGTGACGAGCTTCTGTATGTTCATAACGGAAGCGGGATTCTGAAAACTTTTGTTGGGGATTTAGAATTTTCAGTTGGGGACTATCTTATTATTCCGAGAGGAACCATTTACCAGGTTGAACTGAATGCTGATGACACCGTTTTCTTTGTAGTGGAGAGCCACTCCCCGATTTATACGCCGAAGAGGTACAGAAATGAATTCGGACAATTGCTGGAACATTCCCCGTTCTGCGAAAGAGACATCATTGCTCCGACTTTCAAAGCGCCAAAAGACGAAAAAGGAGAATTTTTAATCAAAGTAAAAAAGGAAAACCAGATTACGGATTTCATCTACGCAACGCATCCTTTTGATGTTGTGGGCTGGGACGGGTATTTTTATCCTTATAAATTCAATATCAAAAATTTTGAGCCGATCACCGGCAGAATTCACCAGCCACCGCCGGTTCACCAGACTTTTGAGGCACATAATTTTGTGGTGTGTTCCTTCTGCGCAAGAATGTATGATTACCATCCAATGGCCATTCCTGCACCTTACAACCATTCCAATATTGATTCTGATGAGGTTCTATTCTACACGGAAGGTGATTTCATGAGCCGTAACCACATTGATTTGATGGATTTCACCCTTCACCCGGGAGGCATTGTTCACGGGCCTCACCCCGGAGCGATGGAAAGAAGCATCGGCAAGAAATTCACGGAAGAATATGCCGTCATGGTAGATCCGTTCCGTCCTTTACAAATCACGGAAGAAGCACTGAAAGTGGAAGATCCTTCCTATAAAACTTCATGGCTGGAAAGCGAAGATCATAATTTGGAAGACCGTTCTCAGGAATAAGTTTTATCGTGAAAACAATACATTATAATATGAAGGGCTGAATAGAAATATTTGGCCCTTTCTCTTTTAAAAATCATTGAAACATGACAAATGTTTTTAAAAATATTCGATGCGGCAAGGCAATATGAACTATCTTTAAGTGAAGAAAATCGTAAAATAATAAGTACTAAAATTTTATTATGGATCAATACATCAGCGCAGAAGAAGCCATCTATACCATTAAAAGCGGAAACCGTGTATTTTTTCACGGAAGTGCCTGTACCCCGAATTACCTGATTGACGAAATGGCAAGACAGGCCCACCGGCTGGATAACGTAGAAATGGTTTCCATTACCCAGCAGGGAAATGTAGAAATTGCCAAGCCGGAATATAAAGATAAATTTTTCGTAAACTCACTGTTCGTTTCTGCTCCGGTGCGTGATGCCGTAAATTCGGACAGAGGTGATTTCGTTCCGGTCTTTTTAAGTGAAATCCCGATTCTGTTCAGGAAAAACATCCTGCCTCTTGATGTAGCCCTGGTTACCGTTTCACCACCTGATAAACATGGATTCTGTACGTTGGGAACCTCCGTAGATGTGGCAAGAGCCGCAGTAGACAGTGCAAAAATTATTGTTGCCATTGTGAATCCGCTGATGCCGAGAACACATGGTGACGGAATGATCCATATCAGCAAGATTACCAAACTGGTATGGCACGAAGAAGAGCTCCCGACCGTAGACTACGGATCAAAAGTGGGACCTGAAGAAATGGAAGTCGGGAAAAATGTTGCAGAACTGATTGAAGACCGGTCTACGCTTCAGATGGGAATCGGGACCATTCCCGATGCGGTTTTAAAATGTCTGGGCAACCACAAAGATCTCGGCGTTCATACGGAAATGCTGAGTGACGGAGTGATTGACCTGATCCAGAATGATGTCATCAACAATAAATACAAAGGCTATAACGATAACAAAACCATTACCAGCTTCTGCTTCGGAACCAGAAGATTATATGATTATGTAGATGACAATACGGTATTTGCTTTCAATGATGTAAGCAATGTGAATTTCCCGATCAACATCATGAGAAACAAGAAAATGGTAGCCATCAATTCTGCCATTGAAATTGACCTGACCGGGCAGGTCTGTGCAGATTCTATCGGGACCATGCAGTACAGCGGAATCGGCGGGCAGATGGATTTTATGAGAGGTGCTGCATTGAGCGAAGACGGGAAACCGATCATCGCCATTACTTCAAGAACAAAAAGAGGGGTTTCCCGTATTGTTCCTTACCTGAAACCTGGTGCGGGCGTAGTTACCACGCGAGGCCATATCCACTGGGTGGTTACCGAATACGGAACAGCCTACCTGTACGGGAAAAACCTTAAGCAGAGAGCCCAGGAACTCATCAGCATTGCCCATCCGGATGACAGGGAAATGCTGGAAAAAGCAGCGTATGAACGGTTCAGCCATTAGGTATTTTTGAGGATGCAGATACGGTTTGTTTAATAAAAAAAACATCAGGCAGGCAGCTTCTGTGGATTAAAATTTTTAAATCTGAAATTTTATAAGCCCATCATTAAACTTACCTGACGATTGTTCGTTAATATTTTTCGTATTAGTAAGAAATTCGTAATTTGCATACCTAATAATATAAAAGTAAAAATAGAAATATGTCAACACTTACATTTGCCGAAAAAATTGCCCAGGCAGAAAATTTTTTGCCGATTAACGGTACCGATTATATTGAGTTTTATGTAGGGAATGCCAAGCAGGCAGCTCATTATTATAAAACGGCTTTCGGATTTCAGTCGGTAGCCTATGCCGGACCTGAAACCGGTGTCAGAGACCGTGCTTCCTATGTTCTTCAGCAGGGGAAAATCAGATTGGTTCTTACTACAGGATTAAAGTCTGACTCGCTGATCAGTGAGCATGTAAAAAAACACGGTGACGGAGTAAAAGTTTTGGCATTGTGGGTAGATGACGCTTACAAAGCTTTTGAAGAAACGACAAAAAGAGGCGGGAAACCGTACATGGAGCCGGTAACGCTGAATGACGAAAACGGGGAAGTGAGAATGTCCGGAATTTATACCTACGGGGAAACCGTTCATATGTTTGTGGAAAGAAAAAATTACAGCGGACCGTTTATGCCCGGATATGAAAAATGGGAAAGCGCATACAAGCCTGAAGAAGCAGGTTTGCTGTATGTTGACCACTGTGTGGGAAATGTAGACTGGGACAGAATGGTGCCTACCGTAGAATGGTATGAAAAAGTAATGGGGTTTGTAAACATCCTTTCTTTTGATGACAAACAGATCAACACGGAATATTCAGCTTTGATGTCTAAAGTAATGTCTAACGGAAACGGATTTGCCAAATTCCCGATCAATGAACCTGCAGAAGGGAAAAAGAAATCTCAGGTAGAAGAATATCTTGATTTCTACGAAGGGGAAGGTGTACAGCATATTGCCGTAGCAACAAAAGACATTATCCACACGGTAACGGAGCTTAAAAAACGTGGCGTGGAATTCCTTTCTGCCCCTCCTGAAGCTTATTATGACATGGTTCCGGAAAGAGTTGGCCACATTGACGAAGATCTTAAAAGACTTCAGGATCTTGGCATCTTAATTGACCATGATGAGGAAGGATATCTGTTACAGATCTTTACCAAGCCTGTAGAAGACCGCCCTACCCTGTTCTTTGAAATTATTGAGAGACACGGGGCACAGAGTTTCGGTGCAGGTAACTTCAAAGCATTGTTTGAAGCACTGGAAAGAGAGCAGGAAAAAAGAGGAAATCTTTAATTTTAACAACAATATCAGGTTTTGTCAGGATGAAAAGTCTTGACAAAACTTTTTTATAAGCACATTTATATGAGAAAATTATTCATCGGAATTTTATTTGTCGGAACAATATCCGGTGTAAAAGCACAGTATGGTTCATTAAATGACATTCTTACCAGGCTTGAAGAAAGGAAAGGGGTCAATCAGCACCTGGAATCCGTAAATATTGATAATAAAAAATTTGTTTTTATCAAAGATGAAGCGGATCACACGGAGAGAGACTTCATTGTTATTAAAGGAAATAAAGCCACTTACGTAGAAGTCTTTGATGACAAAGCCACGGGTGAAAGCAGTTCCAATGTTTTTTCAGGTGATATTATACGGAACAGAAAAAATATCATTTCCCTGAGAGCAGATATGCTCGAAAATAAAAAAGTCCCGATTCCCGTGACCAAAACTTTGCTGTTAACCAGTCAGGACAATATCCTTTACCTTATCGACATCAATACAAAAGACCGATGGATTGATGAATCATCTTTCTCTAAAACGAAATTTAAAAAATAAACAGCTGACCGTTATCGGAGTTGATGATCATAGATATTACCTCCGGGTCTCTGCTGAAGCATCAGCAAAAGGCATTTTCACATTATAAATGCTTAAGAATATTACAGACAAAGTATAACGGATACATAAATCCAACCTAAATTATAAAATATGAAATCATTTGTAGAGTATACCTCAGATTCGGATTTTTCTATCCACAATATTCCGTTCGGAGTAGCGGTTTTTAATAAAGAGTACATTGCATGCTGTACCAGAATAGGCGATCAGATCGTTGATCTTGCCACCCTGCATGACCTGAGTTATTTTGACGAGATCGAAGGCCTTGAAGACAATGTTTTTGAAGCCTATACCCTGAATGAATTTATTGAACTCGGAAAACCCATAACCAATGCAGTGCGTTTAAAAATCCAGGAATTACTACTGGAAGGCTCCACGCTGTCTAAAGATCAGAAAACGATTGAAGCCGCTTTTTATGAGCTGGACCAGGTTAAAATGATGATGCCGGTTCACATTCCGAACTATACGGATTTTTACAGCAGCATCGAACACGCTACCAACGTAGGAAAAATGTTCAGGGATCCTGCCAATGCTCTGCTTCCGAACTGGAAACACCTGCCGGTAGGATATCACGGAAGAGCATCTTCCATTGTGGTTTCAGGTACGGAAATCAACCGTCCTAAAGGCCAGATGAAGCCTGCCGATGCAGATCAGCCGGTTTTCGGACCTTGTAACCAGCTGGATTTTGAACTGGAAATGGCTTTCATCATCAACCAGAATACGGAGATGGGAGAAAGCATTTCAACACAGGAGGCTGAAAATGCAATTTTCGGAATGGTGGTATTCAATGACTGGTCTGCAAGAGACATCCAATCGTGGGAATATGTTCCGTTAGGACCATTTCTGGCGAAAAATTTCGGTTCATCCGTTTCTCCGTGGGTCGTTACGCTGGAAGCTTTGGAGCCGTTCAGAACTGCTTCACCTACACAGGATCCCGAAGTATTGGAGTACCTGAAATTTGAAGGCGATAAAAATTACGATATCAATCTTGAAGTATACCTGCAGCCGGAAAACGGTGAGCACAACCTGATTTCTGAAAGCAACTACAAACATATGTACTGGAACATGGCCCAGCAGCTGGCTCATCATACGGTAAACGGATGTAATGTGGAAGTCGGTGACATGTATGCCAGCGGAACCATTTCAGGGAGCGACCCGAAATCTTTCGGTTCCATGCTTGAACTGACATGGAGAGGCCAGAACCCGATCACCTTAACCAACGGTGAGGAAAGAAAGTTCATTAATGACAATGATACCGTAACCATGAAGGCCTGGGCTGAAAAAGAAGGGGTACGAGTAGGCTTCGGTGAAGTTTCCGGAAAAATCATTCCGACCAGATAATTTTAATACTTTTAAATAAACTTATTTAAATGCTCCGGCTATATTCAGCATGATATTGTTATATTTTACCGTCGGAATTAATCCGTACAGTATAATAACGATCCGCTGGATAAAGTCGGGGCATCTTTGTTCTGAATACTTAAAAAAACTTAAGTGTTAAAATTAAGATATGAAAACAGTAATCCCATCCGAAATAACCTCCGTACAATTACAGACCATAATGCAGACGGCCGTTTCACCACGCCCGATTGCGCTGGCATCAACAGTGGATACAGAAGGAAACAGTAATTTATCGCCGTTCAGTTTTTTCAATATGTTCAGTACGGTTCCGCCGGTCCTGATTTTTTCACCGTCCAGAAGGGTGCGTGACAATACGACGAAACATACTCTGGAAAATGTACTGGAAGTTCCTGAAGTAGTGATCGGGACGGTAAATTTCCCGATTGTACAGCAGATTTCACTAGCTTCAACAGAGTATGGTGACGGCGTGAATGAATTTATCAAATCAGGCCTGACCATGAAAGATGCTGACTTGGTTAAGCCTAAACTGATTGAAGAATGCCCTGTCAACTTTGAATGTAAAGTCCTTGAAATAAAATCCTTGGGCGATCAGGGAGGCGCAGGCAATCTTGTCATCTGTGAAGTCATTAAAATCCACATCCGCGAAGAATACCTGAATGCAGAAGGCAATCTGGACCAGGCAAAACTGGATATGGTTGCCCGGCTTGGCGGAAACTGGTATTCCAGGAACAATGAACAGAATCTTTTTGAAGTGCCCAAACCTTTGGTTACAAAAGGAATCGGTTTTGATCTGCTGCCTGAAGAAATAAAGTTCAGCCGTATATTCACCGGAAATGATCTGGGAATGCTGGCCAATGTGGAAACTTTGCCTGAAGGAGAATATCATTCCGATGAAGCTGTTCATAAAAACGCACAACAGTTATTGATGGAAAGCAAGATTGAAGAAGCGTGGAAAGTTTTGATTAAATAATTTGAACTGATGTTACTTTGAACAGGTTTCGCAAAAAACGGATCAGGAAGTATAATATAAAAGGAGTGAAAAATTTTCACTCCTTTTTGTGTTTAAAAACAGCACTGGTATTTGCCTTCTACCAGCTGGACAGTACCGTATACCGTATGACATGGAAGAACAAAACAACGGTTATTGCCATCCTTTACGGAATATACATAACATCCGGTCGGAGGGCATGAAGGAAGAGCCTGCCCCATAACCGTTTTCTGAGCCTGCCTGCTTAATTTCTGAGCTTGGATTAATTGTTTCATAATAATCTGGATTTTAAGGTATTATATTTTTCACTAATATATGAATTTTATATAAGTGATTCAATATAATTTATAAAATCCTCTTATTCACTCTGAAAATCAAATTTCTCTCTGATAAATTCAATACATTTTTCGGAGGCTGTATTGAGATCAAACGCTTGAAAAAATAAAGTTTAACGGTGCATTCATAAAAGCGATCTGAGAATGTTAACCAACATATCACTTGATCTGCAGAAACTGTCAGGTAAAATTGAACAAGGTCTGGGAAGTTTTTGTTAATTGATGTAATAACATAGTTTGGAGTAAATTCCGTAAAAACCATATAAAAAAAGGAATGAAAATTTTCACTCCTTTGTTTATTTCATACTGTTAAAAACAACACTGCCAACGTCCGTCTATCTGAACTTCGCTGCCGTAATTTGTATTACAGGGTGGAACGATACACCTTCCCTCTCCGTCACTTAAATAATGATTCACACATCCGGTTACACATTGTAAAACTTTATCTCCTCCTGCAATGTGTTTTTGGGCTTCTCTGCTCAATTTCTGAGCATTTTTTAAATTTGAATTTTTCATGATAATTTTAATTTAATGGTATTAATATTTGTCACTAATATATGAAAAATTAAATATTCAACAAAAAAATATTGACATTCAATAAAGTACAGCTTATTTTACATTTTTTCTCTTATAAATTCAATACATTTCTCAGTCGCTGTATTAAGATCGGACGGTAATTCGCTGCTTTCCCAGGGTTCTTTTGCACCAAAAGTATGATCTGCATTTTCAATTAAAAACAACTCCGAATTGGGATGTAAAATATGGAGATGCTCCGCATTCTTTACGTTTACAGTTTCATCATTTGTCCCGTGAATAATCAGGACATGGGCTTTTGCCATTTCAGTAGCCCGTTCCACATCAAAACGGTGCTCCTGCTGTTCATAATCTTCGTAGAACTGATAATAGTGTGGCATATCCTGTTTTGTCCTTCCATTAGTTACATAATACACACCTGCTTTCTTCCAGTTGTCAAAAGCTTCTTTCTTCAGGAACCGGTCCAGAGTATCAACGCTGGCCAGGGTAATCAACCCGTGGATCCTTTCATCTTCATATGTTTTGATGATTGAAATCCCTCCTCCTCTGCTGTGCCCTATCAGGACTATTTTGTGGTTATCCACTTTTTCATCCTGAACAAAATAATCAATAACAGCTCCTAAATCAGAAAGTTCTTTGGAGTAATTGTTATTGCCGAAAGCTTCAAGGTCAGCAAAATTATGTGGATCTTCTACTGTTGTCCCATTGTGTGAAAAATTGAATTTAACAAAGAAAAAGCCGGCTTCCGCAAATTTTTCTGCCATCAGGTTCCAAGCGCCCCAGTCTTTATAGCCTTTATAGCCGTGAACAAAAATAACCAGCGGTAAGCGTTCCCCGTTTTCAGGATAACAGGCATCGGCCAGGAAATCCCTGGTTTGAGGATTGGAAATAATGATATTCTGCTTTTTTGTAAGTCCCATATTTTGCTTTTTAATGATGATCAGATTATTTATTTAATGTAAGGATTTATTTTAAGCCGGATTCTGATGCAAAGGATTATTAATACCTGTGAACAAAATCAATTTTATACCTTATAAAGTTTCTGCTTCCTAAAAATATTAAAAATGGGCCTAAACACAAAGGAAAACCTTATTTTTGCGGTATGTTGGATCTAAGAACCGTAACGGTCGTGCGTTACATTCTGCCGCTTCGGGAAGGTGGTTCGCTTCCTGCGCTGGCAGAAGCTGATGACGATTTTAAGTATGTTTTGAAATTCCGTGGCGCGGGCCATGGCGTTAAAATGTTAATCTCCGAACTGTTAGGCGGTAAAATTACCGAAGCACTGAGCTTACCGATTCCCGAACTGGTTTTTGCCAACCTTGATGTGGATTTCGGGAGAACCGAGGCAGATGAGGAAATCCAGGACCTGCTGAAATTTTCTGAAGGCCTGAACTTAGGCCTGCATTATCTTTCTGAAGCAATCGCCTTTGATTCAAGCGTTCAGGTTGACCCGCTCCTGGCTTCCAAAATTGTCTGGCTGGATGCTTTTATTACAAATATCGACCGTACTTTCAAGAATACCAATCTCCTGATGTGGCATAAAGAATTATGGATTATTGATAACGGTGCCTCTTTTTACTTCCATCATTCCTGGCAGCATTTCGATACGGCGGCAAAGACGCCGTTCAAATATATAAAAGACCATGTTCTCCTTCCGCAGGCTACACTTCTTGATGAAGCCGACCGCTTTGCCCATGAAGTACTGAATGACACCATTTTCAGGGAAATCGTGAATTTAATTCCCCAGGACTGGCTGCACTGGAACGATGCAGAAGAAAGCCCGGATGAAATAAGAGAAGTGTATTTTAATTTCCTGAAGACAAGGCTGGAAAATTCTCAAATCTTTTTAAACGAAGCCAAGAATGCAAGAGGATAACATTTACGAATACGCCGTGATCCGTCTGGTTCCGAAGGTGGAGAGAGAAGAATTTTTCAACATAGGCCTGGTGATGTTTTCAAAGAAAATGAAATTCATCAAGACCTCGTTTTACCTCTGCCCGGATAAGTTCCGGCTGATGCACAGCAAACTGGATTATGAGGACATCATCAAGAACCTGGAAAGCTTTAAGAAAATAGCCGAGGGAAGCAGAGACGGAGGCCCGATTGCCATGATGGAAATCCCTGACCGTTTCCGCTGGCTTACGGCCGTGCGAAGCTCGGTTGTACAGACTTCAAGGCCCCATCCGGGAAAATCGAAAGACCTGGAAAAGACTTTTGGTAAACTTTTTGAGGAGTTAGTGAAATAATAATTCCTCAATACATATTTTATGAAATTATCCGGACACAATACAGTATACAGGTTTTCCATAAACCTGTTTTTTCTTTTATGCTTAAACCTGTTCAGCTTAGGCTACTGCCAGTTTCCCGTTAATGAAAATAAAATTCCGCCAAGCACCGCCCTTCCTGCAAAAACATCGCTTACCGAAAATATTTCTTATAAGAACAATAAAAATGGAAATCCAGTCCTTTTAGATCTTTACAGACCGAAAAATTCAGCATCAGAGAAACTTCCGGTGGTTATTTATGTTCACGGCGGAGCCTGGGCAAAAGGTGATAAAACCGTCAGGGCCGATACCTACATAGAAAGCACCATTTTAAAGCTCACCGGAAAAAATTACGCTGTGATCAGCATTGATTACACGCTGGTAAGTGAAACGGTTCATTTCCCGATGCCTATTGAGGATACCAAGGATGTTGTGCGATGGGTAAGGAAAAATGCGGAAGAATATAATTTTGACGTTAATAACATTGGGTATTTTGGGGTTTCATCAGGAGCACATCTGTCGTTGCTTGCTGCCTATTCCGGGGATAATGATTATATCGGAAGTCCTGAACTTTCACAATATTCCGGGAAAGTGAATTATGTGGTAAGTAATTTCGGGCCTACAGATTTAAACAGGCTTCTGCATACAAGATTAGGCAAGATTCCGGTAGCGATTGTCGGGCTGATTTTTGAACCTGTTGTTGAGATCCGAGAAAAACTTGTATTCGGAATTTCAGGATATGATATCAATAAGGACAAGAGAAAGGCTGTTGATTATTTAAAAACCGTTTCACCGATCAATTATACTGAAAACGGAGTACCTACCTTTATCCTCCACGGAAATAAAGACAAAGTGGCGCCCTTAAACCATTCCAAAAGACTGAACCGGAAACTTAAAAAAGCAGATGTTGAAACGACATTGGTTGTTGTGGAAGACGGTGTCCATGGATTTGGCACAACTGATAAAACGTACCTGAATCAGCTGACAGATGAGATGGTCAATTTTATTGTCCTGCATAAAAAATAGGTGCAGATTCTTGTTTTTTCATCTCGAAAATTCATAAAACCTTAAAATTAATCAGTATATAGCTGTTCAGCACATACAATCCTCTTAACTATTAATATTCAATTCATTAAATACAATAATTCCGCTAAATTTGCTAGATTAATATACATATCTTATTTTTTATACTAAAATTAATTATCTTGGCCATTATTTAATCATAATAAATTAAATCAACCAAAAAATTATATTATTTTCTTATAAAAAACTTCAATGATATGGATTTCCTAAATAACATCAATGCATTAACGCTTGTTTTCGTTTCTGTGCTTATTTTTGCTATTGCCTACCGTTTCTACGGAATTTTCATGGCCAATAAAGTGCTGAAGCTTAATGATAACAATACCACACCGGCTCTGGAATTTGCCGACGGCAAAGATTATGTAGCCACCAATAAAAATGTACTTTTCGGGCATCATTTTGCAGCAATCGCAGCAGCTGGTCCATTGGTAGGGCCCGTTCTGGCAGCCCAGTTCGGGTATCTTCCCGGTGCTTTATGGATTTTAATTGGCTGTGTGTTGGGAGGCGGCGTTCATGATATGGTGGTTTTATTTGCTTCTGTGCGTCATAAAGGGCAGAGTCTGGCAACGATAGCCTCAAAAGAAATCGGGAAAACAACAGGAACGGTAGCCGGATTTGCAATCTTATTTATCCTGATTCTTACGCTTGCAGGATTATCGCTGGCCTGTATCAATGCAATGCACGAAGCTTCCTGGTCATTATTTACGGTTCTGATTACCATGCCTATTGCCATCATCATGGGGTTAATTATGCGTTACAGAAAAAATTCAGTGACTTTTGCGAGTATTCTGGGAGGCGTCCTTCTGATCGCAGGCATTATCGGCGGACATAATTTAATGCAGAATGAAACCATGAACAATCTTTTTTCATGGGACATTACCACGATTTCCATAGCTATTCCATTGTACGGATTTCTGGCTTCCGTATTGCCGGTATGGCTGCTTCTGGTTCCCAGGGATTATCTTTCAACCTACCTTAAAATCGGGACGATTATTATGCTGGCCATCGGTGTCATTGTGATCCATCCTACGGTGCAGATGCCTGCACTTACGGAGTTTGTAAACGGCGGCGGGCCTGTTATCGGCGGACCGGTGCTTCCATTCATATTTATTGTTATTGCGTGCGGTGCTATTTCAGGTTTCCATGCGGTAATTGCAACGGGTACAACGCCGAAAATGCTAAACAGAGAAAGAGAAATTCTTTTTGTAGGCTACGGAGCCATGCTTGTGGAAGGTTTTGTCGCTTTAATGGCTTTAATTGCAGCATGTACACTGATGCCGGGAGATTATTTCGCCATCAATACGCCTAAAGAATCGTATGATGCTTTTATTGCAGCCCATCCTTCCCTACACGGTGTTGATATTGATTATTTTTCACAGAAAATCGGGATTGATCTTCACGGAAGAACCGGAGGCGCTGTTTCTCTCGCTGTAGGTATGGCCCATATTTTCAATAAAATCCCTTATATGGATCAGCTGATGGCCTATTGGTATAATTTTGCCATCATGTTTGAAGCCGTGTTTATCCTTACTGCAATTGATGCCGGAACAAGAGTCGGACGGTTTTTCTTACAGGAAATGCTCGGTTCTGTCATCCCGAAATTCAATGATAAGAACTGGATGCCCGGAATTATAATCAGCAGCCTTCTCTTCACTTTTGCCTGGGGATATCTGGTTTTCACAGGAAATGTAAGCAGCATCTGGCCTTTGTTCGGGATCAGCAACCAGCTTCTGGCAGCCTGCGGACTGATTGTCTGCACCACCATGCTGATCCGTTTAAACCGCGGAAAGTATGCGCTGTGCTCAGCGATTCCGGGAGTTTTTATGGCAATCATTACATTTTGGGCAGGCTATATTCAGGTAACATCTATTTACATTCCTAAAGGACAGTACCTGCTGGCTACACTGGCTGTTGTGGCGATGGCTCTGATGCTGATTGTTTTTATCGGTGCTTTCCGAAAATGGTACCAGCTCTTGAAAATCAATAAATCTGAAATTGATTTCTATGGCGAATCTGTAAAAGAGCTTGTAGAAAGATAGTTATATGGAACGATGACTTTGCCTGCAGTTAATAGCAAAGCCAACATCCAACCATAACAGCCGTCTTAACTATTTTAAATAAAAAGGGATTCTGAAATTTGTATTTTGCAATACAGATTTCAGAATCCCTTTTTTCAAATACGAATTACTTACTGTATATTTTTAAGATTACTTTTTCTGATCAATCAACTCAAAAGCCTTCAGCAAGAGGAGATCCTCCTTATTTCTGATGCTTTCAACAGTCGGGCGTACGATCACATCAGGTTTGATTCCGATCCGCTGGGTTTCTCCGCCGTCCGGATAATAAATTCCCAATCCTGAAAAAATAAGCTTGTTGCCGTCTGTCAGTTTAATAGCGGTTTTATTCCCGTCGGCACCTGCAGTCTGGCTTCCGACAAAGATAACACCCGGGACTTTCTTAAAAATCATTGCCCACAATTCTTCCGAGCTCTGCGTATATTCATTAATGAGAACAACCACCTGTCCTTTGTAAGAATCGGGGTTATTCTTACCGGCAAATTTATATGCCTTATCAATAATATTATCCACAAAGCAGAACTTACCCGGCTGGCTGAAATCCGCCTGCGTCTTAATTCCGAAATGTTCCGGTTTTCGCAACAGATAATCAAAAACCTTCAGCAATGAACCGTCATCATTATAGCCGCGAAGATCGAATACCATTCCTTTTGCATTTTTATAGGTATCCATCAATGCAGGAATCTCTGATGCCTTTAATGAAGAAAATTCAAAGTACACTTTATCGTCAACCTGAAAACTCGGATTGAGACGGCTTTCTTTTTCATTATATGTTAAATACGTATAGGTTTTTCCATTGTAAACCAGATGATAGCTGGGAATCCCGTCTTTGTCCCACTCACTGTTAAAGATGCGCTCCTTCCTTTCCACAGTCGTCTTAAAGGCCTTTTCGTTTTGTTTTACACCTTCCAATACCATGGTCGGTTCATCACTGCTGAAAAGATAGCTGTACGCCTCACGCAGTTTAACCGATTCATTGGAATAGGCAAAATATCCGGATTTATCATCTATACTTTTGAGAATGCTCCTGCCGTTAATCTCTGTAATAAGATCCCCGACTTCAAGATTGGCTTTCTTCATTTTAGCCTCGTCTTTAATGCCGGTGATGACCACTTTGCCGTCAACAATCTGGAAAATAAAGGGTGAGTTCAGTTTTCCGACGACATCATACTGTAATGTCTTTTCTATCCCGACATGTGTATCCTGCAGTTCAGCAGCAAGCCGCATTACGGCAGACCGGTAATCCTGTTCATTTTTGATGCTTCTGAATACCGGAATGTATTTTTTCAATACATCATCCCACTGATGATCCAAAAGATATTTGTACGGGTAAAAATATTCAACGGCATTCCAGATCCTGAAAAGCTCCAGCATTTTAATTTCCACTGAAAATTTATCGTATACTTTTTCATTGCTGCTGCTGAAACGGATGCTGTTTTCGACCGGATTGGAATAGAATAAGCCTACATTTTTCGGCTCAGCAACCATATTTAACAGACGTATTTTGCTTTCCGGAGTGACTTTCTTTAGTTTTTTGATCCATGAAATATCAAAATTACGAAGGGTAATGCTGTCACAATCATTATCCTTTTTATCCAGATTATCAAATTTGCTCTGATCTGCTGTGACCAGCCACTGATTTATCATTTTACCGGTATCTGACTTTGATCCATCTCTCAATGACTGCAGCAAAACAGCATCCCAGTCTGTTTTTCCCTGAGAAACTGCAGGGTGATAATATTTAACCAGTCCCCAGACTTTACCCAGTTCGTATAAATCGCGGTCGGAAAATTTAGTCAGCTGAGCTGAAAGGGCTGTTGTTAAAAAGACGGAGAAAAAGACAATGTATTTCATTCTGTAATGTTGGTGTTTGAAGATGTAAATCTAAAAAATTTAATATATTAAGCTCAGGATCCGGGTAATTAAGTTAATTATAGTATAGTACAATATAGACATCTGCTTTCGTTTAAAAGTTACAGATGGATTCTCTTAAACTCAAATCTGTGGTATTTTAATAATTTGTTTTGATTATCTGAAATAAAAAAGGATTCTTAAATGCATGGTGTGGAAAATATCGGACTACATTCATCAGTTAATCGGTTCCGTATACAGCTGGCTTCCCCAAAACTGAAGATCCCGTTCTGCTAAATTCGATTCCGAAAATAAATGATTCACTTCTTCCACAATTTTACTAACGGCATTCGGGTCGGCGGTTCTTATTCTTGTTTCATGATTACTTTTGATCCCTTTTCCCGTGAAATTAAGAGAACCCAGATAGGCAATTTCATCATCAATTACATAAATTTTGCTGTGAACGAAAGTTTTGTTTAAAGAATTCCCATTATTGGACGAAATGAAAACCTTAAAAGGAAACAGCTGTTTGTAGGTATAGTAATAGATTTTTTTATTTTTAATCTGTCTCACAAGAGAATCCCTGATAAAAAACAGCAGCACAACAGCGATAAAACCATACGCAAAATTCCAGTTCTCCAACAGGAAAATTAACGGAAATAAAATGACAGTTAGCCCGATTACCGCAAAAAGCAATGTTCCTGAAAGACTGACCAACCCGTCTCTTGACTGCTTTGCTTTTTCATCAACATGCCTCTTCTGAACGATTAATTTATTGATATTCTTATCATTTCCGTAAAAGTCTTCTATTTCATCGCTTGTAATAAGCTGCACATCAATCCCTTTGGAATGCAGGAAAATAAGTTCCTTAATTAAAGAAGGAGAAAGATAAGGCGATACGATCTTCACGTTCCTTTTTGCATTCCTGATATCCTGCAAAAGCTTTGCACCGGCACTTTTCCCTATATAAATATCACATACTGCATTGTTATAAAACATTCCCATCGTCTGAACTTAATTTATTTCACCCCAAAGAAATAAAAATAAAAAAACTCTGCAAAATAAATCTGCAAAGCCTTTGTAAATGAGTCTTATTCACCCACCCTTTAATTACGGGCAGCTTGGTATGCTGAAACAGCTCCATATCGTACCGGTATAAACTTTCAGGCACTTGGCCGTGGTGTCATATACCATCATTCCTTCCTGCGGAGATACCAGGGCGCTTACCTGTGTTGTGGTTAACCGGGTCACGACAAGTCCTTTTGAGTTGGATTCCAGAACCGCGTGGGCCGACTTTCTGTTCATAGGCCAGTTGCCGCTGTCCGCGCCTGCTCTTCCCAAAAGGGTAACCCCTACTTTACTGTCGATTCCCGGGGTAGAAGTATTGGCATCATCATAACAGATACATCTCTGGATAAAATAACTGTTTGTTCTCGGGAAATACGTATCGCCCGGTATGGGAGATGAAGTGGAAACGAAATTATTGGTGGAGCCGTTGGTTCCCTGCTGCTTGATTTCAAAAGCAAAAGTTTCTGTAGGCTCGTCCACCCCTTCATTTACAGAAGCGATATTGATGGCGATCCCGTCTTCATCATTGTTAGGGCTTGTATATCCCGGTGTAACGCCGCCGTCATAGTTTCCTGCGGGTATGGTAATCAGGTAGATGCTGCTTCCCGGCGTATGGGAAACAGTTGGTGTACCGGTGGAATTGGTTGCCGGGGTCAGGGTGATATCGGCATCAGTAGCCACTGGGTTTCCGTTGGCTGGGTTTATCAGTTCTACAGCCACGGTAGTCGTACTGGTTACCGCGCCGCTGATTCTTAAGAACAGGTTACCGTTGCCTGATCCTTCACATGATGACAGGGCATTGGAGAATTTTAAATCGATAAGCGGGTTTAGCGTAATACTGATGTTATCAAGAAAATTACCTGCTGCGGGATTCGTCGTATTTACAGCCCTGAAACCTACCCTATAAACACCAGAAGCCCCTGTAAAGGTATAGGTTCCCTGGTTTACAGACCATGCTGAGATACTTGAAGGTAAAGTTGTAGTGCTGACCGTAGCTATATTTACTTCATTCTGGTTTTCAATTACCATGGCTGCCTGTTCAGATCCGTCCAGCCTTGCCCGGTGCCTGAAGTAATAGGTGATAATATCGCCATTG
>Ga0265798_10004579_pt1 | contig 18982 bp, 14 predicted proteins | sample P3T30metagenome_FD_192430 | JGI IMG/M metagenome (GOLD analysis project Ga0265798, IMG submission 192430) | Plant litter microbial communities from East Loma Ridge, Irvine, California - P3 T30 | ecosystem: Environmental > Terrestrial > Plant litter > Unclassified | place: USA: California... | reverse complement strand
GCAACGGAAAAGAACATGGGCTTCTCAAAGGTGATGTTCCTTGCCGTTCACTTAAAAAAGTCGAAAAACGGCTTCACCATGATCCCTGAGCAAAACAGTAACCTCATTGGAAAATGGGATCCTGCTGATGCAGAAAAGTTCGTCGGGCTCGTGAACAGCTTTTACCGCCGCTCCGGTTTCAACCTGTTCTTTAGAGCCCATAAAAAGCTCTACATCCAGGCTACGAAAGACTTCGACCAATCCATCGATGGATTCGACCAGCAATGGTACCTCAACTATTATGGTGACCACCAGGTCGATTATAGGGTAGCCATCGGACTTGGCGACGGAGGGGCGAACTACGGTCCCAGCGTTACGCCAATCGGAAGCAAGCGAAGGGTCTACGCCATCATGGGCTCATGGACCTTCACCGCTGACGGCACTCCGATTTTCGCAAGAGAAACCTACCTCAGCTACCTTGTCCATGAGTTCAATCACTCCTTCGTCGACCATATCCTTGAGCAAAGCCCAAAGATCGATTCTATGCTTAATGCATCCGGAGAAATTCTATTGGCAGCTAGACGCAAAGAGATGAAACTAGAGGGCTACGAGGATTGGCACAGCCTGATCAATGAATCACTTGTACGCGCTTCCGTCGTTCGCTATATGATAGACCATAAACAAAGTCAGAAGGAAATCAACAATGAGATCGCCAAACAAAGAAAAAAAGGCTTTACATGGATGGAAGACCTGGTACAATTACTTGGTGAATATGAAACCTCAAGAACGTCCTACCCGACCTTTGAGCGCTTCTACCCACGGCTGACCACTTTTTTTGAAAAGACCGCAACAAACATCAGCCATTAATAAAAACTGAAAAACTTTTTGAGGGTTAAGAGAAATCCCATAGGCAAACAAACCCGAATATTTTCCAGAACAAATCTTTCTACTTTTTACTCGGAGATAAATATTTTCTTTTTGGCAATGTCAATGGTCAAAACATTTCCCAACCAATCTATACTGGTCTTACCTTCGTAAATCAGTCCGTCAACAAATGCAACATCAAGCCCTTCCACCTGACGCAGGTTATTCACTGTATTTAATTTGGAAAGCTTACCGATATAATAATTATTCTCCTTCTTAAAATCGCTTTTTACAGGAACTGCTTTAAAATCTGCTTTATTTAGGGCCAAAGGTTCCATTAACTTTGAACTGAACCAAAATGATTTTTTTCCGGCTCCACTATCCAATAATGTCTGGATTTTTAAAGTATTATTCAATTTTATATAGGTAAAAATATCAAGGGCTCTGCCTGCATAATCTGCTACCTGAATCTCGATGCTTTTTTCATTTTTTGTTGCCTTATCAAAAACAATCTTTTTGTTGAGATAATCAATCGTAAGCGGTGTGTTGATGAAGGGTTGCAGCGAAATAATTCCATCAATATCCCCAAAATCCAAATCGACAATGGCGTATTGCTGATCTTTAAATTTTTTGTTATTCATTTCAAACCCTGTTGCGTTGTACAAATCAAGGTTTAACTCTTCTCCTGTGGCTCTGTGCCCGACGAAAAAATTGCCTGTTTTTTCATGCTTAAGTTTTTGAGAAAATTTAGTAAAAATAGCATTAAGCCCTGCTCCGGTATCCAGAATAAAATTCCCCTCCACATTATTTATTTTTGCCTTAATGATAATATGTCCGCTGGTATTCGTGGTAAAAGGCATTTGTGCATTAATTTTTAAAGAAAGAAATAGTAAGATAGAAAGGATGGTTACCGTTAATGGTCTTTTTGTCATTGTTATTTTTTTAATGGTTTGTTAGCTTGTTGAGATGGCTTTATTTGCTTAAAACAAATATACTTTATTTCTAAGCAATCAGCCCCGGTACAAAAAGAGGCGGATCAGGCAAAAAAAATTGGGGGAGTTTGAGAAGTTTATGCCAAACAAAAGTGTAATGCATCAAATGATCCTTGATCTACGCTGATTTACAGGGAAATAAGTGATAAAAAAGAAGGGCAAGCGACCGTTTTACCGTGCTTGCCCTATTTGGCTCCCCCTAACTGGGCAATTCTCGAACCAAATTATGGCCTCACTATCTAAATTAGCGTCTCTTGGTGACTACCTAGATTGAAAAAAAAATCATCTCGAAGCTTTGTAAGTATGTTAATTATTTACTAAACGTATATTGCTAGGTATAGTAATCTTGGTTTCGTTTGGGGAAATAACTCACTACATAAGTATAACTTGTTATTGGAATCTGTTTTTTCAGCACCTACAGTGCAGGCAGGTTTATTACTATCGCATCTTCCGGGATAAAGTTGGACCTTGACCATATCAGTAAAGCATATTAAGGTTATATAACTATAATTTCCCCATTTTTGATTAATTCTTCATACCTGCTTTTATTAAATTTATATAGAAACGGAGATCTATGACCACCAATACTCTTTTTTTCATCAAGTTTCTCAACCAAGCCTAAAAGTGTAATTTTTTTGGTGAAATTTCGATTGTCCATTTTCCTATCTAAAATCGTTTCATACAACGCCTGAATGTCAGGGATAGTAAACTTTTCAGGAAGAAGTTCAATGCCAATTGGATGATGATAGGTGAAAATCTTCAGTCCGACTAATGCCTCCTTGAAAATTTCTTTGTGGTCAAAACTTAATTCCGGGAGGTTTTTGACATCCCACCACTGGCATTCTTCTGCATAGAAATCACCTGTTGGCCTTACCATAGAATATTCTGTCAGAGCGAAATAACCAACTGAAATAAAATTATCCAACAACCAATGATTTGTAAGATCCACTTTATCGTCAATGTGCCTAAGACTATCAGCTGTCCAGAAGGAGTCTTTATTTCTTTCTGGGTTACCAAAAGTCTTGAACTGAAAAAGATTTATTTTCTTTAAATGCGTACGGTATCGTACCACCCGTTTGGCTGCCTTTTCAAGTGACTCGTTTTTCAGTACGTATCCCCCTGGTAGTAGCCATTTTTCCATCCCGTTTGGCTTTAACAACAATACTTTGAGCTCCTTATCATGATAGCCGAAAATAACATTATCCACACTGATATGGCGGTAATAATAATTCTCACCGTTTATCAACTGATCGTTGATTAGACTATCTTTCCTCGTCGTCTTTTCCATGCTGGCAAAATAATGAACTTTGGGCATTTTTTTAATTCTTTCATCATTTTGTACCAACAATGTGGCAGGAAATTAGGTGAGTTAGGCAAATTATCATCAAATAAACTAAGTTTAGAATAAAATATAATCATTGATAATCAATGAGTTGTGATATTTATTCATGTTATTTCATTACGTATATTGTACGTAATGAAATAAATACTAAGTTTGTTTAACCAAATATAAATCCAATATATATGAGAAAATTCTACTCAAATTTAATTGTGGCGGTATCCTTTTTACTGCTCATTAATTATGCTCACGCTCAGGATACCACCATGAAATCCTTAGCTGTGGAAAAAATAGCTGTTGATACCACAAAAGTGAAAGACAGAGACACGAAAAATCGCAATGTGATGTTGAGTGCAGAAAGCGCTACTACACCACGACAACTTAATATAGGACTTCCTTTTGCTGGAGATATCCTGATCCTTGAAAATGATCTACCTGTGGTTTACACTTTTTGGACCCAAATGCCAATGACGACCTGGAGATATGACAGTTCCATTGGAAGAATTGGCCTGATGAGTTTTGCGGAGGGGGCGTTAACCTTTGGAAAGGTTGGATACACGGTAACTTCCTGGGATAGGGAGCCCGGAAATAAATTTAAGGGATATGCTTCTGTCTATACCAATAGTTTTGGCAGCTTCAGGTATGATGCATCTCTTACTGGTCCTGTGGGAAAAAAAGGATGGGGATACATGTTCGGTATAAATGAGACTTATGACAGAGGAAGTGGTACGGATTTTAAATTCACTCCATATCAGGATAGGGCTGAGTTTTTTAAGGCTGGTATAAGTAAGAAATATAAACAAGGCAATTTGAAATTCAATTATAAATATGCCAGTTCAAAAATCATCTATGGAGCATATAATCCTATAATTTACGAAGGTAATGGAAAAACGAGTGCGATAGAAGGTTATGACCTTGGTAGAAGTTCTTATCTTCCTGCAAACGGTCTGTTCCCCTATTTTGATAACAATACGGGAGAGAGTAAATGGGCTGACATTGGTTCTGATGAGGTCTCAAGAACTGTATCCCATACTTTCTATCTAAACGGTGAGCATCGTTTTAAAAACGGGATGAAATTGAATTATTCATCTATGTATATGAAATCAAAAGCTGCTTTTACCATACAATATCCAATTAGTTTGATGGTACAGGATCCGGATCAAAGATCTGGAGGAGAATTATATACTTACCAGGGTACAAATAACCCTTACAGTGGAGCTGTTCAATTGGTAGCTTCTCAATTTTATCCGCAGGTTGATATCAACACATTTATATCCAGGGTAGAACTGACAAAAAAATATAACCATCATGACCTGAGAATTGGTGCAACTTATCAATATTATAGGGCACCGCAAAATTCTTTTAGTGGTCTTTATTACCAGACAGTTGAAGCAAACCCAAAAGTATTGGACCGTTATCAGGATCTAAGTGTGTATGGTGCCACTGGTGTTGTTCCTGTAACAAAGAATGCTTTGTTACCCTCTACAGGTGTTGGGGGTTATAAGGTAACTTCAACTAAAAAGCTGGGCTTATATGTATCTGATGACATTAAGATAAACAAATGGCTTGATGTGGGAGGCGGCTTTAGAATTGAAAAACAGGATGAACATGAGATCCGTAGTCCTTATATCAATCAGTTTATCAATAACAGACCATTAATCGATATGCGCTTCAACAATAAGTGGAATAAAGTGGGAACAGCCAGTCTGGTTGCCAAGATTACCAACAATTTCGGCCTGTTAGGGGACATTACTTACAACGACTGGTATGCCCGCTATGCAGATTATCCGGAGAGCCAAAAGGACGAGAAAGGGAATCCGGCTCCTGGAGCGATTCAGTCAGAAGCACTTGGATTGAGACAAAGCGTTCTTAATTTTGGTGGTGGTATTTATCTGAACCATGGAGAACTCTTCAGCATTGTCTCTAAAGTAACCAGGATAAAAAAAGACAATAATCTTGGCAGTGCAACTATTGTAAATCCAGCTAATACACAGGAACAAGCTACTTTTAATCCGATCTTTTATGATATTTCAACTGTTGGATGGTCAACAGATATCATTGCTCAGCCATTCAAAAACTTCCATATCCATTATTTATTGACACTTCAAAAGCCCAAGTATAAAAACTATTCTTATAGTGCATATAACGAAACCTATGACTACAGCAATTTGGCCATACCGGAATTATCAAATGTACTCATGGAGCTTGATCCCAGCTATTTTATGCTGAAAGGCGATTTAAAGCTTTGGGTGAGTCTAAGATACTTCGGAAAGCAGAATGGCAATAAAACCAATACGATCTATTACAAGGGATGGTTGGAGAGCTTTGGTGGAGTTAACTACAAAATGACCAGGAATGTCGATTTAGGTCTGCAATTGGTCAATATATTCAATCAAAAAGGAATTAAGGGCGGTTTGGTCGGAGCGGATCAAATCCTGGATGCATCATCTTATACAGGGAGAAAAATTATTGCGGGAGCAATACGTCCCCGTACGCTGGAATTGACGGCTAACTTTAAATTTTAAATTGTCTTATCTATAAATCACTAAAAATTAACATTATGAAAAAGTTAAATCAAATTTTATTAATTGCGACACTTGTTTTCTGCAGTGTATACGCAAATGCACAATCTAAACCTGCCGAATCAGAGGCATTTTTTCTGGGAAAGTGGAAATTGATGGTATATGGTTTACCAAGCGGAGACACAGAGATGTACCTGACAATCGAGAAAAAAGATGGTGCACTCGTGGGTTCGATTGGAGGTAAAGATGGTTCGGGAGCGAACCCGCTGACAAAGGCTTCAATTGAAAAGAATACTTTCAATGCAAATTTTATTGGTGGAGGTTACAACGTGCCCCTCTATATTGACAAAAAAGAAGACGGTACAGTTGAAGGCAGTATGAATGATATGTTTGATGTCAAAGGCAGTAAAATGCCTGCTGCCGAGAAAAAATAATTCACCAGAATCCAATATGCCGTAAACATTTCGATTCGGCATATTGGATTTATTTTTATCCAGACTATGAAAAGCATTGTAATACCTATCTTCTTCATATTACTACTACCATTTATTCTCTATTCACAAACTCCAGGTGAAAAAAGGTGGCTGCTGGCGAAAAAATTCTCTGTTTCTGAGTTCAAAAATCCTGATTTAAGATACGGACCGTTTACCCGCTGGTGGTGGCCTGGTAATGACGTTACTAAAGAAGAGATAAAAAGAGAAATTCGGCTTTTTGCTGATAATCACTTCGGGGGGGTAGAAATTCAACCCTTCGCGTTGGTGATGCCGACTAAGGGTGAAGGTAGAGCCGATAGGATCATGAGCTATGATAGCCCTTCGTATTATGAGAATTTGAAATTTACTTTAGATGAGGCCTATAAAGATGGAATTATTGTTGATTTAACCGATGGCAGCGGCTGGCCTCCTGGGGGATCGCATCTGACTAAAGAGGACAACAATCTTTCCCTGGAATACAGAATGATTACCATCCCTCAAAACTCAGACGCTCCAATTCCAGTACCCTTAATTGGTAAAGCAATTGACAAAACAGGTAAATTAGTCGCTTTACTGGTTGGTAAACTCTTGCTGGATACAAATGCAAAGAACAAGTCCTTCTTTATAGATACAAAGAGCCTTAAAGATATTTCCAATACCATTAAAAACGGTCATTTCGTTTACAAAGCAACTGCAAAAAACTGGAAAGCCATAGCCATCTGGTCAGTTCCGACGATGGAAACACCTATGCTAATTGCTAAAAGAGACCCTGGTTTTGTTTTCAATCATTTTGATTCAACGAAGGTGTTAAAAAACTATAATCACCTTTTTGGTGACAGAACAGGCCTAAAAGCTTACTATGGGAAATCTCTCAGGGCCATCTTTGACGACAGTTATGAATTTAAAGCCAACCGTCATTTCTCTGATGACTTTATCGCGGAATTCAGGAAGAACAGATTGTATGACATTACTTCCTATCTGCCGGCAAATCTTTGGCTGGGCTACAACAACATGTACCAAAGAATGATTCATCCCGGGCAGAAGCCAGAATTCGTATTGTCAGATGAAGATTGGCGGCTACGTTACGATTATGACCTCACCCTGAGTGACCTTCTTGGAAAACACTTTCTAAACTCAACCAGAAACTGGACAGAGCAAAGGGGACTTTTACATCGTACACAACCTTATGGCCTCAATATCGATATTATGGCGTCAGCTGGCCTGGCATCTATACCAGAAATAGAAACCATGCTTTTTTCAAAAGCATCGGAAAACGGATATAAGCTGATAACATCCGGTGCCCATTTGTATAACCGTCCCTTAATTTCCAGCGAGACGGCAGTATACATCAACAGGGCATTCATGACAACACCACAAAAGTTGAAATTGACCATTGATAAAGTCTTAAGTAGCGGGGTAAACCAAATCATTTATCACGGTACAGCATACCAGTATTATCCGGAAGGCTATCCCAAAGAAGGCTGGTACCCCTTTTATAATTCCCCACTGGGGATTAATTTTTCAACGAATCTGAATGAAAGTAATCCATTTTGGAAATATATCAAAAGGATAAATCAATACGTGCAACGTGCTCAATATATATTGCAGACTGGAAAGCCGAAAGCAGATGTGCTCATCTATTATCCATTTCTAAATTTTAGTGAAGATTCCATAAATCCGAAAGAAACCCTTATTGCCGGATACCTTGAAACGGAACCAGCACTTCATGCAGAAAATAAAAACGCCGCCTATAATAGAAAAGTAGATACAGATTGGCTAAAAAAAATTATTCCATTGATTGATGAATTAAATAAGAAAGGAATTACCTGGGATTGGATAAATGACGCATCAATTCAAAAAATGAAATTGAATGCAGAAAAAAAGCTGGATGTCCGAAATAACGTATATCAATCTCTGATACTCTTCGACTTGCCGTATATTCAACTAAAAAGTGCACGAAATATCAAGGCTGTTTCCGAGAAAGGTGCCAATATTCTTGCAATCGGGCGTCTACCCTCAATCCAACCAAGCTACCATAACTATGCGCAACAAGATCGGATCACAGCTGGAGAAATTAAAGCGGCAGTTTCTACAAAAAATGCAACGCATATCAAGGACCTTACTGGTTTGACACCATGGATGGACAAACTTGAGATACCTATCCGCTATACCAGAGAAAATGAGGCCTCTTTCAGACAGTCAAGAAGGGAGATCTCACCCGGTAGCTACGCACAGTTTATCTGGAATGAGAGTGATAAATGGCAGAAAATCAGTCTTAAAGTTGCTGCTGATCAAAAATATGTTTACTGGATCAATGCTGACAATGCGAGTATTACACCCTCAGCTAAAACGGGTAATGATTACAGTTACCAAATAGGACCTTTCAGTAGTGTTTTTCTATATACATCGCCTCAGAAACTGAGTGAAGAAACCTTACCTGATCAAGATTTTGATCCTTCAAAAGTTGAAAGGATAAGAAACATCGATAAATGGACTGTCCAATCTGCTGAAGTCCAGCTAAAAGACACCACACTTTTTGACTGGAAAAATAATGATAAGTTGAAATATACTGGTACTCCAGCCAACTACACCGCTACATTCAGCCTTCGGGATAAGGTAGCCGGGGAAAAATATTTCATTGATTTAGGGAAAGTGTATAATAGTGCAGACGTTGTGGTTAACGGAAAAAATATTGGCTCTTCTATCTTTACACCATTTATTTTGGACCTTACTGATGTAATTCAGGCAGGTGAAAATACCATTTCGGTTGTAGTGACCAGCGCGGATTATAACCGGTTTGTAGGCCAGGCGGAAAACGGTGACCGGATGTTTAAAAAAATGAAGGGCCAGGATACAATGAGCGCCGGACTGATCGGTCCGGTCATAATCTATAAACAGAAATAATATGAAAGTATATATTAAAACAGCGGCAATAATTTTCTTATTGACCTCATCTGCTGTCGCACAGCAGGTTCCGCAATTAGGTAAGCATACCATAAAAGAAGTCATTGGCGCAATGACGCTGGATGAAAAGGTAGACTTTATAAAAGGGATTGGTATGGGCGTATCTAGCGGACAGAATGGGCCTGTTGCTGGAAGTATTGGTGGAAGAGTAATTGGAGCTGCAGGCGCAACCACAAAAATTCCAAGACTTGGAATTCCCGAGATCATCGTCGCAGATGGTCCGGCAGGTTTAAGAATCGAGCCTGTTAAAATTATGAACAGTTCAGAAGTCCGATATGCAACTGCTTTTCCCATGGGGACTGCAGTCGCCTCAAGCTGGAATACTGCATTAGCCAATAAAGTCGGAAAAGCTATGGGAAATGATGTCCTGCAATTTGGGGTCGATGTTATACTGGGACCAGGAGCAAATATTCAGCGGAATCTTTTATGCGGAAGAAATTTCGAATATTACTCTGAAGACCCTGTTGTAGCGGGCAACATTGCCGCCGCATTTATTGATGGCGTACAGTCCAACAATGTTGGTGTTTCTATCAAGCATTTCGCGGCAAATAACCAGGAGACTAGCCGGAATTATATAGATGTGATAATCAGCCAGAGGGCACTAAGAGAAATCTATCTTAAAGCTTTTGAAATTGCCATTAAAAAATCCCAGCCCTGGACGGTGATGAGTTCCTACAATAAAATAAATGGAACCTATGCCTCTGAAAGCCATGAACTACTGACCACTATTCTACGGGACGAATGGAAATTTAAAGGAATGGTAATGACTGACTGGTTTGCGGGAAGAGATTACCCTCTTCAGGTAAAAGCTGGTAATGATCTGTTGATGCCGGGAAGAAAACGGGAGTCCCAAAAAATAAAGGAAGCTATAGAAAATAATGAAATTTCTATTCAGGATCTTGACCGAAACATTGAAAAGATACTGGGTCTTATACTCAAAACACCCTCATTTAAGAAATATAATCATCAGAATGCCCCTGATGACAAAAACAATGCGATGATATCAAAGCAAAGTGCAGCAGAAGGCATGGTACTGCTAAAAAATAACAATGTATTACCTTTTAGGGAAAAGAGAATCGCGCTTCTTGGAAATTCATCTTATGACACTTTTGTTGGAGGGACGGGAAGTGGCGAAGTTAATATTGCGCACTCCGTATCATTTTGGGAAGGACTATCGAAAGCCGGATTCAAGTTGGACAATAGGTTGAAATCATCCTATATGGGCCATATTGAAAAAGAAAAATTGGCACGTCCTAAACGAAATAATATACTTGAGGCGATAAAGCCTGTTGGAGAATTAAATGTGGAAAGATCGAAAATGGATACATTGGCAAATTCTTCTGATATAGCACTTATTACAATTGGAAGAAATGCAGGGGAAGGGACTGATAGAAGCGTTACAAATGATTTTAATCTTTCAGATCAGGAAATGACTTTAATAAAGAATACAGCAGATATTTTCCATCAAAAAGGTAAAAAAGTTGTCGTTGCCTTGAATATCGATGCATTGATAGATGTTGCATCATGGAAAGATCTGGTTGACGGAATTATCATTACCTGGCTGCCAGGGCAAGAGGCCGGCGATGCCTTTGCGGAAATAATCAGTGGAAAAACCAATCCTTCAGGACATTTAGCACAATCCCTACCATTAAAGTACACGGATGTGCCTTCTGCCGGATCTTTTCCGGGGCTACCTAAGGAACGGCCCACGAAATCCTATTACAACGAAGGCGTCTATGTTGGCTACCGATATTATTCATCATTCAACAAACCTGTATGCTATGAGTTTGGGTTTGGGCTTTCATATACTCAATTCAGCATTACTAATTCTACCATCAGTAATTCAAAATTTAAAGAAGCGGTTGATGTCGGTATTACCATAAAAAATATTGGAAAAACGGCAGGAAAGGAGGTGGTGCAACTCTATGTGTCAGCACCTGGAAAAACAATGGAAAAGCCAGAAATTGAACTTAAAGGATTTGAGAAAACAGAACTTTTGTCTTCTGGAAAATCTCAGAAAATTAAATTTACATTAACAGCTTCTGATCTTGCCTCTTTTGATAGTAGCCGTTCGGCTTGGGTTGTAGAACCAGGGACGTATAAAATAAAAATAGGCAATTCTAGTAAAAATATTCTCCGGACCATAACTTTTGAAGTTGATAAGGAAATCATCGTAGAAAAAGTAACAGATGTGTTGAAACCAAAAGAGGCTTTTGAGGAAATTAAAGTTGCTAATCAATAAAGAACTTACTAATAAAAAACCTTTTATGGCCCAATATAGACGTTGGGCCATAAATTTATTTACCATCCCGTCTATACAACTGCAGGAATATATGCTCCCAGCAGGTCGTCAATTATAAATATCTATCTATGAAAATAAAAAAATTAAACGTGCTGTTATTTTCTGGCGTAATGTTGATGGCTTTCCATTCCAAGGGTCAGGACTCTTTGATGAACAAGTTGAGTGCAAATCATATTGCTAAAGGCTTGAGTTGTTGCCAGAGTAATATTCCGAACCGCTTTACTGCAGCTGAGGTGAAGTATAAAAAGCAGTCAAAGCCTATCTCGTATACGGGGATGGTGTTAATTAAAGGAGGCTTTTTTTCAATGGGGGCTTCTGATAAGGAAGGCCGCAGCGATGAATATCCCAAACACGAGGTTAAAGTAAGTGACTTTTGGATGGATATAACTGAAGTAACGAATTCACAATTTGCAGAGTTTGTAAAATCAACGGGTTATGTGACTACGGCAGAGAAAGTACCTGTGTGGGAAGAAATCAAAAAACAATTACCGGAGGGAACTCCCGAACCTCACGATAGTGTATTGGTCGCTTCCTCTTTAGTGTTTGCCCCGCCGGCTCACTCCGTTGCTTTGACTAACGCTGCCGTATGGTGGAAGTGGCAGAAAGGAGCGGATTGGCGCCACCCAGAAGGCCCAAACAGTTCCATTACAGGAAAAGAGAAATACCCGGTGGTACAAATATCATGGGATGATGCGAACGCCTATGCTAATTGGGCAGGGAAGCGGCTTCCTACTGAGGCAGAATGGGAATATGCTGCCAGAGGCGGACTGAAGGACGAACCTTTTAGCTGGGGGGCTGAACCAGTAGAGGTGGGAGTTCCGAAAGCAAATACCTGGCAAGGGCATTTTCCGGATGAAAATACTGTATGGGACAAATTTGAAGGCCTCGCCCCGGTGAAAAGCTTTGCCCCAAACAAGTACGGGCTGTATGATATGGCAGGAAATGTATGGGAATGGTGCGCCGACTGGTACCGTCCTAATTATTATATTGAACAGGCTGCTAAGAATGTCGACAATCCTAAAGGTCCTGAAAGTGGATATGATCCTGATGAACCCACAGTACCAAAGTGAGTAATCAGGGGAGGCTCTTTCCTCTGTCACTCTTCATATTGCTCGGGCTATAGGGTCTCAGCAAGGATGAAGTCGTCACCCGATTCGGGTCTGCAGAATACAGGATTCAGATGTGTAAGTGATATTAAAAATTAAAACAAATAATCAGGAGAAATTAACGATGAAGTATAACAATTTTATTTTGAATTCGCCCGGACAGAGGCTTTTTAGAAATTTGATTCTGACTGTCATAGTGTTCTCGGGACTGAGTACCGAAGTAGCACAAGCGCAGGTAAAACAATCTGTTAAAAAACGACTATCGACGAGACCTAACATCATTTTTATAATGAGTGACGATCACTCCTATCAAACGATAAGCGCATACGGCAGTCAAATATCACAACTTGCGCCAACTCCCAACATCGACAAGATTGCTAAGGGAGGAATTATTTACAACAAGGCATTTGTTGAGAATTCTCTTTGTACCCCAAGCCGCGCAGCCCTTATGACAGGTCTTTATAGTCACCAGAACGGACAGAGGCAATTGGCTGAAGGTATTGACTCTACAAAAGTTTTTTTTAGTGAACTGCTGCAGAAGGAAGGATACCAAACAGCACTAGTTGGGAAATGGCATATGTCTATCGATCCCAAGGGATTTACATACTATCATATTCTTGATGATCAGGGGCAATACTATAATCCAACATTTAAGGGGCCTGATACTGGTAATAAATTTGTACAGGAAGAAGGGTATGCTACAGACCTGATCACTACACATGCGCTTGAATTTCTGAATGCCCGGGATAAGAGTAAGCCTTTTAGTTTGATGATACACCATAAGGCACCTCATAGAAACTGGATGCCAGATGGCAAATATCTCGACTTGTATAATGATGTAAACTTCCCGTTGCCAGAGACTTTTTTTGATGATTATGACTCGAGATGTTCAGCAGCGAAGACTCAAAAAATGTCCATCAGTAAAGACATGGAGTTGGTTCAGGACCTAAAAGTTGTTGAACTGAAAGGCCAAGCCGAAACACCTTATGATAAATTATCCTATGCCTTCCTGATGGGTGAACTTAGAAGATTAACACCATCGCAAAGAGCGGTATGGGATAAACACTATAAACCCCGCAATGAGGAGTTCCTCAAGGCTAACTTGAAAGGAAGAGATTTAGAAATTTGGAAATATCAACAGTATATAAAGGACTATCTGCGTTGTGTAAAATCCGTCGACGAAAGTGTGGGCGAAATTTTGAAGTACCTGAAGGACAATGGGCTGGAGGAAAATACGATGATTGTGTACACCTCAGATCAAGGTTTTTTTATGGGAGAACACAACTGGTTTGATAAACGATTCATGTATGAAGAGTCTTTTAGAACGCCATTGCTTATAAAATATCCTAAAGCTATTCCGCCGGGTACAAAGAGCGATGCCCTTGTTCAGAATATTGATTTTGCTCCTACGTTCCTGGGGCTTGCAGGAATTAAGCAGCCCGGGGAAATGGTAGGCAGGTCGCTGGTGCCTACCTTCGGTGGGACAAAGCCTGAAGGCTGGCGTAAAGACCTTTACTATCACTATTACGATTATCCTGCTTTTCATCTTGTCCGGAAACACGATGGTGTAAGAACAGAGCGTTACAAGCTTATTCACTTTTATGGAGAAGGGGGTATGAGGGGGGCTAAAACAAAGTATCAAACTACTCCAGGCACACGGGAACACACTGTTCTGCAGCTTATAAACAAAGTGGGGTATGTTACTAACGATGCTGATATCAATTGCAATGAACTTTATGACCTGAAAAACGATCCACATGAGCTTCATAATCTCTATGGGAAGAAGGGGTATGAAAAGATTACAGCAGAGCTTCAAAAGCGCCTGGATGAGTATAGAAAGACGCTAAAAGTTGATGAATATTAGTAAAGTAAAAGTCTTAGGCCACAAAAAGGAGGATCTCCTTTTTGTGGCTTATTCGTGCTTCTGTTTCTGGTTATCTCCTTCTTTTTGAGCTGTTTCTAGATGATATTAAATTTAATGGTATGTGTTTCTAGTAGAAAGCAGCGGAAGAGACAACATTTGGCACTGCAACATCGAACCGCTAAAGTAGACTTTCTATCCCATATCATGTATCTGATTAACAGTTAATTAGGAGTAAAAAAAGAAAGGGCAAGCGACCGTTTTACTGTGCTTGCCCTATTGGCTCCCTCTGCTGGGCTCGAACCAGCGACCCTCTGATTAACAGTCAGATGCTCTAACCAGCTGAGCTAAGAAGGAGTGCTGGTTGTTTCCTAAAACGGCGGTTATTTACACTTTTCAGTACAACTACCCTTGTTCGTTTTGGGAATGCAATATTAGGGCTTTTAAATTATTTATGCAATATTTGCAGTGAAAAATTTTAAAAAAAAATTAATACATATATATGAGCCTGATAATCATAGGTACTGTAGCTTTTGATGCTATTGAAACTCCATTCGGAAAAACAGATAAAATTGTTGGTGGTGCTGCAACGTACGCAAGTTTAGCCGCTTCTTACTTTTATAATAAAGCAAAAATTGTAGCGGTAGTGGGAGATGACTTTCATCAATCAGACATCGACATCTTAACCAAACACGGTATTGACACCGAAGGACTACAGATTAAAGCAGGTGAAAAATCATTTTTCTGGTCAGGTAAATACCACAACGACATGAACAGCCGCGATACTTTAATTACAGAATTGAATGTATTGGAAAATTTTGACCCGATTATCCCGGAAAATTATCAGGACTGCGAATACCTGATGTTAGGTAACCTAACCCCACAGGTGCAGCAAACGGTAATTAAACGCCTTAAAAACCGCCCGAAATTGATCGTAATGGACACCATGAACTTTTGGATGGATATTATGATGGATGATTTATTGGAAACCATTAAAATGGTAGATGTATTAACCATTAATGATGCCGAAGCACGTCAGTTGTCGGGCGAATATTCATTGGTAAAAGCAGCGAAGAAAATCCTTACCATGGGTCCAAAATATTTGATCATTAAAAAAGGTGAGCATGGCGCATTGTTATTCCATGAAGATCAGATTTTCTCAGCTCCAGCGTTGCCTTTAGCAGAAGTATTTGATCCTACAGGTGCTGGCGATACCTTCGCAGGAGGTTTTATCGGTTATTTGGCTAAGGTGGGTACAATCAACTTCAATAACATGAAAAATGCAATCATTTATGGTTCTGCACTGGCTTCTTTCTGTGTAGAGAAATTTGGAACAGAAAAGTTATTAAATTTAACCGATGAGGAAGTTGCAGCAAGAATTCAGGAATTTGTAAACTTAAGTGCTTTCACTATAGAAGCATAATCAGTTAACAGTTTTCAATAGGCAGTTCCCAGTTTCGTACTGCACATAAATTAAGCCGTAGATTTTAAAGACTAATTTCTTATAAACTGCGGCTTTTTTATTGGGTAAAATCTTTACGTCTAACAATCCGGCTTACAAAAATTAATTTGGTTTAACGAGTACAGCTATCGGTATAAACTTTTCAAAAACAGCATCGGTGTGCGGTGCATCAGGCAGTTCGTCAGTCAAATCCTGCCCGGCCCAGTGCTCATAGTGTTTACCGTTCCGCCACAGCCTGCTATTGGTCATATCGTAGATTAAACCTTTGTATGCCACCCAGATCTGAGGCTTGTCCTGTCCGTTGCGTAAAGCGAGTTGTTGTTTGGTATAACTGGGTAAATCCATTTAAATTAATTTCGGGTTGAAGATAATCAAAAAGGTTTTTAAGCATATAAGATTATGTTTTCTTTAATGTCTTATATGGTTAAAGGTCAATGCAAAGTTCTCTATCTGAGCGGAGTCGAAGCCCCTACCCTAATATCCGTGAATCAATTTTCATATTCTGGAGCACAATGCTTGTACAAAGCAATAATTGTGTTCCCGTTTTACGCTTATACGCTTCGCTGCCTCGTACCTCGTTGCTGCAGGGTATCGCTTCAACCGGGGCTAGTTGGCTACTACAGCATTTCATTTTTGCGATTGCAGTGTGCAGAAACCCTGTTAATAAACCCGATTGAAATGGAAAGCCCACAGCGCAGCGAGGACTTGGAATGAAAAGCGGGACTAAACCCAGCCAAGAACTACTGAATATTTGTTTTCCAAAAAAAATAAACAATCTTATCTTACGCCTCGCTTTTATCCCCCTTACTTTTAAAAACTTCGTACAGGTAAATATTCATCAATAATAGTCCCATTAAATAAAAATGATCTTCGAAAGGAATGGTACCTACTCTAAAACCAAGGTTTTGCTTATCGTTGTACATCACCACAGGTATAGAAGTTAAAAATCCATTTACAATATAGAAAGGAATAAGCGAAATCAGGTAAGCCCTGTAGAACTTGTACATAAACCTAAAATCTACATTTACATACTCTACATAAGCCAGTACTATAAATAAAAAGCCAAAATTGATCAGCGTGTACCACCTGTTATAACCAAAAAATAAAATGGCCACGCAAAGCCCCAGGAACAGATTACTTATTGCGAAGCTATACTTTTGCAGGTCGTTTTTTGGAAAATAAGCATTCAAACACTCGTAAATAAACACACAGGCATAAGGAACCGTTAAAAAGAATAGAATTTCTTCTAAAGGTAGCCCAAAAAGGTTTACTCCAACAAGGTAATCGGGATTAAAAGACCATACTGCAAGCTTGGTAAACAAGATATCCCAAATCAAAAATATAATACCAGTGAGCAATATTGCAGGAAACACAAACTTCCATTTGCTAAAAAAATGAACCTTTTTATCGAATGATAAAACCAGTGGAAAAAAAATTACGGCAATATTAATAAGCAGATAAATGTACTTCATTCTAAAGGTGTTTGGTCAAAATTTTAACTTCAGCAGAACTGCATTTTTTACTGTCGATCATAAATTTAGCTACGTTTTTAACCAGTTCACGATCGGCAAGACCAAAGTTTTCATTTTGATAATGTTTAACGATCTCTTTTTTATCCTGAACCAAATCTTTACTGAAACCGAGAAAGGAAGGGGTAAAAAATTCAATTGAAAACCGCATAAAACGGATCTCCAGATTTTCCTTGTCCATATCTATAGCTTTTTGTATCGTTTTTAGCGATTGGCTCACATACTTAATCTTGTTGTATGGATTCCAGGAATGTTTGGCTTTAAGCGCCTCCAGGGTTCCTGTGTAGCCAGTTATCAGGGCTGTTTTATTGGGAAGTTTGTTTAAGTTGGCAAATAACGAGTCGGTTAGCTTTGAGTTTTCCACAGCTTTAACCATATTAATTTTCAATATCGCAATTTCTTTAGTGGATAACTGAGCATAAGTAACCTGGCTTACTGCAAAGAGCAGTAAAAATATAATGCGTATTTTAATCATGGTTATGGGCAAAGGTAAGAAAAGCTAAGCGCTTTTTGCTTCCACTGTGATTCTGTGACGCAGCGAAGGATTTACAACCGATGAAATACAACACTTAAACAATCAATCAAGGTTACATAAAGATTACTGCTAACAAAAGAAAGATTCTTCACTGCGTTCAGAATGACAATTATTTCTCATCAATGTCATCCTGAGCGCAGCGAAGGATCTACAACCGATGAAATACAGGCCCAAACGATCGATCGAATCAAGCTCCCATAAAGATTACTACTACAAAAGAAAGATTCTTCACTGCGTTCAGAATGACAAATTAATTTTTAAGAAAAAATATTTATTTTTAATAATGAATCATAATTACTTCGTCTACATCTTAACTAATAAGAATAAAACTGTAGTTTATACTGGAGTAACAAATGACCTAGAGGTAAGGCTGAGACAACACGAGGAGAACAAAGAAAATAAGTTCGCTTTTACTTATAAATATAATTGCCACTACTTAGTTTATTTTGAGAGATTTGAACACATTGAACATGCTATTGAACGTGAAAAAGAAATAAAAGGTTGGACAAGGGCAAAAAAGAATGCATTAATTGAGTTACAAAATAAAAATTGGGATTTTCTTAATGATATCATTATTGAAGAATAATGTATGTTAAACTCACTTAGTTTTACTTCATCCTGAATGCAGCGAAGGATCTACAACCGTGAAATACAGTACCTAAACGATCGATCAATAAAGGTTACACAAGATTACTACTACAAAAGAAAGATTCTTCACTGCGTTCAGAATGACAAATTTATCCTCACTGTCATCCTGAGCGCAGCGAAGGATCTAAAACCTATGGAATATAACACCTAAACAATCGATCTAATCAAGCTACATTAAAGATTACTTTTAATAAAAGAAAGATTCATCACAGCGTTCAGGAGGACAAATACAGAATGACAGAAAACCAAAACAAAACGCAATAAAATTCCTTTATTTACATCATGGAGAAAAAACCCACGGTTACCATTATAGGTGCCGGTTTTGCAGGCTTGGCTGCGGCAGCTTTATTGGCTAAAGATGGTTGTAATGTTACTGTTATCGAAAAAAACGAAATGGCTGGTGGCA
>Ga0265798_10004577_pt1 | contig 18985 bp, 14 predicted proteins | sample P3T30metagenome_FD_192430 | JGI IMG/M metagenome (GOLD analysis project Ga0265798, IMG submission 192430) | Plant litter microbial communities from East Loma Ridge, Irvine, California - P3 T30 | ecosystem: Environmental > Terrestrial > Plant litter > Unclassified | place: USA: California... | reverse complement strand
AAGATTAATAAACAGTTATATTATCGCGATTTGTACGAATCTGCAGGCTTTGTGCGCCTGACAGAGGAAAACGTTACAATCGTGTCAAAGGGGAGCGACCGATGAGCATTTCCGAGACGGGCAACGGTGTATCCAACGGCTTCGGCAGCGTCACATGGGATCCGCTGGCTGAAATCACTCACGAGACCGTGGTGCAGGGCTGCGACTGCCCGGTCTGCAAGGGGCTTCGCGAAGAAGCTCTCCACGGCAAGGGCAAGGACACTGCAACGACCGACTCGGTCATCGACGCCAATCCCGAAGGCAACAATATCGGCACGCTGCTGACCCTTGGCACCAATCCCGACGGCAGCCATTTCTTTACCGGCAACCGCAACGTCGACGCGACACTGATCGGGTCAAAGTGGGGGACGCAGGAGCTTACCTACAGTTTTCCAACGGCGGGAACGAACTACAACGGCAGCACACCATTGAACGATGGCGTGGGGGACTACCATGTCGACCTCGGTACGCTGCAGCAGGCCGCAGCACGGGCTTCCTTTGCGCAGATCTCCGCCGCAACGAATTTGAAGTTCACTGAGATCAGTGAAACTAACACGACGCACGCTAACATCCGCATTTCGCAGACCGCCGACAACGACGTCGCTTCCGCCTATGGCGGCTTCCCGTCCGACAAGCAGAGTGCGGCCGGCGACATCTGGTTTGGGCGCACCAGTCAGCCATATTATGATCTCGCGAACAAAGGCACCTGGGGCTACGCCACCATGATGCACGAGATCGGCCACACGATGGGGCTGAAGCACGGCCATCAAGATTACACCAATAGTGACCTCTCGTCTTATTTCGGCACCAGCCCCCGCTTCGGCACGCAGTCACTGACGCCAGACCGTGACGGTCAGGCGTGGTCGCTGATGACCTACACCCCTGCACCCGGTACCGGCGGTTTTGCGGGTGAGAAGATCAACCAGCCGCAGACGTACATGCAGTATGATTTGGCAGCATTGCAGTATCTGTACGGCGCAAACTACAGCACGAATGGCGGAGATAGCGTTTACAGCTTCAGTCAAACCACCGGCGAGATGTTTATCAACGGTGTCGGCCAGGGCGCGCCTTCGGGCAATAAGATTCTGTCCACCGTCTGGGATGGTGGCGGCAATGACACGATTGATGCCAGCAACTACGCAAATGGCGTTTCGATTGACCTCCGCCCGGGCGAGTTTTCGACGTTCGACCAAGCGCAACTTGCCAATAACACTGCGTACCAGAACTTCGTTACGCTCGCGCCTGGTAACATTGCGATGTCGCTGCTCTACAACAACGACGCACGCTCGTTGATCGAGAACGCCAAAGGCGGCGTCGGCAACGACGTGCTGGTGGGCAACAACGCCAACAACATACTCGATGGCGGAGCCGGCAGCGACACGGTGGTGTTTACCGGAACCACTGGCGTAAATGTCACGCTAAACGACACCGGTGTGGACGTGCTCGTCAACCATGACGGTGAAACGGACACGCTGCGCAGCATTGAAAACGTCCAGGGTACGGTCGGCAACGACACGCTGGTCGGCAATAGTCAGAACAACATCCTGTCAGGCGGTGCCAGCGGTGCCGACACATTGTCAGGCGGTGGCGGCGATGACCGCCTGCTTGGTGGCGGTTTCACCACCATTACTACCATCTCCGCCCCTTCCCAAGCAGACATCACCAAGTCGCAGGGGACCTACAATGGCAACATTGCGTCGGCGACCGTCACGGCGGGTGCCTATGACGTTGACGCCAATCCCGAAATTACCAACGCGACCACGTTGCCGCACGCAACCGTCAACGCGGTGGCGAACGGCGGTTCACTGGAATATTACCGTATCGACGTGACGGTGCCGGGATCGCAGGCGATCTTTGACATCGATGGAAACGGCACGCTTGACGATAGCTTCATCGAGCTGGTGAACAGCGCTGGCACCGTACTTGCCTCCAACGACACGGGTTCGGGTGATCCATCGCCGCCCGGTCATGACGATTCCTATCTGACCTATACCTTCGCCACGCCGGGTACGTATTTCATCCGGGTCGGCCTGTGGAACGGAGCAGCGACTGCTCAGCCACTGATCGCCGGGCAGACCTATCAGCTCAACATTTCGTTGCAGAACGCAGCGGACGTTACAACGACTGTGACCGCAACCAACGCCAGCAGCCTTGTAGCCGATGGCGGCGACGGCAACGATTACTTGCAGGGAACCATCGCGGACGACACGCTGATGGGCGGCAGCGGCAACGATACCGCGTCGTTCGTGACTGCATTCAGCGGCGGCTCCACCACGGGCGTCACGGTTGACCTGAACGTACAAGGTGTGGCGCAAGACACTGTGGCGGCGGGCCGCGACACGCTGACGGGGATCGAGAACCTGGTTGGTTCGCAGTACAACGACACGCTGATAGGCAATGCTGACGCCAACGTAATCGAGGGCGGTCTGGGCAACGACAGGTTGGTCGGCGGCGCAGGCAACGACACTGCATCCTACGCAAGCGCCACTTCGGGCGTAGCTGTCAGCCTCACACTGCAGGGCAGCGCGCAGAACACCGGTGCCGCGGGCATTGACACGCTTACCGGATTTCAGAACCTGCTCGGAACGGCATTCAACGACACGTTGACCGGCGATGCGACCGAGAACACCCTGACGGGCGGCACAGGCAACGACATCCTCAATCCCGGTGCCAACACGGCCGGCACCGTTGATCTGCTGGACGGCGGTGCCGGCAACGACACTGCGTCCTTTACAGGCTATACGGCGGGCATCACGGCCCTACTACGTGGAGCTGCGGACGGCGTTGCCGTGCTCGCTGGGGGTACAATCGCTTCCTTGCGCGGCATCGAGAACCTACGCGGCGGTGACGGCAACAATACGCTTTTCGGGGATGACAACGCCAATACGATCGAAGGTGGCCGGAGCGATGACACGCTTGTTGGTGGCGGTGGCATTGATACGGTGGCGTACAGCGGTCCCGTCGGCGTCACGGTGGACCTCAGCATCGTCACAACGCAGAACACGGGGGCGGGCAACGATACCATCACCGGGTTTGAGAACGTGCGCACGGGTGCCGGTAACGACACCGTGACTGGTGACGCGGGCGACAACATTTTCTTCGACGGCGGTGGCTCGGATACCTACAATGGCGGTGCTGGATCCGATACGATCGACTATTCCGCATCCGCCTCGTCAGTGACGGTCAACCTCAATAACACGGCTGCGCAGTCGGTCGGATCACTCGGTACCGACACGCTACGTGACATCGAAAACGTGATCGGCGCGACGACGCTCAGCAACACGCTGATCGGCGGCAACACGACCGCCAACCGGCTGGTCGGCGGGTCAGCGGCGGATCGTCTGATCGGCGGCGGCATGGCCGACACACTGGTCGGCGGGGCTGGCAGCGACGTGCTGTTTGGTGACTATGTCGACTCGTTCAACACCACCGCAGGCGTCGCCGACGGCGACGACGTGCTTGACGGCGGAGCCGGCAACGACATCCTCGTCGGCGGCATGGGCAACGATATTCTGCGCGGCGGCGACGGGGATGACACACTGGTAGGCGGCATCGCTAGTGCCACCACCGCCTTGACCGCAGTGTACACCAACGACGGTGGCGACGACACGTTCGACGGTGGCGATGGCACGGATCTCGCCTACGCTTACTACACCGATCGTGCCGTCGGCGTCAGTTTTGACCTCGGCAACCTAGCGGGCGACAGCGCAATCATGGTCGACGGTGTCGTGCGTGGCTCCTTCACCAGCGTTGAGCGAGTGGTCTTCCGAGGCGGCACGGGCAATGACGTCGTGCGCGGCGGTGGCACACTTGATACGCTGGTCGGCAACGCTGGCGACGACGTTCTAGACGGCTGGTACGGCAACGACACGCTATCGGGTGGACTCGGCAACGATAAGCTGATCGGTGGCGAGGGGCTGGACACGGCCACCTATGTCAATGCAACCGCTGGCGTGACCGTCGACCTGCGCATTCAGGGCACGGCACAGGACACCGGCGGCGAAGGTAGCGACACGCTGATCGGGATCGAATACCTAACAGGTTCGGCCTTTGGCGACACGTTGCGCGGCGACGATGACTTCAACCTCATCACCGACAATGCACTAACTACGACTGCAATCGCGCTCGGTCAGACCGACTCGTTGTTTGGCTACGGCGGCAATGACAGCATCTTAGTGACACGTGCGTCGTCCGCGGTGGCGACTAACGTCAATATGGACGGTGGTGACGGCAACGATATCATCGAACTGCGCAGTGGTGCGCTGACGGCCGCAGCCGTGGCGGTTGCTGATGGACTGTCGACCGCTACCTACCTGAGCGCAGGTGCGACCTCGAACGACCGCAACAGCGATGTTGTGAGCGTTGATGGCGGAGCGGGCAACGATCGCGTAATTTTGACTGGCGTTGCCAGTGCGACCGTCAATGCAGGCTCCGGAAACGATATTGTCAGCATCAGCATGCGCGGCGTGTCGAGTGTCAACAACTACCAGCTCACACTTGGTACGGGCGCCGACATTGTTCAGCTTGGCGTCGGCACATCAGCGGCAGCATCGGCCGAAGTGGCGGCGACGGCACATAGCAGCCGCATCACCGATTTCGAGCGCGGCAACGCCGGTGACCGATTTGAAATGACCGACTTCTTAAACCGCGGCCTGACCGCCTACACTCTCAATAGCAACGCTTTTGCCAGCGGCCACCTTCGCCTCGTTCAGTCGGGCACCGATCTGTTGCTGCAAAGCGACCGCGATGGCGCAGGCACCGCAAACGGCTTCGTGACCGTGTTCACGATCAATAACGGCTATACTGGTGGGTTTACCGCATTCAACTTCGACGGCGCTATCGGCAATCTGACGCTGACGGGTTTCGACAGCAACGAGACGATCATCGGTGCAACTGGAAACGATACGCTAAGCGGTAGCGGCGGCAACGACATGTTGTACGGTCTGGCCGGCAACGACACGCTGAATGGCGGCGACGGTAACGACCTGCTTGACGGTGGTCTCGGCATCGACGTCATGACCGGTGGCCTAGGCAACGACCGCTATGTGATCAACACGCTCGACGACCAGATCATCGAATTCACCGGTGGTGGTGTAGACACTGTAGTGAGCAGCCTTACCTATGTACTTGGTACTGAGCTCGAGAACGTGGAACTCAGCGGTACCGCGTCGATTGACGCAACTGGTAACGACGGCAATAACTACATTCTGGGTAATATCGGACGCAATACACTTGCGGGCGGAGCAGGCGACGACACGATTGCTATGATCAACGGCTTTGCAGCGTTTAAGCCAGGCGGTGGCACCGATCGTGTGGATGGTGGTACCGGTAACGACACTCTGGCATTGGGCGGGTACCAGTCGGACTATCAGGTCGTAACTTCAGGGGACCGCACCTTCGTGGTGTCGTCACGTAGTGCAACCGAAGTCACGGGTGTAGAGCAGGCTTCATTCAGCAACACGGCTCCGCAATCCTGGTCCAGCCTGTTGGCTAGCAGCAATACGTTCGATGGCCTGAGTTACATCGCGGGCAACACTGACTTGCGCGCGGGCTTTGGCGCCAACGCAACGGCAGGCGTAGAGCATTTCATCAACTTCGGATTTGCTGAAGGCCGCACAGTAACCTTTAACGCGCTTGACTATATTGCCTCCTACAGCGATCTGCGCGCAACGTTTGGAGCCGACACTGCCGCAGGCGCAACCCACTTCATCAACTTTGGCGCAATGGAAAATCGTGCCATTACCTTTGATGGTTGGGCCTATCTTGCCTCCTACGGCGATCTTATCCAGGCGTTCGGTACAAACGAGGGGGCGGCAGCACAGCATTTCATCCGCTATGGTGCCAATGAGAATCGTGAGATTACCTTCAACGCCGAAGCCTATGCGGCTGCCAACGCCGACCTTGCTGCGGCGTTTGGAACCGACAAAGAAGCTCTTGCTCGCCACTATGTTGCTTACGGCTTTGCCGAGGGACGCTCACTTGGTAGCAGTTCTTCGGGTGACGCGGCGCCTGCGCCAGCATCGATCGCTACGGCATTCGTCCATGACTCTGGCGATGTTGGTAGCGTCGGCGATGCCGTTTTGTTCGGCGATGCCTCGCGGACCAGTGATTTGGATGCAATTAGCAACCAGCACATTCTGATCGCGTGACAACCAGGAGCCGGCATCGACAAACGATCATTGATTGTCTGTTGATGCCGGCATTCTTCGATGCCGTTGACGACTGATTGCGTGGCAGGACCGGATCACCATCGGTGCAGAAGTGTGAACGTAAGCGCGGCCTGAAGGCCGCCTTGTAGGCGGGGGCGTTCGACGGGTTGATAGCGGCTCTTTGAACGGGGCCGTGATGTCTGACGATACTATCGAACCAGCGGCAGGTGTCGCGAGAAGTCATACGACCGGTCGTATCGAGATTGTCGGTCGGGTATCCGGTCGACGCCGCTGGACGGTAGAGCAGAAGCTGGCAATCCTGCGTGATGCGTTTGGGCCGGATGGGTCGGTCCGGGCGACGTCGAGCGTCACAAGGTCGGCAGCGGCGCGATCTACACTTGGCGGCGCCAGGCGATGTCGGGTGCACTGAGCGGCGTGCCGGCACGGGCTCGGGCCGCATTTGCCGAAGTCCGGATCAGCGAGCCACCTGTGATGCTATCGGCGCCGCCCGTCGATGTGCCAGGGGACGCCCGGACCACGGGGCACATCGGCATCGAGCTGACTTCGACTGTACGACTGAGGGTCGACGGCCGCTAAGATTTCACCGATTTCACGCGATACCCTCGGACATATCGTATCTGCAGGTTTAACGCCGCAAGTAGATCGGAAGGTGGTCCGCGCTTGGCCTTAATGAACTCGTTTACATGCCCGGCATGGCATCCCGTTAGTCGGCACCACTCCCGCAGGCTCATCGTTTGGAAACGCAGTTCCATCGACTGTCGCAACTCATCTTCCGTCATCGCCCCTCCCCGGACTTGCCCTAATAGGTAGCAGTTTTCGCACAGACAAGTAGCCACATAGACAGGATGAGCTGCTGCCAATCCGATGGACGCGAAATTACGCTATCGGTCCCTACCGCACAAAGTCCATGGGGCTGATATAACTTAGCATTAAGTGACGGCACGCCTGATTGTAGAAGCGCTCTATGTAGCGAATTCGACTGCCTTCACGTGATTGCGCATTCGCTATGTCTTTCGGCCGATCCGTTCGAGCTTCATCGAAGGGAAGAAGCTTCACGTCCTCGTTCAAAGAGCCGCAATCAACCCGTTAAAGGCTCCGCCTACAAGGCGGTCTTCAGACCACGCTTACGTGTGAACTGCATCATGACACGTAGGTCCTCCAGCACATTCGTCCGAGCACGCTGTGCTGGCGAGCGCGCTATTGATGGCCTCTCGTTTTTCGGGCTTGGGTTTGGCCGCGTTGCACGCATTGGCCCAGCGAGATGGACAGGGCGACGCTGCTTCAGGTGCTTCAGGTCGCCACCCCCGAGACCACCATAAACCTTCTTCCAGCGGCAGAAGGCTTACTCCACAATCCGTGTTCGCCGGATGACTTGGGCCATCGGCGTTCCAGTTTCCGCCTGCGGTGCGATAGCTTCTGAAGGCGGGAAACCCTCGTTCAAAAAATGGACCAAACCGGGGTAATGTTAGCCTGCCTCCGTCAAGTTTGGCAGCCCGGTACTCGTCGCCTGTCGATTGGATTAGGGACATGAACATAAATTTGCGAGCATCGTACAATATCGGTAAGGGCGCCGCGGACGCCAAGGAGTAATCAATGCCGATCAAGCCGCTGCGCAAAGCTGTGTTCCCGGTAGCAGGCCTAGGAACGCGCTTTCTACCCGCGACCAAAGCAATGCCGAAGGAGATGCTGACTGTCGTCGACAAGCCTCTGATTCAGTATGCTGTCGAGGAGGCGTTGGAGGCCGGCATTGAGCAGGTCATTTTCGTGACGGGGCGCAACAAGGGCTCAATCGAAGACCATTTCGACATATCGTACGAGCTCGAAGATACGATGCGGTCGCGGGGAAAGTCACTCGACCCGATCAGCGGCATCCGCATGAAGCCTGGCTCGCCGGTTTACGTGCGTCAGCAAGAGCCGTTAGGCCTTGGTCACGCGGTGTGGTGTGCGCGCGAAATCGTGGGTGACGAGCCGTTCGCAGTGTTGCTGCCCGACGAGCTAATGGTCGGTAAGCCCGGCTTTCTCAAGCAGATGGTCGAAGCCTATAACGAGGTCGGCGGCAACGTGATCGGTGCGCTCGAAGTAAGCGAGGACGAGACTGAGAAATACGGCGTCATCTCGCCCGGAGTGATCAATGGTCGACTGACCGAAGTGACGGCGTTGGTTGAGAAGCCCGCGAAGGGCTTGGCGCCGTCGAACCTGATGATCCCAGGTCGCTACATCCTTCAACCAGAGGTCATGCATATCCTTCAGAACCAGAGCAAGGGCGCCGGAGGCGAGGTCCAATTGACAGATGCGATGGCACAACTGATCGGCCAACAACCATTCCACGGCTTCACCTTCGATGGCCAACGCTACGACTGCGGTGACAAAGCTGGTTATATTCAAGCCAACCTAGCTATAGCTCTCTCCCGGACCGACATTGGCCCGACCGTACGCTCGTTCGTACAAGACCTCCTAACTCGCTGACAAAAGGGGCTGTGTAACGGGCACGTTGTCTTTTTGGCGTGCCCCGACGTGTGAACATCTTGATCCACCGCCCTTAGCTTATCACCCACTGGGGCAAGCGGGCCCATGTTCGCGCTGTCGATCCCGATCTCGACCGCCAACCGCTCAGCGTCTGCGGAACAGCGGGCGATCTCTTCATAACGCTCCCTTGCTCCCAATCGAGATCGATAACCGAGCGAGGGGCCGGCCTCAGGCGCGCAGCACGTCAGCCTGTTCACGGACCGCATGCGGAAATCGGACGCGACCCGAAGGCCGCCTTGCTGATGACGCATTCGACGGACTCATAGCGCCTTGTGGAACGGGTTGTGACGTCAGACGAGGCGATCCAATCACCAACAGATGTAGCGAGTAGCTATAAGACCGGTCGCATGAGTGTCTGCCGTCAGATTGGCGGGCCGGCGGTGGTCAAGCGTCACGAGATCGGCACCGGCGCGACCTACACCGCGGCGCAAAGTGCCGTCGGCTGATTTGAACGATGGGCCGGCCCAGACATAGGCCACATTCCCCGCGTCTGAGATAAGCGAGCGACCGGAGATGCGAGGGCCACTGCCTGTTAATGTGCCAACGCCATGAGTTGCCCAGCAGACCTGGATCGCGGTCGACAACGGGAAGATCGCTGCTATTCGGCGAGTAGCGCAATGGGGCGCACTGGACCTGAGGCCAACCCGACAAAACCGAAGGCGCAACCCACATAGTGCGTTGTCGGGCAGCCATGCTTAAGCTCAAAAAGAGTACGCCGTCTGGGAAGTTTGGAACCTTTGACAAACCCCAATCGGTTCATACCCGCGACGAGCGGATACGCCTACTCGTTGACATTCCGGGTCTCTGAGGCCAGTGGAGCACGCAACATTAGCGGGTACCTTCAGTCCGTTTCTCCTTTTCGACAAGAGGCTTATGAGCGTTGATTATCTAATCGTAGGCGCCGGTTTCGCCGGTTCGGTCTGCGCCCAGCGTCTCGCCGATGCCGGCCGAACGGTCCTGCTGATTGACCGGCGTCCGCATATCGGCGGCAACGCTTATGACGAATTTGATGCGCATGGCGTGCTTATACACCCCTATGGCCCGCATATCTTCCATACCAATGCCAAGCGTGTATTCGAGTATCTCAGCAAGTTCACCGACTGGCGCTTCTACGAGCATCGCGTGTTGGCTGAAGTCGAGGGGGATTTGGTTCCTATCCCCATCAACCGGACAACGATCAACACTCTCTACGGTCTCGATCTGGACGAAGATGGCGTCCGCGCCTATTTTGAGAAGGTGCGCGTGCCGCGGGACTCTGTTCGGACGAGCGAAGACGTGGTGCTGGCGTCGGTTGGCACGGACCTGTGCGACAAATTCTTCCGGGGTTATACCGCCAAGCAGTGGGGGCTTGACCTCTCCGAGCTTTCTGCCGGTGTCGCTGCGCGCATTCCAACGCGTACCAATGACGATGACCGGTATTTCTCAGATAGTTTCCAGTTCATGCCGGCTGACGGCTATGCCAAGATGTTTGAACGCATGCTCGACCATCCCAATATTGAGGTTCGGACCGGCACCGACATGGAATCGGTCAAGGACAGCGTTGAATTCCGCCATATGGTGTATAGCGGACCTGTCGACGCCTTTTACGACTATCGTTTTGGTAAGCTACCCTATCGGTCCCTCGAGTTCAGTCACGAGCATCTGCCGGACGTCGATCAAGTCCAGTCGGTGGGTACGGTGAATTTTCCAAATACGGAAGAGTTTACGCGTATCACTGAGTTCAAGCATCTCACGGGCCAGACAATCGCGGGCACCTCGGTTGTGCGTGAGTATCCACGCGCTGAAGGCGATCCCTTTTATCCCATTCCACGCCCTGAGAATGAGGCGCTGTTCAAGCGTTATCAGGCGCTTGCCGATGTGGAAGAAAAGGTCACGTTTGTCGGGCGGCTTGCGCAATATCGCTACTACAACATGGATCAAGTTGTCGCAGCGGCATTATCGACTGCGGATGGACTGTTGAAGACCGACGCGTGACAAGTATTGCCGCCGTCGTCGTAACGTTCAATCGTAAAGCGCTGTTAGTGGAGTGTCTTCGCGCGTTGCTCGTGCAGACACTCCCGCTTGATCGTATTTTGGTCGTAGACAACGCCAGTACGGACGGTACCGCGGATCTGTTGCATGAAACCGGACTTCTAGAATCCCCTAACGTGCGTTACCTGCGCCTCGATCAGAATACAGGTGGCGCAGGCGGCTTCCACGCCGGCATGGAAGCGGCATATAATGAGGGTCACGACTGGATCTGGTTAATGGACGACGACGCCGAGCCGGCGTCAGATGCGTTGGAGCGCATGGCGCCCTATTTTGGCCGTGAAGACATCTCTGCTCTCGCGCCAATGGTCACAGATGCCATGTGGAACGATGAATATGTCGAACCACACCGCGGGATGCGCTTGGATGGCGAGATTGCAGGCGTCGTGCGCGTCCTGAAACCGGATGAAACCGCTGGACGCGATACGCTTGAGATTACTCACTGCTCTTTTGTAGGCCCCCTTTTCCATCGACGTGTCGTCGACCAGGTCGGTTTGCCTTTCGCCAAATTCTTCATTCACTATGACGATTACGAATATGTCCAGCGCGCGCGCCGTGCCGGACCTGTCTTGTTAGTTATGGCGGCGAAGATCGCGCACAAGGAAGCCCGCAATACCGATCGACTGCAGACCAGGAAGTTCCTGACCTACAAGGTCGATCGACCGAAATATGACAGTCTGTGGCTTGCATATTATGGCTATCGCAACGTGGTATGGCTGACCAAGGAAGGCAAATCCCCGCTGAACAACTTTCGCCTGATTACCCGTCACGCACGGCGACTGGCCGAGGTTATCGCCTATGACGACCAGAAATGGAGACGCATTAGGTTCTGGAACGCAGCCCTATCCGACGGCTGGACCGGTCGTTTCAAGAATGACAAGCCAAAGCAACTATTGAGGCGCTAATATGGTGACGCAGCGAAGCTTGAACGTGACGGCTCGCAGATGGGCTCGCACGGCACTGTGCGCATCGCTGCTCGCCACAAGTACCGCAAGTCTCAGTGCGCGATTTACTAATCCTGTCTTGCCGTCAGGGCCAGATCCTTGGGTTACCCGGGTCGGCAAGACATACTACCTCATGGTCACCCGCGGTGACAAACTGACTATCCGCAAGACCAATGACATCACAAGAGTTGCCGAAGCGCCCGAGGTAACCGTGTGGACGCCACCGGTTACCGGTCCTAACGCACGCTCCATCTGGGCGCCGGAGCTTCATCGCATCGGCAGCAAATGGTTTATCTATTATACGGCAGCCGACAGCGGACACGATGACAACCTTCATCGCAGTATCTTCGTGTTGGAAAATGCCGGTTCTGATCCAACTCAGGGACGCTGGATAGACCGCGGCCGCGTCAATACGCGCCACTCAGCTATCGATGCGACGATCTTCAGCTACCGACACAAAGCCTACTTCGTTTATTCGCTCCAGCTGGGATCGGAAAGCTGGTTAGCGATCGCCCAGTTACGCACGCCATGGAGGCTTGAGGGACCTGAGGTGGTCATCGCCCGGCCGACCAAATCCTGGGAGCGAGAAATCTACCCAATCAACGAAGCGCCCGAGTTTATTCTTGGGCCAAAAGGCGATCTTTTCCTGACATACTCAGCAAGCGCCTGCACGAGCGATGAGTATGCAATCGGGCTGCTGTCTGCCCCGGCAGGCTCGAACCCTATGGATCCCCGCGTCTGGGCCAAGTCGCCGAGCCCCGCCGTCAGAAAGGCGCCAGAGGTGGCGGTATTTGGCCCCGGTCACAATGGTTTCTTTACGTCGCCTGACGGGAAACAACATTGGATGGTGTTTCACGCAAACCCAGGACCCAGCATGGGATGCACGTCGAACCGCGGAACATGGATCGAGCCATTCACCTTTAACGCAAACGGCAAGCCGGTTTTCTTACGACCTTCTGGCAAACAGGAAAAACTTGACGCACCCAGCGGCCAGTCAACGGGTCAGATTCGCCGCTAGGGCAGTGATATGACCTTGACGAGCGACTGGCCACGGCTGGTTTACCAGCGAGCATCCGGCGTAAACAACGTGGGCTCTGATCGTGCCTGACTTGCGCCTGCCACTCGTGTCAGCCACCGTCGGGCGGGTCGTTCGAAAAAGACGAGCGACAGCCATGCTATGGGCAGCATCAAACCCATAGTGACGAGAACGAACACGTTCATCTGCCATCCTCGCAACCCCAGGAATGTCGCCCCTACGCCTGTCAGCAATACCGATTGGACCAAGGGGTGAAGCATGTAGAGCGAATATGTGAGCTGGCCTAGCGGCGCGAGGCGGCGCGCGCTGCGCGACGCGCTGTGTTCCGAGGCAGCGATGCCGAGTAGCGCGACGAGATATACCAGTACAAGCAACAGCATCTTGGGCCATTGCAGTATGCATCCGGCGACGAATGCGACGCAGCCTACCAGCAGGCAGCCAGGGGCCCACGGAACGCGTGCCAGTCGATCACGATAGTTGAAGCTGATCATGCCGAGCAAGAACGACGGTAGCGCACGCAGGATACCGAAATCATAGGACCAGTGGAGCCACGATACGCCGGTCCGGTCAGAGGCAATCATTAGGATCACGATGAGCGCAGCAACGGCAATCAAAGACAGATATCGACGATTCACCAGAATCGCTAGCAACGGAAATATCAGATACAATCCCATCTCCGCGCTTATCGACCAACTGACATAATTAAATGTAAGCGACGAACAAAAACCGAAAGCATGCAGAAGTAGCAGGTTTGGCACGGCACATCGAACATCATAAATTTCTGGATGATTACTCGGCAGATGTCCAAACGCGTTGGCGATACCAAATATCGCAAAGATAAAGAAAATTGCCCAGTGTAATGGGACAAGTCTTGCCGCCCTTTTGATCATAAAGTCTTTGAATGCGGGAAAGGCTGAAACGCGTCCTGTATAAACCGAATTGATGACAAATCCGGATATGAAGAAAAACAGATCGACCGCCAACGTAAACCCGTCCAGGCGCGCGCGCATTATCGGTGCGGCTTGTCCAAAGTCAATCTGACTTTGAAAATGATATATTATGATTAGGTAGGATGATGCTATACGGAGCAAATCCAGATATATCATCCGATCTGACTCGAGCTTCAGTGCCAGCTTCTCTCGCTTGAACATTCGTAATCCCATTGCACGCTGGCAAACCCCGCAGTAGGCGATGCAGGCGGACGGCTCAAGCGCGCCGTTCTGAGGCTTTTTCGCGCTGACCAGAGGTGGTTAGCCAGCGAGTCCGGATGAAGCGACATTCTCCGGCTTGTGCCACGTGGCGTTCACGATCATGGACATGACATCTCGGTGTTCGAAGCCGCCAAGCGCAGCGGTACCGCCAATCCTACGGCCAGACGCGCTCAGCTGGCGCATAGTATCCGGAACTGTGAATGACCTCGCCTGCCCCTGACGTTGCCGCGCCAAAAAGCGTTATTGCAGTGCTCGCCACCTACCTGGATCGTTCGACGATGCTAGAGGCCGTGCTTGAACGGCTGTGTGATGAAGGCGTCACACAAGCTGTGGTCGTCGACAACGGCGGAACCTGGCCGGTAGCCGAGCACCTTGCAGCTCGTTTCGGCGACTTTGTCGACGTTGTTTCTATGGGCGGCAACCGAGGTTGCGCTCTTGGTTATTCCCGCGGCATAGAGCGGGCGCTCGAGCTGGGTGCCGACATGATCTGGCTGCTTGACGACGATAACCGGCCAACCCCAGGCAGCCTCGCTGCTCTAATGACCATATGGCAAGCCGAATCAGGGCAAGTCGGCAACGACCGTCTGGTTGTAACTGCAGTGCGTGAGGAACATCATGCCGATGTGTTAGCCGGCGTTCCCGAGCAGCATCTCAAAGTCCGGTGGAACAGCTTTGGCGGCTTTCACCTGCGCGACCTTGCCTATAAATTATGGCGCCGGAGCCCGTTCGGACGCCCATCGGGCCATGCGCCCGCTACGGTGCGCGTGGATGTTACACCCTATGGAGGTGCGCTGTTCCACAGGTCATTAGTGGAACGTTTCGGCCTGCCCTATCTCGATTTCTATCAATATGGCGATGACACCGAATTCATGTGGCGAATAACCCGCGACGGCGGGCGAATTATCGTCGTCACCGCAGCGCAAATCGAAGATCTTGAATCTTCGTGGAACCCGACAGTACAGCTGTCCAACCGCTTCAGCGGACTGGTTGCGGGATCAAGTAAGTTTAGGACATACTATTCGGTACGAAATGCAGCGTATTTTGAGTCACGATTTCGCCGGAACAACAGTTTTATGTTCGGAATTAATCGATTGATTTATCTTAGACTGATTTCTCATTACGCGCGTCGCAACGGCCACCCTGAGCGTTATCAGCTCATTCGTGAGGCTATCGCTGATGGAGAAGCGGGACGTCTATCTGTTAACCCAAATTATAGGTTACCATAGTTACTCAATGATTACTTCTAAGTACAATAACGCATCTTGAAAGGTAATTCATGCGTATCGATCTCATTCCGACCGGCAAGAACCCGCCCGAGGACCTGAACGTCATTATAGAAGTGCCGACCGGCGGGGAGCCGGTGAAGTACGAGTTCGACAAGGCATCGGGCGCCCTGTTCGTTGATCGCATTCTGCACACGCCGATGCGCTACCCCGCGAACTACGGCTTTGTGCCCCACACGCTCAGCCCCGACGGCGATCCGCTGGATGCGCTCGTGATCGCGCGTTCGCCGTTCATCCCGGGCTGCGTCGTCCGCGCACGCCCGATCGCAGTGCTGAACCTGGAGGACGAAGCCGGCGGCGATGAGAAGCTCATCTGCGTGCCGGTCGACTCGGTGTTCCCGTACTACGCCAATATCGGCGAGCGCGGCGACATGCCCGAGATCGTGTTCGAGCAGATCGAACACTTCTTCACGCATTACAAGGATCTGGAAAAGAAGAAGTGGGTTCGCGTCGGCAAGTGGGGCGACGCCGACGAAGCCAAGCGCGTCACGATTGAGGCGATCGAGCGCTACGAAGCCGAGAAGGCTAGAGGAGAAGAGCCGATGAACGCGAACGACGCTGCCGGTCGCTGATTGTGCCGCTCATCTGCTAGCTGAGGGGAAGGGCGCATCATTTTACTGTGCTCAGTACCGCGACCGTTCTGGGTGGGCTGAGCTAGCCTGGGCAAGGTTGGTGTTCAGGTGCGCCTAACATTGGAAGCGCCCCTCGCCTTGAACGGACAAACCGGGCCTTGTAGCGTATTTACCCGTTAGCTTTAAAACAAAGGGGGCCGCAGCCCCCTTTGCGCACATCTCTGAAGAGTGCCACCCATAAGGTAAGTAGCGTCTTGGGAACTACACCTACCTTAGAGGATTCTTAGTTGCTATCTGCGTCGTCGTCGCTGTCGGCGAGAATGTAAATTCCTGCGCCAATAGCTACTACCGCGAGAATAGCTACGATGATACCACCACCGGCAAGCTCACTCTTCGTGCCCGAAACTGTCCCCGTACGAACGGACTGCGACGCCGAAAGGTTTGCGGTATTGGAAGCAGGTGCTGCAGCGACAGGAGCGGCAACGAGTGCGGTCGCCGCCAGGGCTGCCATATACTTCGTAATCATATGATTCTCCCGATAAACGACGATTATTACACAGTTTTTAAATCCAGTCGATACGTATATCGTCACAATTCGGATAACCCATCGAAAGGTCAAATGTTTCATCACCTCAGACGGACACGCCGTGCTGGCGTGGTGCCAGGACACAGGGGGCGAGTCATGATGACGATGATAGACCGGAATAAGAAGCGTAACATCACCTCTTCCGTGCAAGCTTACTGGGATGGGGTCGCCAACCGCGGACGACGCTCGAGTTCGGGCAAACTGAGTCTAGCGGCACTGTCGGGCGCTCGCCGGACTTCGCCAACAGCCTGCGTTGCTCCGCTGGCTGGGCGTGCGGCGCCGGCAGCTGGAACGGTGTTCGGAAGAAGCGCTTCGTCAACGCTTGTCTTGACCTCGAGCGCTGTCACCCGCTGGGTTAGGAGTTCTAGGTCCAGTTTATCGGGTGTGGCCTCCAATGCTCCTACTTGTCGCTCAAGTTCGTCGATACGTTTGTTTGCGGCTGCGAGGCGTACTGCTGAATCGATCTGATGGATGTCCTGTGAGATCGCGTTCTCGGCCGGTCCTCGCTTGGTTGCCGCCGGCGCAGTACGCTGCTCGCAGGCCGCCAACCATGGGAAGCAGGTAACCAAGAGTAGGGCTGTGGATATAGTGCGCATGCGCTACGCTTACGACGCACCACAGCGGCTGTCAGTCCCTCATGCCTGTCAATCGGCGTCCAAAAGAGACCCCCTTCGTCGAGCAGCGTGACGGTAATAACGGATGCGCCGTTCGCGCTGGTTGCGGCGTAGGGCGGGCGTAGCCCCTCCAGAGGCGCAACCAGCGCGAAGCGTTCCTCTGTCGGGTCCCCAAGGGCTAGCTGCGGTGCTTTAAGCGCCAGTTGTCGTTTTCGGGTGCGACGATGTCGCAATAGTACGTAATGCGGTCGAGCAGCGCGGCGGTCATCTTGGGGGCGCCAAAGACAGTGGGCCATTCGCCAAAGGCAAGGTTCGTCGTGACGATGACCGAGGTTCGCTCGCAGAACTTGCTGACCAAGTGAAGAGCAGCTGCCCGCCTGAGCGGACGAACGGCAGATAACCAAGCTCGTCGAGCACCACGACCTCGAGGCGTGACAGCTGAGCTGCGAACGTACCGGCCTTGCCGAGGCAGGTTTCTCCCCAAGGCGATTCACCAGGTCGACCGTGTTGAAGTAGAGGCCGCGAGCGCCATTTCGCACGACGTTGGCGGTAATGGCGCTGGCGAGGTGCGTCTTGCCGGTGCCCGTACTACTGACCAGCACGATGTTGGCGCTGGCCGGCCAGGAAGGAGCCGCTGTGCAGCGAGCGCACCAGGCCTTCATTGATGGCGTGCTATCAAACACGAAGACGTCGAGGTCCTTCATCGCCGGCACCAAAGAACTGAACCGCCCCGGGTCTGCCGAAGGCCTTGGGTTGTGAGTCATGTTGCCATATCGGTGTTGTCCGCGGCAGCGTAATATTGATCTTCGGCTTCGGCAGGCGAGATATTGCCGATAGGTTCCAGCAGCCGACGATGGTTGAACCAGTCGACCCAATCGAGCGTGGCGTACTCGACGGCTTTGAAGCTGCGCCAAGGTCCGCGCCGGTTGATCACCTCGGCTTTGTCGAGGCCTTTGATCGTCTCCGCCAAAGCATTGTCGTAGGTGTCGCTGACACTGCCGACCGACGGCTCGATGCCGGCCTCGGCGAGGCACTTAGTGTTGATAGACACGTATTGGGCGGATGCAACCGATCGTCGCAACGCGGTGTTTGTCTATCTGCGCAAGGCATTGGTCAAGCGCCTCGGCTGGTGTTTTCTAGCCCAGCGTCTTGCGTGGGCTGCCATTGAGGGTCGCGGCAACGGCCGCAAGTGCGTCGGCGCTATGCGTGCTGAGGTCGGTGCCTTTAGGGAAATACTGGCGCAGCAGCCCGTTAGTGTTCTCGTTCGTGCCACGCTGCCAAGGGCTTTGCGGATCGCAGAAATACACCTCGACGCCGGCGTCGACCTTCAGGCGCGCATCCTGCGCCATCTCCGCGCCTTGATCCCAGGTCAGCGAGCGGCGCAGCTCTGCTGGCAAGGTGGTTATGGTGCGCATGATGGCATTCCGAACGGCTTCGGCGCCGTGTCCGGCCAGCGCCGGTCCGTTCTTGATGCCTGGCCCGGCACCGTGACCCTCCATACGCGGCAGGTGCAAAAGCATCGTAAAGCGCGTGGTGCGTTCGACAAGCGTGCCGATCGCCGAGCTGCCGAGCCCCAGGATGAGGTCGCCCTCCCAGCGACCGGGTACGGCTCGGTCTTCTGCTTCTGCGGGACGCTCGCTGATCATGATCTCAGACGACACGAAGCCTTTGCCGCGCTGACCGACACTCGCCCGCGGCACCCGCAACGCCCCTTCGCTGCGCAGGCATGCGATTAGATCACGGCGCAGAGCACCCCGACTTTGCACAAACAGCGCTTGGTAAATGGCTTCGTGGCTGATGCGCATGCTGTCGTCATCCGGAAAGTCGATGGGTAGCCGCCTGGCAATCTGCTCCGGGCTCCATGCCTTTGACCAGCGTCGGTTCTGGCGCGGCCCACGTCGCCGCCCCTTCCAAGATACTGAGGGGCCGGTAGCGGGGAGATCACCCGGCTTGGCGATACCTCCGTTCAAACGCTC
>Ga0265798_10004574_pt1 | contig 18989 bp, 11 predicted proteins | sample P3T30metagenome_FD_192430 | JGI IMG/M metagenome (GOLD analysis project Ga0265798, IMG submission 192430) | Plant litter microbial communities from East Loma Ridge, Irvine, California - P3 T30 | ecosystem: Environmental > Terrestrial > Plant litter > Unclassified | place: USA: California... | reverse complement strand
CGTTATGCGGAGGATCGACACAGCGTGCTGGGTATTCCATGCGTGTTCCATGCGACCCATGGACAGATCAACCTCTATCGACTTTGATATATTGTCAACACCCGCTTCAATCGCCATGAAAACTACGCGAATACCCAAGCGATATCTCTAACACATAATAGCCGGTATTATTGCGACGTGCGAGAACCATCATCGGTGCAGTGGGTGGGGCGTGCCCGTTGCGCATCTCACACACTTCCCGTCGCGGCACATCATGACGACCAATACACGATGAACCGACCGTTTGACACCTGTCAGTTGCATTGCGATTCATCTACAACAGGCCGGAAATGTACTGGACCGTTCAAGCGAATCCTTGACAGCTGCCACGAAGCAGCCCTATGCCGGTAGGATAGCATTGACGGGCTGATATTCTCTCAGCAGACATCATAATCATAGGTAAGAGTAGATGCGGTACGGGCGACTATCCAAGCATGCGTCTCTTGGGACCAATGTCTCGGCGGTGAGCAGATGTTATGTTAATCTTCTGTCTCCTTGACATCAGTCAATCGACGCCTAATACTCTCGCTCGTAGCATACTTACCTTTCTCCACTTCGTCCTTCCGTGAAGGGTCGAAACGTGTTTACTGCGAAGATGACAAAAGTCAAATTCACCCTCCCACCGACAGCCGACAAGGTCACCTCGCTATTTCACACCAAGCAGGTCAAGGAAGACGACCCACCAGTCTTCAACCAGCCGCTCAATACCAGCTCATGTCCTCACCACCGTATAGCGAGGCTGCTGTACAGCGTCTCCCTCTCAGTGCTACTCATCATCGCGGTCCCGGTCATTGCCCTCAAGGCATTAACTTACAGCTTCGTCGAGGACAATCGTATGACAGGCTTTGAATTCCAGACAACAAGAAGAAATGGCGACCCCGGCGAAGCCATCATCATGGCCGCTCTACCACGGATGCTATACGCAGTACCAGCAAAACTAGCCATTATCGCTGGCACCGTCAGCATATGTCTCGCAGCCGCACATCTTGGATTCGTCGCAACAGATTGGAAAAAGGGCAACAGGGTACGTCTAATCCCACAGAAGACGAAATACCACATCCAACTAATGCCTCCCCAGACGCAATCATACGCCTTCCGTCGCAACATAATGTTCCTCCACATCACCAACGCCATCCTCGTCCTCTTCGCCCTCGTCTCCATCTACGTAACCCACAAAAACACCTCCCACTTCCGCGAAGGCTTCGTCAACTTCCGCGCCTCGCGCATGAACGACACTACCTCCACCTCCACCTCCACCCAACAATCCCCGGCCTTCTTCCGCTACAACTTCGGTACCTTTGATCTCGAAACCTGGGCTTGTGAGCTCGCGGGTGTTGAAGGTGCGGGTATGGTGAGGGAAGACTATGGCATGCAATGTGGGATTGAGATCGCTGGAAGGGCGGTCATGATTCCTTTTGTGGTTGTTGCTTGGGGGGTTGCGGCGATTGGGCTTTGGGGGTTTGTGGGCGGTGGGCGGAGGGGGCCCGATGGGGAGAGGATGAAGACGGATGAGGTGGGGTTGGAGATGGGGAAGATGAATGCTACGGACGACTGATCGTGGCACTATTTTCTTTTACGATCCCGGTCGGCAAGGCGTTGATTCGTTACTTTCGGCATTCTCTGGCGTTCTGATGTGTTCGCATCTTCCTCGGTAATGTGTTTTTCTTCATTTCCTTACCTCGCGCGTACACGACAGCGATGATACCCTCCAAATTTTTCGTCCGACTATTCCTCGCACTCAGCCCTTTTGCTGGTCAAAGGTCTCACCTCTTCTTCTTTTTCCGGTTGTTTGGATCAAACGTCGCCAAGTGCTGGGGCGTTTCATATTTTATTTTATTTTATTTTGTTGCATGGCACAATGTTCAGTTTGATATACACCACCACTTCGTTTCATTGCTGCCTCGCGCTGAACACTTTCATCTCGCTCCACTGCGACGCTGTCATCCGACCACCTTCAAAATCTCACGGCATACACGGTCATCATGTTGCGAAGCAGATATAGGACAAACTCGATTGATATGGAAAACATATCAGTATCAAGAGTAAGTCGACAAACACGCGCCACACTCCGTCCCAGTCCAGTACTCCGGCCCAGTCCCAGACTCCTACCCGCGCGAAAAGCAGTATACTCAAGCTCTCCCCATTAACAGAGAACCATGGAGTACCGATAAAAGAAGAACGCCATGATCAAACCCTTCCGCCCACGTCATCCTGAGGAGAAGCCAAACAGATCTGCAGCCTACATCAAAATGGAAACATGCAAAGTAGGTGCCCCAACGTCGATGTAGACTCCCGGCCTGTTCAGCAGCCGTTATCCCCGAGCTCCACCCGCCGCACCCGCCGCACCCGAAAGATCTCAGTCCATACCCGCCGCCGCATACGTAGCGATCGAAGCGTAGCTACCCGTCAAAAACACCGCCGTCTCCGTAGGCGTACCCAGACTCGGCATCTCAACAGATATTTCCCGCGCGTCGACCCACACATCACTCGTGGCGACAACGTTGGTCACCACATTGCCAGTTCCACTTGCAGCCGCACCTCCACCTCCACCTCCAGTGGGTGTAGCAGCTAAAGGACTCAACGGGTTGGCTGTCTGGCTCATCCGGCCCTTAATCGTGGTGGTTCTCGTGGCGACTGGTCCTGGGAAACAATGGATGCCGTGTTGGCCGTTCTTGCCATTACCGCCGCACACACATGATTGTCGTTTGTCGTTCATCTTGAGCCATGCTTTGAAGGCTTTCATGGCCTCGTTGTTGGGTTTCGTCTTGTCTTGACTGTCGGGGGAGGTGCCGTTGTTTGGGGCGCCGTTGTCGCCGGGAGGTGTGCCGTCGTTTTGGGTCTTGTCGTTACCTGGGTTCGTGCCGTCAGTCGAGGTCTTGTCGTTACCTGGGGTTGTGCCGTTGCCTTTGGGGTTCTCCTGGATGAAGTCCTCGTACTCGTCGTCGTCTGGACCGACTTCTTCTCGGTCCCATTCCGCGTCTTCCTTCGCCTTGGCCTCTTCATCATCTTCGTCATCATCGATGAAATCGCAGATGTCATGGGCGGATTGCTCAACGCACTTGTTATCGCCGGGGTCGCAGCCGTACTCGCCTTTTCGGACAGAGGAGTCGATGGTGTAGTTGAAGTGTGACTCCTGGATCTGGTAGACGACATCCACGATACAGTACGGCCCGTTGCATGCGCCTTGCGACGTTATGTTCTTGGGCGTGTTCTTTGGATAGCGTGTTTCTTCTTGAAGGAGTTGGGTGGTAACTTGCATGATGGGCTCTCGAGTAGGCGTTGGTGCCTGCGTCGGTTCGCAACCTGGTGGCACAGATGATGAGCTTGTCGAGTTCGATTCCGGCTGACCAAGCTGTTTTGGTCCCAGCGGATGCGATTTGTGATGGTTGGGGTCACAGCCGCCAAACCAGGCCTTCTTCATATGCTTCGGTGGCTTCTCCTCGTCATCAACTTCTAGCAATGCCTTCCAACTGGTGTCCATCCGTTCGCAGTCGTGGCACTTCTTGCCGAAGTTGTCGAAGTTGTATAAGCCGCTGTCTTTGATGAAGTGCTTGGTCGCTGCCATTGTCCAGTTGGTGGGTGCAGCCCACGACGCCTTGTATGTGGGGTTCATGGGATCGCATTGGCAAGGCGCGTTCTGGTTGTCCGTGCTGCCGGTGCTAGAGATGGCTTCGCCGTCCCAGCTGTAACACACTGCAATGTCGAAGCCGTCGGGGGCGTTTCCGTAGTCATCCAGATAGTCTACCTCGCCTGGAAAGTGAGTAGAGTTTGAGCCTGATGAACTCGTCATATTCGTGTCCGGTGGTCCCTGGCCATCCAGATTCACCGGTTCCGGTGCAGTCACATTTTGCATCTGATCGTTGTTGACTGATGGGCAAGATGCTGAACCTGTGGAGTTCCTGTCATGTTCCTCCTTCTTACGGTTCGGCCAGTAGACCTCGTCTTTAAAAAGAGCAGATCGGACCACGTCGCTAGCGAAGAGGCCGTGGAAGCCTTCTTCACTGTTGAGATACTCCCATCCGGGTGGACTGCGCATCTTTTTGTCCTTGTAGTTCGTCATTGCGTACACCCAGTACGACCTGTCGGGGCGTTCTTCGAGGCAGATCTTGTTTTCGGCTGGTCCACGGTCGTCTTCGTCGCAGTCACCGCCGGGTTTAGCCCAGCTTGCGACGACATATACGCCTTCGGTTTTCCACAAAGCGCTTATGATGGTTGCGTAAGACTTCATTCCGATCACGAAGTCGACATAGGATCGGAAGTGGACATTGGTGCCGTAGAAGAAATCCTTGGCGAAGAGTTCGACGATATCGTGGCCATTGCGACTTCTGTAGCCTGACGCGAGGATTGGCATTCCATCTCGGGCTTCTTCGACTGCGTTGCTGTCGATATCGGCGAGTGCTGCGCGTACGGCTTCCAGGGTTTTGTCATACCCTTTCCTTCTTGATGTTAGCACTTGCGCTGTCAAAGGTACAGCACGCGCAACTTACAAATCCTTCTTGTGGTCAATCTTTTTGACTACCTCTTTGGTCAAAGCTTGCGAACCTAGCCAGCCCCCACTGGTGATGGTCCACAACTCTACTTGGTGTTAGTTCAATCTTTTGCTTTCGAAGCTATAGCTTACTCTGGAAGTTTTCGATCGATTTTGGCATGAGCAGGCCATATGGCTCCCCAGGTGTACCATCGTCGTTCGGTTTCGGATTCCTCCGACTTGCCCAATGTTTGAACCCCGAAACTTTCGCGAATCCTTTTGGCAGATGTTTGGCCGTCGATGCCAAAGTCCGCTGCCACCTCGAAGCCATTCTGTTGAAAAAAGAGACTTTCTTAACCCAATTGGTGATTACGTCGGGTCTGTAGTTCAACATGTTGGCGCCTGTGGTGAATAGTTGAAAGACGGCCGTGATAATTCCGAATGCCAACTCCATAGCGGCTAGTGCCTTCTTCTTCTTCTCATCCTTCTTGACCGCGGCGTCTTGTTGTTCGTCTGCATAGGTGAACCACCTCGTGAGGGCATCGATGTCTTCGAGAATGTGCCTGTAATGGTCCTGGAGAGCTTCGCTGGTGATATGAAAGGAATGGTCGAGACCGGAGACGAATTCGAAGAACAACATGACTGCTCGTTGTTCCGCGGGAGTGTGTCTCGTGCTAATGTCCTTGCAGCTTGGAGACTGTTGATGGCGTTAAAGTGAGCTAGATTGCGAACTGGATGTGAACTACTTACTCTACACATGCCCATACCATCACAGAGCATGTTACTTGGTGGTAGATTGGGAGCGTATCGCTTCGCCAAGAAGGCAGGGAAAGTGATCTCATCGTTCTCAAGTTTCCTTGCCCTTTGCATACGCTGATACTCCTTGAGACGTTTTCTCAAGAAGAATGCGTCCTCGTGCCGATGTTGTCGCCATAGGTGTTCGGTGATCCTGGGAAAGTTTGGGCAGTCGTTGCTCCAGTCGTAGGTACCCGGAACATCCGTGGTTTTACAATAGGGACTTCTGGCACATTCGTTGTCGAAATAATCTCCCTTCAATCCGATATCCTGTGTAGTTATGTTCGAAACGGGCTCCTTCTCAGTCGCATTCGAATAAGCAATGCTTGCAGATGCATTAACAACATCGAAGACGTGTAAGACGGCATGCATCCATGCGAAGAGCCGCATGATGACAGCCTAGTGGGTGAATAGCAAGTTCAGAAAGAACCCAGCTTGATCGTAGAGCACAGATTGATCAGTCTAGAAAAGATGAAGTGTGTGTCTACACTTGCGCTCTTGTAAAAGATTAAGATTGGATGCTAACTCGCACAATCAAAAGGGAGTGCCAGCGTCCCACATGGCAACACCACGAATTAAGGATATCCCTCATCTTGTGTAACAAGATACTACCACGATCTATCGCCATTGGGTGATCATCTCCAATTATTGGACACGACTTCTTTCTGAAAAGTCTCAACGGCTGGAGTGGGCAAAATCATGACCGCTGAACATGTGGACCAATCCACCCCGCAGACACATTGGTAACACTGATTACTGCAAGACATCCAACGGGAACGGGGTGAACAATTGATGAGGTAGCTAAATTGCCGCAATATGACAAGTACTTGCGCAATCTAAAGCTACCGGTCTGTATCATTGCGCCCACTTTCTCGCCCTGCAGACTATCTATCAAATTCCGAACCAATCGTTCACTCATTTGATTGGTTCTGTGCTATCTATATTGGGGAGACAAAGGGACAACTCTGATCCTCGGACATTGGGGACCCAAGGAACTGAGACCCTTTTATACGGTCAAACTATCGTGGGTTTATTCCACCCTTTTTTGACAAGCCTTGAATGCGCGACCTACCACGTCCGCAATAGTAGGAAGCACAGGAACGCAAGATGCCGCTATGATCTTATGATTCTTGCGGCCTCATAAAGATGTGAAATACATCTTCCAGTCAATGTGCGAGCTTTCCGGCTGAACGTCTCGGTACTGTAACTGTCATAGCTGCTTCAAGCTGTCATGCCCCTGCTTCTGCGTTGACATACTTCACCTTACTCTGTTGAGGTCAACCTGTCATCCAAACGAAAATTGAGGGAAGGATCCAATAAATGACAGCGGCGCAGATTTTGATCGACATCGGATAACAGACAAGGCCTCCTATCCGTGGATGATTACCATTACAATATCCAGGGTCAGACGTCTTTGACCCCGGACCAAAAGAATCCAATCCCGTGCTTGACCTGAATGGCTGGCGCACACGCCAGAAGGGTTATCAGTACTGAGATTCACCGATTCAAACCGAGGTTTTCTTACGGCTATGAGCAGTACATATCCGCTCTGCCTATGTTCGCACTCCGAGGGCTCGGGATCGGACTCTTGGATATGGACAACAGTACTTATATAAACCGAGTCCAGTTGGACGATGAGTGATTATCGCAACTCACACTCCTGATTCGATCTTCTACCTACTCAACAATCTCAACACTCTCCACCATCTCCACTACCTCAACCCTTTCCACGGTCTCCACCGTCTTCATCGAAGTCTCAACAACACTACTTGCTTGTGACTTGCGATGATTCACTCTCGCTACCTTGCGGTGGCCTTCGGTAGCCTCGTTGCTACCGCTGCGCTGATCCCCGCGAAGGCGTCCCAGGTATGCCTCACACGCTCACTATGTATTCGGGCCAATCTAATTGGAATTCTCCAGGAGCCCGCTATTGCAGATCTCTCCCCAGTCAAGACGGTCCGACGCTCCTCTATGGATGATGAAGAAACAGCCCTCGAAATCTTGGCCGGGAACACCTTCATGGTGACTGCCGTAACGCCGCTCAAGGCCCAGGAACGGTTCAGCGAGTACCCCCTCCTCCAGAAGTTGTTAGAGTGCATCGCGACTAAGGGCGGTGACCCTGCCCCTATCGAAGGCCAATCCATGATTGGGACGACGCCAATTGAGGAGGTCAGATTTTCACAGTGCAACATCGCTCTTTCTGATTGCGCCAAGACCGCTATGGTTGATGCCGACGCAAGGTTGCTAGGATGGCCTGCTCCCGACAAATACGAGAGACCTGTTCTCAGAACCCACTCGCTCAACCTCTGCACTGGTATATGCCGTCGCTCGAACGCCTTGGATAACCGTGTAGTTTTCGAAAATGTTGGGATGACCAGAGAGCAATTGCGTACGCTTGGAACGGTTGCATACTGCAACGTCCCCCTCATCGAATGTCTTGAAGATTGTGTGGCGAAATATGACGCGATTACAACAGCGTGGGACGTTAAAAACCCAGAGCTGTGAGCTGTGAGCTCAGCTATGTGGCTGGCGTCGTTGGCGATATCTCGGCCTGCGAAGCTCTCTTGCGGTGAAAGAGGGCGGCTTTGAGACGGTTTGATTGTACTTCTGCTCCTTCTCTATCTGACTTTACTTGTATTCATTACATAGCTCTTGTTCTTTGTAGTCAATATACCCCACGCTCATTCAAAACCAGCTTTGCCTTGCATGCTTGATCCACTTCGCGTACCTTGTGGTAGCACCTCATTCAAGGAAAAGCTGAACACCCTGGAGACTACGTTAACGCTAGATCGCTAGCTTTGTCTGTTTTCATCTTGATGTAGGCTGCACGAGGGCGAGTGTCCCACCTCTCCCTCAAAGCTACGTTGACATCAACTACCCTTTCATCGACCCAAAAACACTAGTACAGCATGTTGGGTCGACCTCTAGGCTCTGGTATCTAATACACCGTCTCCACCACAGATTCTAAGTCATGACCCGCGGCCCACTGATTGTGACGTACCTGCTACACCTCAACTAGCAACGGGTGGACTCCACCCCTCATTCGACCGCCAGCATCATGCCGCGACATGAAGGCTTGCGGTCGTGTTGCGACATAGCTTGGCGTCCCGACCAAATCCGCGTATGAACAATCCGAACAGGCCTGGAGCCTACATCGACATTGTATCACCTACTTTGCATGTTTTCATGCTGATGTAGGCCCCAGACTTATTCAACCTTTTCGTTGTATGGTATGCGACTTTGCTTTTGCAGATCCGTCCTGCCATTCTTGGTTCAGGGGCGCCGTTTGCTTTTGCGGTCGCCTCCACTCTTCCCCTGTTGAACGACAATGCACCCCGCAAACTGACAAAAGACCAGCGAAGCTAGAAGCCTCTGAAACCGTACCTGCATTCCAAGATGGCTATGCATGCTATCCGCCACGGGAAGGGCTTGCTTGCCTCGAGTGGGCCCCCTGAGAAGATCATGGCGATCACCCGCATTGAGGTGTTGCATCCTGAACGCCTTCATCTTGGTTGTAGGGGCTCTGCTGTTGCGCAAGGCTGACTAGAGGATGTGAGGGTCGCGCGGGGTCGAAATGTGATGAGCGGCCATGACGACGTGTTGAGTTGCGATACCGGGCCGGCGACTGACCTTGGAATGCTATCAGACTCTCATGACTATAGCATGATGCAGATGCGGATCGCGACGTCTTTGTACTTGCAGTCGAGGGCCTCCCGCAACAAATGCATAACTCGGTTTGTTGTGACGGGACAAGCAAGTGGCGAGGCGACGACATGCCATTCAGATGATGCGTATTTCTGAGCACGTCAACGATCTCGTCACGCTAGAGCTGAGGCCCACTTGCTTTTCCGTCCTCTTCTCATCGCCAACATCCTCCACCAGCTTTTCTGAGCAGCTGAGACGTCACTCCGCGTCATGCTCCATCATCTGCATCATGTTCAATTTGGAAAGAAACCCTCACAGTCCTCTGACATGCTGCCTGAAGTGTCTCGGCAGAACTCAATGATCTCGCAGCGCCGGTCGGCTCCCCAGCGTAATCACCGTCCTCATTGTCGCTTATGTCGCTGACTTTGCATAACCTTGCACACAACACGAGGGTCGCTGCAGTGCACACATGCAGCATGATGAAGCTACCCACCTCTGACAGCTCAGGGTCTACCCGGTTCATATTAATAGACGCCATCGGACGCGCACGAAAAGCTCTGTGGCGTAAAGCCAAGTTGTGCAACATCGGTGGTTTTGGAACTGGCGCGCCGATGCTTTTGATGGCTGTGGGTGGTGTACGAGAAGCATGTCGCATTCGCCAGAGGTAATCGCCGTCTGACTGCACCGTTGCGCCTCTTGGTCGTGCTGCGGATGCGACTGCGGAGTATTTCTTGGTCTGTTAGATGTGTTACTGAGATGTGCTTCTTGTTTGGACTGTTCATGCGACGTTCATGCAAAGAATCGACGTCTGTCTATGACTATATTACTGTTCACCCCTATAGCTCATGTCCGTATATCTCTGCATATTGTTACCGTCTCGTTTCTTTGGACCTCTCGTACTTCCGGCTGCAAGCAACAAATCGGGCTTCAGCGCACGCACCCAATATATCCGGATTGATACCTAAGGCTTACTCTCGAGACTGGGAACATCATGGCGGCGCCTCCACCGTCTATATCGAAGTACCGAGGGGCACGCCCCGCCGCGCTCTCCATCATAGGATCTATATCATCACGCCCATCTACACAAGCTACACAATCTACACACGAGCTCAGATGGCACGCTCGCACCAACTCGGAAGAGCGCAGCTTGATCTCTGACATCCTTCAAGATCTGGCTGACAACTGCGAGACTGCGTTCGACCGAGCAACCGACCAAGCACGGTTAGGCACAGCCTCATACATCTCTTACAACGCACAAGGACAAGACCTCGCCCAAGATCTCGCCCAGTCACAACCATACTCGCAGAGGCGGGATTGCGCTACCTCTTATACAACCAACAACCTACGAGAAGATCTACAAGAAATCCGACCTTACCTCCGGGCAAGCACTCTAATGGCACTAGAAGGGATATTGCGGCTGAATGAAGCCAACGAGGCTAATGCAGCCAACCCAGCTTTCCGCCGGAACACGATAAGACGGGTTTCAACATCCGAGGATGGCGATCACGTACCAGTCATAATGGACCCATACGACGATACAAATTACTCCAGTCCCACCAGCTTCAAATTCGACGACGAGAGTATCATGGACGGACCTCTCAGCCCTGCAATGGGCAAATACCCAGACCGAAACTACCGCAGGAGTAATCTCCGGGATGCGCATTTGATGAGCGACGAACCTTTTGATGAGCCACCGACCGTTTACGACATCGAACGACAAAGAGGAGCTCCGAAGGCGCCCTCTCCATACCCATCCACTGCGAAGACAGCAATCATAATGCTCTCGTTGTACATCTCCATCTTCCTTGTCGCTCTCGACCGAACCATCATTGGTCCAGCGATCCCCGCCATCACGAACGAGTTCAGCAGTATTGGCGACATCGGATGGTACGGTAGCGCATACATGCTTACGGCAGCCGGATTCATCTTGCTGTATGGTCGCATATACACTTTCTTTCCAACCAAACCAGTCTTCCTATCCGGCATCTTCTTATTTGAACTCGGAAGCATCATCTGCGGCGCTGCGCGGAACAGTAACATGCTCATCGTCGGGCGTGCGGTCGCTGGCCTGGGCAGTAGCGGCATCTTCACCGGCGCAATCTTGATCATGTTCAACACTGTGCCGCTGGCTAAGCGACCCATGCTGCAGGGTCTCTTCGGCGCATGCTTTGGCGTCGCAAGTGTGGCCGGTCCCTTGCTAGGCGGTGCGTTCACTAGCAGCAGCGCAACTTGGAGGTCAGTAGCAGCGTCAACAAAACGCATATGAAACGGATACTAACATCACCCAGATGGTGCTTCTACATCAACCTTCCACTCGGTGGTTTCACTCTCCTTGTAGTGTGCTTGTTGCTGAAGTTGGATGAAAAGAAGCCGCAACTTAAGACGTGGCGAGAGACGATACGACAACTTGATCCCTTGGGCACCGCATTGTTCCTTCCATCGATCACCTGTCTCTTGCTGGCGCTAGAGTGGGGCGCCGCCGACTACCCATGGACCTCACCGCGGATGGTTATACTTCTTGTCGCTTTCGCAATGCTACTGATAGCGTTCGTGTTGTGGCAATACGTCACCAGGCATACCACTGCGACCCTACCAGCACGCATCATCTTCCAGCGTAGCGTTACGTTCGGTAGTGCATCCCAGTTCTGCGTAGGCGCGACTATGCTCACAGTCTCTATCTACGTCCCTCTCTGGTTCCAGGCCATCAAAGGTGCATCTGCTATGCAATCCGGCATCAACACCATTCCGCTCGTTCTTTCGGTTGTCTTCGGCTCGATCTTGTCTGGAGCTCTAGTACAGCGCATCGGATACTACACTCCGTTCATGATCCTTGGCTCAGGCATGATGGCTATCGGAGCTGGTCTCATTACCACTTGGGAGATGACTACCGATAACGCCATGTGGATTGGAACTCAGATTGTTGTCGGCTTTGGGGTTGGCTGTACTATGCAACATCCTAACATAGCCGTGCAAACCATACTGCCCAAGGAGGACGTTCCAACTGGTACGGCAGTGCTGTCGCTGTTCCAGACACTCGGCGGCGCAGTCTTCACCGCTGTCGGTCAGAACTTGTACATTCACAAGTTTTCGTCTGGACTGGAGCAAATCGGAGGCTTAGACCCTCAAAAGATCCTGGACGCAGGAGCCACGAACCTGACGACTGGTGTCACTCCAGCTATCAAGGCCCTGATACTCGCAGCTTACAACGACTCGCTCACACATGGAACGTTCTTTGCGGCACTTGTCATAGCTTGCCTTGCGATACCAGCTGCTGTAGGCATGGAGTGGCGAAGCGTCAAAGCAAAGCCAGACACGTCCGTGCAGCGACTCGATGAGAAGCGGGATCAAAAGCCACAACAGCCCCGTGGTATCCTGAAAGCTCCAGGCAATGGTGCGGGCCGGCAAGAAGCGAACCAGCCGGCGGTGGCGGAGCCCGCGCCAGCTTTGAAGAAGATGTTTAGGCAAAGCGGGCAGTTTGCTTCGTATTTGACAGCCACCATTAACCCCGACCTCCGTGATCAACTGGGCCCGGGGAAGCAAGTTCGCAGGTGACGAAGCTGGCTCTTCTTTCCCGGAATTAGATCTATGGATGAATGCGAGGTCCTTTAGCGTGTAATGATGATAGGGCAGATACCATATCGCATCGTATCTCTGCCATTAATGCATAATGTATTAACCATTAGTTCTCACTTCCCATCGTTGTCTGCTTGAAGTTTGTCGTCTTTGGTGCTGTTTCCAAGCGTCCCACCTGTTGTTAGGGGCGAAAGTGCGCAAGCTTACAACACGTTCCTTGATTTTTGCAAGGAAGCAGACTTCGGGGCCTTTCCGATTCGCAGCTCACCAACCAGGTAATGCGTAAGCGAAGCCACCAAGCCATGTCGCTGATCATCCCACGTCCAGGACAAGCAATCAAGCAAAGCCGAGATCTAGCGAAGCTTTATTAACCATATGGATGCTTGAGCCCCACTTTTGCGATATCATTTCTGCTTGATTGAGATGATAGACGGTTGGGGGTCGGTGTTGCTATCAGGCTCCAACGTGCATCTGCTCCGCCAATACGGGCGTGATTATCGCCTTGAAGCCACGTTTCTCGCGGTGAAACCACACTTCGGTGGTTTTGGGGGTCGGATAGGTGCGTCATCTGGGCCAGCTCCGAGATTGCGTGTATGCCATTGGTGGTTCGCAAACCTAAAGCTTGCTGACAACCACCACCAGGTCGTACTCAGGCAAGCAGTCTGCTGTGCAATCTGTAAGGACTAACAACAAGACTAGCGACGCGCATTATATGCCAATGGCGTTGCCAGACGTCTCATCTCGCCGCGCACGGTTCGTCAGCGCCCGTATGCCTCTCGCAGCTGGCGCGAAGGTGGCCGTATTACACGTCAGATGCTCCAAGGCAATTAGTGATCCGATCTCACAAAGGACCGAATGTAATGTCGATACGGTATCGCACTTCCCACGGTTCCCCACAGCTGTCGGGCGTCATAGCATGGTCATACCACGTAGCTGGGTCGGTCTCAAGTAATGCTCAGCGTTGGGCTGGCCATCGTATAGCAGTTACGAGCTTCCACACAGATGGTGAGCTGACGCTGATAAGCTCTGGCATGGTGAGAATGAGCCGCAGCTGTACAATGCGGCTCATGTCTGACCTGTTGTTTCGGAGATCATAGAGGAGAGACGAATATGATCGACGCCGCATTTAGATAATGGTGCATATCTGCATGGCGACGTCCATGGTGTTTGGTATAAGAGCCGATACACCAGGACATCTTGAAACCCAGTCAGTACTGGAAGACTGGACGTCGTTACTGTTCAAAATTCTCTTGTGCATGACAAGTGCAACACCCCGCATCATGACCTCTCGAAACGTTCACATCGTGCTCAGTGTAGCATGGCAAGACGCCGGAGATACGACACGTGCCATTGCGATGGCTGTCGCGTTGCGCGATATGTGCCCGTCCAATATCAATCTGCGAATCGACTTCCTGTCCTGTGGTGCGCGGTTCGAATATCAAATCACGGACGCTGGCTTCAACATTGTCCCAGCTCAACCACGCGTGAAGGGCATCTCAGTGGCGCATGACCTCGGATGGGACTGGCCCGAGTTCTTCGGTTCAGAAGAAATCGCAAAGTCATTCATCGATGGCCAACTTGCAGCGTTCAAAGAGTTGAAGCCGGATATTGTGTTCCATGGCATGTGGGCTCCAGCGTCTATTGCTGCACGACTCCTGGGTATCCGAACGATCAACTTCCTCCCGGTTCCGTTGCATCCCGGAGCCTTTGCTCACGGCCTGATTCGCGATCTTCCAGATATGATGCCGTTGTTCACACGGCTTCCACGACCGGTCCGACAGCGCATGGCATGGTGGGCCAGCGGCTTGATGGTGAACGCTCCGATCTTCCGACAGAAGCGCCTAGGAGCTGCAGCTGCAGCCTGCGGATGGCCAGTCACGGGCCCCATCTCCCTCTTCGACATGAACATGGCCGATCTCAACTTGGTCAACGACCACCCCGTATTCCATCAAGAATATCTGCACCGCCTCCCAAAGAACATCGTCCTCACAGGTCCTTTGTACGCGCGAAACGACTCGAAGCTGGACGAAGACATATCGGCACATCTGACAAAGGGTCCCGGTCCGTCGATATTAGTTACAATGGGCAGCTCTGGAACGGAAGAGTTCTTGTTCGAAGCGATCAAGGCTCTGACATTGAACCCTGACGACAACTGGAATGCAGTCGTGCTAGCTTCGAAATCCATCTGCGACATTGACAAGGCAATTGAGATCGCTGGCGGAGATGCGCGGCTTCTGGTGACTGATCGATTCATCCCAGCACCGGCTGCAAATGCGCTCGCCGACCTCATCGTCACACATGGAGGTCAAGGGACTGTCCAATGCGCCTTGGCTGCAGGAAAGCCTCTAGTCGGTGTCGCGCTACAAGTCGAGCAGCAGACGAATCTGGACAACGCCATGAATGCTGGAGCAGGTATTCGCGTGCAGAAACAGTTCTGGAAGGCCAAGAACATTCGCAGCACGGTGTTGACGGTGCTCAAGGATCCTTCGTATGCAGCGAGCGCGCGGATGCTAGCGGAGACGTTGAATTCCATGGACGGCGCAAAGACGGCAGCAGAGGTGATGTGGAAGTTTATCGTCGAGGAACAGACGGAGAAGGTCAAGGTTTAGGGTTTGCACGCGAGCGTGTCATGGTGTCATGGTGCTGGCGCGCTAGATTCGACGGCTGAGAACGCGACGCGTTTTGGTTGGCCAGATCGTTGTTGCTGACGCCGGGCCGTCCGCGTAGAGAAGTTTCCTATGTCCTGGTGTACTTTAGAGGTTCAAGATTCCTCTTCACAGCGATGCAACCCGTAGGAGTGTAATGGTGACGGTCAAGAACGCGTTGTATCTCGGGTGGAGGAGAGGAGACACGTGAGGAGCATGCCGACGCGTGCCGTTGCGTTAGCGGCTTGGCACGCTCATAGCACTTCCCAAATATGCGGCCGCCCCTGGACGCTCTTCCCATCATCCTCTTTTCCAGCACCATCGTGCGCACCTATATTATCGAGGCCTCACGCATATCCACTCTATTTATGTGCGAAGATGCATATCTTGCGAATGCTCTAATATTCGAGTTACGACCAATCCCTAAAAGGACCACGAGGGACCTTCGCGCTGTAACAAGGCCTCGTATCACAGAAACCTCCGCTGTTCGCTGGAGTTTCGCCATGCATACAAATTGGTCGTCATCGCTTTTTTATAAGCATCGGCTAATTCTACTAATACACCAGTCAGCTTGGAGCATTCCTATCATGGTGAAAGGTCTCTTAATCGTGTCTCGGCATTGTCGATGTAATCTCCTGCTAACAAATAACTTAACGCCAGCAAAGGCTCGTCCATCAGCCAGCCGCTCCCTCGGTCTCCAACATTATTCAGAGAACCTTTTAATGGTCGTCGCATGCCCCCGCAAACGTCCGTTACGTTCCCCTTCACATATCTGCACAAGTCCGACATGCATGCTGATCTTTCTTTCCTCGCACTCCTTCGTCAACCATAGTCCCAAACCGCGTAGCGCTCTCTCATTCGACTGATCTTCACATATGCAGACGTAGGAACTGAACTCATACAACGTGAGATATCGCAGAGTATTGCCCACGAGCAGTTTCTCCAACCTGTACTTGTGTACTATTTTCGCCCAAGGAGTCTGCTGTTGGCTCATTGACTCTATATTCGACTCGCGCCAACACACTTGTACACATTCTGATATTGATGCGCTGGAGCGCTGGGAACTTGTCTATGTGACTGAGCAAAGTTCTGATGTTGTGCATGCCTCCTAATATCAACGATCTTAGGCTGCCAAAAGCGTTGTTGGCTGAGAGAAGCGTAATAAGTCGATGTATGTTGCGATAGCCTCGGACTAGAACATGGGATCTACCGAGGACGACTGGTGTAATATCTTTCCTGATTGCGGATGACACCTGGGAAATGCCTGCTAGGCCGTAGTAAGGTCTCGGGGGGTAGGCTTTGATGTCGGTGTTTTCCCCAGGAACGTTGACAAACATAACTGCGTACTTTCCGACTGCACCCGCAAGCACTGCTTCATAGACAATATCTCTTAGCTCTCTTGGTAATTTGCCAAGATCTCCAAGGCCAGTGGTAGGTGCTTCGGTGGGTGCGAGATCATTTTTGTCTCTAGAATTGAGGAAGATTGCGAAGCTACCCATGATCTTGGTTGAGTAAGAAAGTGAGACCAGTGGTTGTCAGCTAAGCGCATTCTCATAGTCGGTGCGAACTCATAAGCGCAGGGAGCCATACAGACCCATCAAGTCGGTAGGAGGTCAGTGCTGTTGGCTTCACTATACTTATCGCAATTACTGGGGTTACTGAGGGAAACAAGAAGGATGGTTTGCTGCCTAACCACCGTGGTCGAAGTAGAAAAGCCGACCGTGCACTCCAAATTCACTCGACGAAGTATACCTGGCGGTCTAGCCCGAGTGTTAGATCTTGGCTAACACGACTATGCAGGATAGAGACTTCGACGAAGACCCTTTCTCATCTCCATCACCTGCCCAACATCCGATGGAACAAGCTGCTCCTACTCGATCTCGTCGAGCGCAATCCACCCCCGGTTATTCATTGCCTGCACCGCCTCCAGCGACCCCTAGCGACTCTTTCGAGGCGACCCATACTCTAGAAAGCAGCCCACTCTCTCATATGACCCCCCTACCGGCCTCTGGTCTGTGGCAATGGACAGCCCAAATGGAAGGTCGACCCACGTCTCTACCAATGTTACCGTTCACAACCCGAGGATTTCGCAACCCCGATGCGGTTCCGGTGTTCCATCGCTTCGAGACAACCATCTCAGCAAATCTCTCCTTCGGCATTCGATTCATGTGCGACGACTACGAACATTCAGGGGTGAACTTCGGCTTAGCTGCGCTGCAGATCCTCCTCACACAGCTCACTGGTACCGACGACTTCGTGATCGGTCTGGGTCGAGCTTTGAAGGGCAAGGGCGATACTATGCCAGTGCGTTTCAAGGGCGACTCGCAACACACCTCCAACGAACTCCTGGAGCAGACCAAGGCGACCATGGGCGTGTCTAGACGGTATCTTCATGTACCAGTCAAGAACTTGTTATCTGAGTTGAATATCTCGAAGCAGACACTTCTCCATCAAGTCACCTTCGACTGGGTTGCTCGTGGATATCCTACCTCTCCGACTACCGATACGTACTTCGAGCATGCTCAAGACCTCGTCTTAATTGTACGCGAAGACCTCGACCGCAACCTAGTCGTATTCGTTGGCCTGGACGAGAAGACGTACGACAAAGAACATGCTGAAGTGGTGGCGGAGATGTACATCCAAGCAATGACGCAAATGGTTGCTCAGAGCCAGACTACTAGTGTCATCGATATGGACCTTGTACCTCAAGAAGAGCGCGAGCAAGGTATGGCGCACGGAGCCGGACCTGAGCACCAAGTCTCCTTCAGCAGTGTCCTCGAAAAGCTTCAAGAGATCGCAACAACGACTCCCGATCGTGTCGCTGTAAAGGACGAACAAAACCAAAAGATTACCTACGTCAACCTTATACGTCGCGCGGTCGCCATGTCTTCCGATTTGAAGAAGCACGAAGTCGGTCGTGGTACTCCTGTGTGCGTGCTTGGTCCACCAACCATCGATCTTCTTTGCAGTATCATCGCGATATGGTGCGCTGGCGGTGTCTACGTTCCGATAGATTACCGCCTGTCCGTTGATGACAATCTTCCTTTCGCTAAGAACTCCGACACTATGTTTTGCATCGTCAGCACGCCAGATCTAGTTGACTACGCACTGAAACTCCAACTTGGTACCGTGTTCTTCTGCGGCGACATGGTCTTCACGAAAGGTTTCGACAACATCGAGGAGCCGCTGCCAGACGATCTCGCTGTGGGACTGCATCTTCCAACGTCCGATGGTCTTCCAAAAGGCGTCGTTTTGACCCACGAGAATTTGAAGGTGCTTTTGGCTTCCACTGCCTACTACTTCGAAGAAGAGAAACCGATCGTACTGCAGCACAGCAACTGGACGTCGGAGATGTCGCTCTTCCAGATCTTGTTCGCCCTAACGTCTGGAGGCACACTCTACCTAGCCGCAGACTCATCTCCCGCCAATATGACCAAAGCCATGGTGCGCCAGAAGATCACCACTACTATTGCTACACCATCCGACTACTCACTTTGGTTCCAACATCCTCGTCACATGCTCAAGGATTGCAAATCTTGGAAATTGGCGTTGAGTGGCGGAGAAAACATCTCATCGAGCGTTATTCGCAACTTCACTGAGCTTCAACTCGACAACCTGGAGCTTGCAAGCTTCTACGGAGCGACTGAGACGATAATCGCTTCCTCCATGGGCTTTGTCGACTACGAGGCGTACGCGGGCAACAAAGAAGGCCAGCTCATCCCTGTGGGAACCGCGTTGCCGAACAACCACATCTGGGTAGGCGACCATCTGGGCAGACCACTTCCTGTAGCTTGGACTGGTGATATCTGGGTCGCTGGTCCGGG
>Ga0265798_10004573_pt1 | contig 18990 bp, 17 predicted proteins | sample P3T30metagenome_FD_192430 | JGI IMG/M metagenome (GOLD analysis project Ga0265798, IMG submission 192430) | Plant litter microbial communities from East Loma Ridge, Irvine, California - P3 T30 | ecosystem: Environmental > Terrestrial > Plant litter > Unclassified | place: USA: California... | reverse complement strand
GCCACCGCTTCCATCACGCGCACGCGGTCGGCGGCATGGATCAGGGCGTCGAAGCTGCGGCGCGCGGCAGTGCCGGGCTGGCGCGCGATGAAGTCGCCGCTGGGGTAGCCGGTGATGCGTTCGACCGCGTCGCTGATGAAGACCAGAGGACGGTCGCCTTCCAGCAGGCTGCGGTAGGAGATGCCGGGGATGTTGCCGATCAGGGAGCGGAACTGCTGCTCGCTGGCGCGCAGCGCCTGTTCCATCTGGCGGCGTTCGCTGATGTCGGTGATGAAGCAGACGAACAGGTCCTTGTCGTCCATGCGCGCATGGCCGACCGCGCGGCGGATCGGCACGATGCTGCCATCCTTGCGGCGGCCGGTGACGTCCGCGCTCTGCGCGCTGGCGCTGATCTCGCCAGTTTCCAGCGCGCGCAGCAGGCCGACCTGCGACGATGCTTCCTCGTTGCCGATCAGGACACGGATGTGCTGGCCCACGATCTCGTCGCGTTGCCAGCCGTAGATGCGTTCGGCGGAAGCATTGAATTCGAGGATGGTGCCGTTGGCGTCGACGGTGACCACGCCGTCCACGGTGGTGGTGAGCAGGGCCCGCATCCAGGCTTCGCTGCGCGACAGTTCGCGGAACAGCTGGCGGTAGCGCAGCAGGCCGTTGGCACCCAGGACAAAGATGGTAAAAGCGACCGTGATCAGGGTGATCGCCAGCGCCAGGAAGGTGTCGGAGGCCGCCTTGTTCGGGGTCAGGACGGCGCGGCCGACGAAACGCGCCGCTGCCATGCCGGTGTAGTGCATGCCGGCGATGGCGCAACCCATCACGACCGCCGCCAGGAAGATGCGGCGCGGCTCGCTCAGGCGGTGCGACAGGCTGGACAGCCCGAAGCGCACCCACAGCGCCAGCGTCGCCAGCACCACCGCGACCACGATCGACAGCAGGAACATGCCGACGTCGTAGTGCAGTTCGAGGCCCATCCGCATGCCCGCCATGCCCGCATAGTGCATCACGCCGATGCCCGCACCGACCACCACGCCGCCCGCCAGCAGGCCCCAGCCGCCCAGGCGTTCGCGCGCGATCAGCCACAGCGCGACGAAGGAAGCGCCGATACTCGGCACGCCGGAGATCAGGGTGGCGACCGGGTCGTAGTCGACGTCGGTGCACAGGTCGAACGCCAGCATGCCGATGAAGTGCATCGCCCACACGCCGGTGCCCAGCGCCAGGCTGCCGCTGCCCAGCACGATCCAGCGTTGGCTGCGGTTGACCGCGGCCTGTCCGGCGACCAGTAGCGCCATCCAGGAAGCGAAGATCGCCACCAGCACCGACAGGATCACCAGGCCAGGCGTGTACATCCCGTAGCTGAGCAGGGATGGGTCGTCGGGCACGTTGAATAATGAAAACAGCATAAATTTGATGAAAGTGACGGCGAATGTTGGCGGAGGGCACGCAAGTATGTCACTTTCTCGCAGGAAAATGTTGCCGCACAAGCAGATTGGTTGGGCCAAATGCAATCCGCTGTCGCGTCAGCGCCACCAAATTGACGGAAATTGTCGAGTTGCTATGGATTGCCCTCGCTAATATGTTGCTGGTATGCTGGGTGCACAGGTCGCTGCCGGCCGGCAGCGCTGGCGATGAGTGCGCTATGCGAATAAAAACCGTCATTGTTGCCGCCATGCTTGCCCTCGGCTGCGCCGCATCGCAGGCCCAGCCGGCGCCGCGCTTGTACCTCACCACCGAGGCCGCAGCGCCGCACAGCATGCTGGAAGGGAAGCGCGTGATCGGCATCGGTGCCGACACCGTGCGCGAGATCATGGCCCGCGCCGACATCGACCACACCATCGAACTGCTGCCGTGGAAGCGCGCCTATACTGCGGCGCTCGAGCGCCAGGACACCTGCGTGTTCTCCACCACCCGCACGCCCGAACGCGAAACCCTGTTCAAATGGGTTGGCCCGATCGGCGAAGCCGACTGGGTCCTGATGGGCCGTGCCGACCGCAAGCTGAACATCGCGACCCTGGACGACGCGCGCCGCTACCGCATCGGCACCTACAACGGCGATGCGCGCGACCTCTACCTGCGCGCGCGCGGCTTCGACGTCGATCCCGCTCCGAACGACCTGATCAACCCGCGCAAGCTGATGGCCAACCGCATCGACCTCTGGGCCGCCAGCATCCGCCGCGGCAGCGCCACGCTGTCGCGCATGGGCTATGCCGGCAAGATCGTGCCGGTGCTGGTCTTCAACCGCATCCGCGTCTACCTTGCCTGCAACCGCGCGGTGCCCGACGCCCTGACGGCGCGCATGGGCACAGCACTGGAGTCGATGGAGCGCGACGGCACGCTGGGGCGCATCCTGCACCGCTACGACGACTACGGGGCCGCGCAGGGTCGCTGAGATGCGCGCCGAGTTGCGGCGTGCGACCCGGTGCGGGTCGTTTATGTATGATGAAAAGCCTGCAACTCATTTCCCAGAAGACTTGTGACGGCTTCCCTCATCCCGACCGACCGGTTCTCGCTTGCTTCCCTCAACATGCTGTCCCTGCGTGACGATGTCGTGCGCGTATGGGAAGAGCAGGTGCGAAACACGCTGCCGCACGCCGGCAAACTGAGCGAGCCGGTGCTGATGGACACCATGCCGGTGCTGTACGAACGCATGTGCGCAGTCCTGACCCCGGGCTATTTTGCGCGCGACGGCATCGACGTCTCGACCATCGGCGCCGAGCACGGGGTCGAACGGGCCACCCTGACCGATTACGATGCCGAGACGATCCTGGCCGAGTTCCAGGTCTTCCGCAGTGTGCTGTTCGATATGCTGGACGCGCACGAAGTGCCCTTGACCGGCCCCGAACGGCGCGCCCTGCACCTGACCATCGACATGGCCGTGCGCGAAAGCGTGCGCGCCTTCATCGTCGCCGCCGACGCGATGCGCGAACGCTTCGCCGGCGCACTCGCGCACGACCTGCGCCAGCCGGTCTCGAATATCGCGATGGGCGCGCAGCTGATCCTGCGCCTGAATCCGCCGCCCGCGATCGCCGACTGGGCCGGCCGCATCGTCAAGAACAGCGAACGGATGACGGCCATGCTGAAAGACATGCTGGACGCGCTGGCAATCCAGTCCGGCGATCGCCTGAAGCTGACGATGAGCCAGTTCGACATGCTGGAGATGATCGAGTCGGTCGCCGGGCGCGCCCGCGACTACCAGGGCGCCGACGTGCGCGTCATTGGTGCCGCCGTCAGCGGCTGGTGGAACTACCCGGCACTCGAGCGGGCGCTGGAAAACCTGCTGAACAACGCCCAGAAGTACGGCGAGCCCGGCACGCCGATCGACATCCACCTGAGCGTCGACAACGAACGCGCCGTGATCTCGGTGCGCAACCAGGGCAAGCCGATCCCGCCGGGCGAATTCGAGGCCATCTTCCAGCAGTTCGTCAGGTCGAAGGACGCCGGCGAATCGCCGACCGGCAGCTGGGGACTGGGCCTGCCCTACGTGCGCACGGTGGCGCAAAGCCACGGCGGCAGCGCGGTGGTGTTCAGCGATGCCGATACCGGGACGGTGTTCGTGATCGATGTGCCGGTGGATGCGCGGCCGTACCAGGAGCAGGCAGCCTAGATTTGTTGACGAGCCGATAACCCGGGATTATCTTGGGGGCTGCCGGCCCGCGTCCGGCTTTTCCTCGAGGATCCCATGCCAAGTGCCACCCGGTTTCTGAGCGTTTCTCCCCTGATCCCTGCCCGCGATGTCGAGGAAGGCATCGCCTTCTACCAGCGCGCGCTGGGCTTCGAACTGTTCTACCGCGACACCGAGCCGGCCCAGTTCGCGATCGTCGGCAGCGAGGGCGCCCGCCTGCACCTGTTCGCCAGCCAGGACAAGCACCTGGCCGACTGGACCAGCCTGCGGATCGAAGTGGACGGCATCGATGCGCTGTATGGGCGCTGCGGGGAGGCGGGCTGTGTGCATCCGAACGGGACGCTCGGGTCGCGGCCCTGGGGAACGCGCGAGTTCTCGATCATCGATCCGAACGGGGTGTGTATTGCGTTCGTGGAGCAGCAGGGCTAGATTGCCTGTTGCTGGGTGTGGGTGGTGTCCGGCCGGAACCGCGAAATCGCTTGGAACCCGCATGGGTGCTGTGTTTATTATTTTTTGAATTCCATTATGGATGCACTCATGGATAAAAAAAGCATTTTGCCTATGGCTTAGGTCGAACTGTACTTTGGGCACGATGTCTCGATTTAGTCGTACCGTAGCCCTACTCTTCGTTGTTGTGCAAGTGCAACAGATGCATTAAAAGATGTGCTGCCTTCTATCGCTTGAGGCCTGGCAACGTGTTGCCGCCAAGTAATGGAGTGCCTGACTTGCAACCTTAAGCTTTGGTTGCAATGGAAAACCTTCTCCGCCTATCCGACTTGCGACAGCTGTAAGAAGGCCAACAGGCTAAACCCGAATGTTGGATCATTAGCTTCTACGATGAAATAGCGTCAAGAGTACGCTAGTGCTATTCTTGCACAACTGACATATCTAGAGCGTAATGATGAATCACCCTTTGCAGCACTTTCCACTTTGGGCGCGCACCCTTGGACCAACTGACCAGCCCGATCTGCACCGCGAGCGGTTGCGTACTGCGTTCGATAAGTTTCGTAGCCGTGTCGCGCAATTGGTTCAGAGCCTAGGCGCCGAAGTCCCTGGGCTTACTGTCCATGACATTACACATTTAGATGCATTTTGGAGAGTCGCCGACCAAATAGCGGGAAGCAATTATCCAATTAACCCGGCTGAAGCCTTTGTTTTTGGAGGAGCGGCTTTGCTACATGATGCTGCGCACGTAATCGCAGCGTATCCTGGTGGCCTAGCAACACTAAAGGGCACAGTTCAGTGGCAAGATCTAATCGCGCAGCAGTACGGAAACAATGAACCTCCTCCAGGTAGTCCTTCTGAAAAAATAGCTATTTTTCAGATTCTTAGGCAACTTCATGCAGAGCAAGCTCACAAGTTGCCATCGATTGAATGGTCGATTCCTGGTACGACGGAAAAAGTTCACTTGCTAGAGGATTTGGAGCTTAGGCTATTCTATGGTGATCTAATCGGCGAAATCGCAGAAAGCCATCATTGGCCTGCGCAGCGCGTGGCAGATAATTTTAGAACGCGCGTAGTAGCGCCACCTAGTTTTTTAAACACCGAGTGGAAAGTCGACGCTCTTAAGATTGCTCTTCTTTTACGGGTGTCTGACGCAGCACATCTTGACGATCAGCGAGCGCCCTGGTTTCTATTTGCGTTGGGCCAGCCGACAGGAATTTCGGCTGATCACTGGCGTTTTCAAGCGAAAATTGGTCAACCTATATGTGACGATAACGGACAACTTCTTTTGACGGCCGGTGCTCCCTTTCATGTTCACGAAAAGAGCGCTTGGTGGCTTGCATATGATACAGCATGCATGGTAGATCGAGAGCTAAAAGATGCAGCGTCGATTTTAAAAGAGGAAGGGCGAAATCGTTTTCGCGCTACAGGTGTTATTGGTGTTGAGTCATCAACAACATTTTCTCATTACGTTCGCGTTTCCGGTTGGGAGCCAGTCAATATTGCACCGAAGGTTAGTAGCGTAACAAGCTTAATTCATAGCTTAGGGGGCGTAGCCCTATATGGGAATGATCTCAGCGCTCCTTTGAGAGAAATCTTGCAGAACTCCATAGATGCGATTCGTGCGGCCCGAAGCCTCGGGGTACTTGAGGCAGGTGAAGGTCATATTGAAGTTTCTTTAAAGAAGAAATCTGAGTCAAATTGGACTTTGCAGGTAACCGACGCAGGGATTGGCATGAGCCGCTTTGTGTTAACAAATGTTCTTTTGGACTTTGGGAAATCGTTATGGAAGAGCGATGTTCTGCGAGAGGAACTTCCAGGTTTGGCCAAAACTGGATTCAATGCAACTGGAAAATTTGGGATCGGATTTTATTCCGTTTTCATGTTGGGGGAGCAAGTACAGGTCACGACAAGGCGTTTTGAAAAGTCTGACATCGATTCGTCAGATCAGTGGAGCGTGGTTTTCGATTCAGGTCTAAATGGGCGGCCTATGCTGATTAAGCCAGCAGGGAATGATCGACTAGCAAAGCATGGGACACGAGTAACAGTAGAAATCAACGACCAAAGTCTAAAGGAACTATTAAAGCCCAGTAATTCGCAACCGCCATGGGCCGCAGCAAAAGAATCGATCTCCGAAGTGGCGGATCATTCTGATGCATATCTTGCGAAACTTTTAGGCCGCCTTTGCCCCGCATCAGACGTGCGCATACGTATTCGTACAGCAGAGGATTCCATACTCCCCGTTGTGGAACCAAATGATTGGCTTGTTCTGCCAGACGACGAATTAAACGCTCGTGTTCAGTCTAGCAAAGGTAACCTGTTCCCAATTTACAATGATGATGGGGTGGTCATCGGACGTGTCGCCCCTTCTTCATCAATCTTAGATAATGACGAAGGCTCCATTGTTTACAATGGAATTGTCTGTGGATCGATAAACGGATTAAGAGGAATTTGCTGCGCAAAAAATAACAATTTCGATGCCAAGCGCACTAATGCCCAAGTTGGAGGCACTCCTGAACAGTGGTCAGCATGGGCGAAAAGAGTGATAGAAGGTATGGATAGAATATCGCCTTCGATATATCGGCGACTCCATCGCTTACTGCCGGACGAGGATTTCCCTATTTGGTCAGTGGGTGGGGAGGAAATGACGCTCGCAGACCTGATCGAAAAAGTCAAAGGTTTTGATTTTGTATTAGTGCACGAAGGCGATATTGATTACGACGATTATTTCGATGATTTTGGTCGCTCTAGTTTTGATGACGACTTTTCTATATTGCCGATGGTGGTTTGCTGTCCGCAACCTGGCCGCGAGCCATCACAACGATTTACTATATTCCATCCAGGCGGTGATTTTTCGTGGGCATTACAAGGCTCCAGAATTGATTACGAGGAAATGCTTGTGAACGGCCTGAAAATGGTATGGGGCGACGTCGAGATAATGGAGGCTGATAGTCAAGTAGTAGGTGACGTCGGGGGCGCAGATGTTGAAAGAACGGCTTTTGTCGTGAAGCGCAAAACAACTAATATGTGATTTACGCTCAATGTTAAATAATGTGATTTAAGCTCTAACTTTGGCTTAGGCTTGATTGCAGTTTTGATAGCACATTTATGCTAGAGGACATCTCTTAATATGCATGACCATATCGATAAATTCCAGTCTAAGCTGAGACAGTATTTTAATGAGATGATTCTTGGTTCTGCTTTCGTCCAACTTGGCCGTTATGTTGAGCATCCAGAAGGTATTGACATAGAAGTAAAGCTAGCGACTGATAAGACGAGCGAACCAACTCCTTTAGCTGACCTCATTCATCATGCAGGAGGCGTTGGGGCTGGGGTGACAGAATTTTTTCAGGTACGTGCTATCGCGGCCTGGAATGACCTCTTGACAGACCTTTTTGGAAGTTTCGTTCATGCACATTTAAACGGCCAAAAGACTTTTTCGTCCTTGAAGAAAAGAAGCGCCACAATCGACTTTTCTTCTCAAGAGCCTATAGTTGTACAGTTGCACCGTTCAATTGTGCGTGATTACTCGTTCGCTCCTTACGATAAACGTCTATCGATAATAAAAGAACTGTGCGAGTCAAGTCCTTCAGTTGTCAAAGATTTGAAATTTGTTGGGAAGCACGTTGATATTCGTAATAGCCTTCAGCATCACGGAGGTGTGGTAACCGAAGAGATTTTAAAGGGACTTGGTTCCAGTAAGATTGAGTTGCTAGATGATCAGGGGGAGGTTATATACTCTAAGCTAAGTGATCGAATTCGGCTGTATATTCCGGAACTCAATCTCCTGAAGTCCGCCCTTTTTCGGATCACAATTAACTGGAGGGAGGCATTGAATGCCGACATATGAACTTGAGCTTATCCCCAAGCCTAACGATACGCCGGTTATTACTGTAGAGCCTTTGTTTGTCACTAAGATTCCTGCAGGGATTACCGCGGCATTGGGAAGGACTAACTATTCCTGCGGTGCGTGCGGAATGATTTTGCTTGGTTCGATGGATGGGGGAGTAAGGTTCGTAGGAATGCCGATACGCTGTGGAATTTGCGGCGCATATAATTTGAGCCGGGGAAAATTTGCGCCTGGACGCCGAAACAAATATTTTTTATTCCCGATCCTGCCTCCAATGTATCAGCATCGACCTCTTGTGCGCGCACTTCGCGTAATGATTAACGGCATAGTTCGCTCAGCGTGAAATATTCCGCGCAGTGTGAGTAGCTGGTTTTACCGGAGCTGAAAGCTAACCACTAACTAGATTTTCGTATTCCGGCATCGGGAGAGTGCCCGCCTGTACTCATCAAAAAGATGTGCGATACTGATTCGTCTCACAATCCAAGGTCGAATCAAAGTATAAGGATCGGTGGGAAAAATTCCAAAGTTGACGAAAGCTACCCCATCAAGGCAATGCTTATCTTCTAGGACTTTTACTTAAGCAATGCGAACCAACTATTGTTGAAACGTGCTGTGAGATCTCGACAGTAAAGTTTAGTTGGGTGAAAAACCTGACGTTGGCGCCCCGACATATGATCGTAAATCTTCAGTGAATCTATCATTCGCCGCTTACTTATTGGGTAAGACGACAAGGAAAGCGGTGGCGCGCTTCCCTTGTCGGCCTACCAAGTTAGTTTTACTGAATGACGTAGCAGTCGCCCGCGCCGCGACAGGTTGAAATGGCGATTGTGGGAACGCTTTCGACGTGGCCGTGGTGGATGATGGCGAAACCGCTCTCGATGGATTGGGTAATTGTCATAACCTCCAGGAGGGCGCTCATCTGTTCAAGTGTTACGTGCTGCATGCTCAGGTTTGTTCCTTCTTGCTTAGTCTGATTGTTGATTAGGTAATTGGTATTGCTGCTCGTTGGATAATGCGGCAAAAGTAAATGTCTGAAATATAGCTATCTGGTCAGCGTTTGATACGCAATTTTTCCGCACAGTGGCACATGGGGCACAGAATGTCTTGTTTTATGGGACACGAGGTTCGTCCATCTTTTTCATAAAAGTCAGCTCATTTTGTGTCCCATGATCTCAGAGCGAAAACATGGGGCACGGAGACAATCCCAGACCTATGGTCTGGGAAAAGAGGTACATCACACTGATTTCATCTCGATTTTCGATCACGCAGTATCCCGTTTTCGCGCAGTGCCGCCCGTACTTTGGCGAGTTGTTTTGCAACAGTCCACCTCGGAATTGGTATGCCGGTCAGCTGCTCATATCTCGATGCGATCTCGGTTGGGCTGCCGTCCCTGACCATGCGCGAGCAAAGCCATAGCGCATGTTGCCGATCAGCAGATGCTAGCGCCTCGGCCAAACCAAACGACACCCGGCGCGTCTTGCTCAAGTTGTCTCGCAATGTCTCCAACACGCGCTGGCTCGTTGCTTCGGTTGCAGCGGCTTGCTTCTTGATCGGAACGCTTCTGAGGTATGCCGCCTCCCACTGCTGGCGCTCAGTCATGCTGAGACCTGCAACGATTCGCCATACCGGTCTGCGGCCATCGTAGAAGGCATACTCGGCCTCCCTTACGAACATCGTCTCGGAACCTGTCAACATCGCTTTGCCACGCTCATAGCGGACCGCCTTGTGGTGGTCGGGGTACCACCGGCGCACCCATGCCAGGTCGGCCAGCACCAGAATCCGGCGCTGTGTAACGCTGGCGCTGTCCGGCGCTGGCACACTCTCATGCCAGCAGAATGGCGGTATCCCGCGCTCGATCAGGTCGTCAGCCATGAGGTAGGCAGCAAGTAGCTTGCTGCCCGCATAGGCCAATCTGTATCGCGCGATCAGGTCGGCGCGGTCGAGTTTGGCAATCCGGCGGCGAGCCTCGTCGAGTGCGCCCGGTGCAGATGTCCGCAACAGCGGCGCGAGGGGCACAAACCCCTCGTCCGGGTGAATCGCACTCGTCATGCTTATTGCGAGCCGATGACTTTATTCAACTCGTGCTCAAAGCGCTCGCCCAGGGTGAGATAGTCGCGCGGTGCGATTCGCTTGATCCCATCCAAAAGCGGCTCAGGTCCGTAGGACTGGAACAGATTGGCGGCTTGCTCGCGCAGTTCCGGGTGAGCACGCACCAGCGCCAGCAGTTCGTGTCCTTCTGCACAATGGGCGCTCGACTCGCGTTTGATCAGTTCTCCCGGTGCCAAGCCGGTGAGATGACTGAGTTGCTCGTAAAGCTCAGCCGTCTCGTCGTCGAGATTGATTTTGTATTGCATGGTCGATTCCTTCATTGTTGAGTGTCGTCGTACCAGATGGCAGACAGTTGATCAGGTTGTTGATCGTTATGTTCGACAACGACAACTTGAGCACCATCTCGGGTACCGTGATGTACGGTGAAGCCGCCCATGTCAATGGAGTATTTGATGACGGATTCGGCCAGTGTCTGCTGACAGGTGGCGGCATCGACGGCGTGGAAGTGCTCGACGGTGAGCGGGCTATGCTGGTGCTGGCTCATGCGGCCACCTGTTCAATCAGCACGCGAATATCCTCTACGCGCCATGCAGTGACACGTTGCGACAGTTTGTGTCCGGCAGGGTAGCGGCCAGACCTAACGCCTGCCCACCATGTGGATTTGCTGACCGGGAATGCTGCCAGTACATCAGGCAGCCGGACATAGCCAGTCGCAGGCAGGTTGTTGGGGTGTCCGTTCATGATTGTGTAACTCCTTACTGGTGTGAAGAAGTCCACATTCTGAATTGGGCTGCACAAATAAAAAATCGAAACGGCGCGCTAGCCTTTTCGATTGTTTGCTACCTGAGGACGCCCTTACGTTCCAGCAGTGGCTTGATTGTCTGGTTGATCTTTTTCTCGGGATCGCCAAACTCATCGTGGTCTTTGCCGACTGCATCTCGGTAAGCTTCGAACGCAGCTTGGAGGGCTTCACGCCTAACTGTTTTTGAAGGGACTAAATAGATTTCACAACCGATTTCAGGATCGAACTTCCAAGTATGCTTGCGAATAATCTGCATATAGGCAGCGACAGTGCGACGCTCGACCTCTGGTGCAATCCGCTGACCTCCGGCGGCACGTTTCCACTTGATGTAGAACGCCTCGTCAAGTGAGGTAGCTTCATCGCTCAGACTGCGGCGAATGCAATGTCCTAAATAGCCCAGGGCCGCGTGGGACACGTTACCTGTCTCGATCTGACGCAGGATCGTGCCGAGAACTAGCTTGGGCTGCTCTTCTACAGTCTCGCCCTCCGGGTCTGGGTGGCAATCACCCATAACAATGTTTTTGATGCGCTTAACCAGAAGCGCATCATCAATGTCCGCGTCGTCAATTTCAGGGTGACTCATGCTGCGATCCCAAAATTGCCAACAATTACGTTGCCGCCCTGCCTAATCGCATCCAAGTAGTCGGCCCACCGCTGCATCATCGATCGACGTGCAGGAAGGTGCGCCGTCCGGTTGTAGGCGCGTCCATTCGGGTCTTTGACGGCATGGGCGAGCTGGTGCTCGATCAGGTCAACTCGTTCGCCCAGCACTTCATCCATCATCGTGCGCGCCATCGCGCGGAAGCCGTGGCCGGTCATCACTTCTTTGCTGTAGCCCATGCCGCGCAAAGCCGCGTTGATGGTGTTTTCGCTCATGCAGCGCGCGCCGGTGCGGACGCTGGGGAATACGAACTTGCCCTGTCCTGTCATCGTATGGAGGCCCCGTAACACCTCGACAGCTTGCGTTGCCAGCGGCACGATGTGATCCTGCCCCATTTTCATCTTGGAGCCGGGAATGCGCCATTCTGCCGCATCGAGGTTGATCTCGGACCACTCAGCGGTGCGCAGCTCTCCAGGACGCACGAATACCAGCGGCGCCAGCTTGAGCGCAGCGACAGCGTAGGGATGGCCGCCGTAGGCGTGTATGGAGCGCAGCAGTTCCCCCGCTTGCTTCGGTTCGGTAATCGCAGCGTAGTGCGCTTCCGGGACAGCCGATAACGCGCCGCGCAGGTCTACAGTCACGTCCCGTTCAGCCAGTCCGCAAGCTACCGCGAACCGGAATACTTGGCCGCAGAGCTGCTTGATCTTGTGCGCGGACTCGATCGCGCCTCGTGCCTCGATCAGGTGCAGCGCGGCCAGCACGTCTTTTGGCTTGATGGTGGAGATGGGGAGGGCACCGATAGACGGAAAGATGTTCCGCTCAAGCCATGCAGTGTTCTTTTCCTGAGTGCTGCTGGCTCGGTCTGCCGCCGTCTTGACCAACCATGTGCGGGCGACGGCCTCGAAGGTGTGGACTGCGGCGATTGCCTTGGACTGTTTTTCGTCGCGCTTGGCCCTCGCAGGGTCGATCCCTTGATCCAGCAGTTTGCGGGCCGCCAAGCGCTTGCTACGGGCCTCCGCGAGCGTCACCTCAGGGTACTTCCCGAACGTCAGCCGGTTTGGCTTGCCGTTCGCCTGCCTGTACTGCATTCGCCAAAACCGCGAGCCGTTCGGCATGATCTCCAAGTACATGCCGTCGCCGTCACCCAAGGTGTACGTCTTTTCTTTGGGTTTGGCGTTCCGAACGGCAGTGTCTGTCAGTGGTGTGGCAAGTTTAGGCATCTTGTATCCATGTCGTCTGCGGGTTTGCATCCATGGATAAAAGTATGGATGCAAAAATGCTGGATCGCAATGGATGCTAAAGACCCTTGACGAACAAAAAACCCGCGCTCTCACAGGGAGTTACGCGGGTTGATGGACATTCTGGGACTTCTTAAAACGTGTTTTTGGTGCCTCCGGCCGGAATCGAACCGGCACGCCTTTCGGCGCTTGATTTTGAGTCAAGTGCGTCTACCAATTCCGCCACAGAGGCTGCAAGCGCAGGCGCGCATCTTAGCACATGCGATGCCAAAAAGACCAGTGCGCGGGCTGTTCCGTCGTATCATCTCGCGATGAAGAGCAACAAGATACGCGAAATCATCCTCGGCAAGGCGCTCGACCCCATGAAGAGCGAGACCCGCCACTCGATGGCGCTGGTCGCTTTCCTGGCCTGGGTCGGGCTGGGGGCGGACGGCCTCTCGTCGTCCGCCTACGGTCCCGAAGAGACCTTCCGCGCGCTGGGCGCCCATACCCACCTCGGCCTGTACATGGCGGTGGCCACCGCGGTCACCGTCTTCATCATCGCGCTGGCCTACAACCAGGTCATCGAACTGTTCCCGACCGGGGGCGGGGGCTACCGCGTCGCCACCAGGCTGGTCGGCCCCTATATGGGGCTGGTCTCGGGCTGCGCGCTGATCCTCGACTACGTGCTGACCATCGCGATCTCGATCGCCTCCGGCGTCGATGCGCTGGCATCCTTCCTGCCGCTCGGCTTCCAGCCCTATAAATTGTGGGCCGAGGCCTTCTTCATCGCGTTATTGATCGTGATGAACCTGCGCGGCCTGAAGGAGGCGATCCAGATCCTGCTGCCGATCTTCCTCGGCTTCGTCGCCACCCACCTCGTGCTGATCGTGTACGGCATCGTCGCGCACGCGTCGAACCTGCCGCAGCTGGTGCCGGGCACGATCGCGGAGACGCGCGCGCTGGCGGGTTCGATCGGCTGGGCCGGCGTGGCCGGGATGCTGCTGCTGGCCTATTCGCAGGGCGGCGGCACCTATACCGGCCTGGAGGCGGTGTCGAACAACGTCAACCTGCTGGCCGAGCCGCGCGTGCGCACCGGGAAGATGACGATGTTTTACATGGCGCTGTCGCTGGCGGTGACGGCCGGCGGCATCATCCTGCTCTACCTGCTGTGGGATGCCCGGCCGGTGGCCGGCGAAACCCTGAACGCCACCACCTTCCGCCGCATCATCGCCAGCATGGGGCTCGGCGGCGAGGTGCTGAACCAGATCCTGCTGGCCGTGGTGCTGGCCTTCGAGGCGGGGCTGCTGTTCGTGGCCGCGAATACCGGTTTCCTGGGCGGGCCGTCGGTGCTGTCGAACATGGCGCTTGACTCCTGGGTGCCGCACCAGTTCCGCTACCTGTCGACGCGGCTGGTGACCCAGAACGGCATCCTGGTGATGGGGATCGCTGCGCTGGCGATCCTGTTCTGGACCGGCGGCCAGGTGACGCTGCTGGTGGTGCTGTATTCGATCTCGGTGTTCCTGACCTTCGCCATCTCGCTGTTCGGCCTTTGCCTGTACTGGTGGCGTCACCGCAAGGATGCGCGCTGGGTGCGCCGCTTCCTGCTGTCGCTGACCGGCTTCGTGATCTGCGCCGGCATCCTGGCGATCCTGCTGGTCGAACGCTTCACGCAGGGAGGCTGGGCGACCGCGCTGATCATCGCCGCGATCGCGGGCCTGTGCATCTTCATCCGCAACCACTACCGCGAGACCAAGCGCGCGATCCGCTCAGTCGACCGGGTGTTCGCCAACCAGCCTTTCGGCCCGGTGAAGGAGTCGGTCGAGCCGGACCCGGAAGCGCAGACCGCGGTGTTCATCGTCGGTACCTCGCGCGGCGGCGGCCTGCATGCGCTGCTGTGGGTGCTGCGCATGTTCCCGGGCCACTTCAAGAACTTCCTGTTCGTGAACGCGCGCACCGTGGACGCGCATGCCTACGGCGGCGAGGGCGCGCTGGAAACGATGCGGGAGAATGCGGCCAAGACGCTGGAATACTTCGTCGACTTCTGCCAGAGCCACGGGATGGCATCGGCGTCCTGGATCGGCTTCGGCACCGATGCGGTGGAGGAGGTGACCCGCATGTGCGAGCAGATCAACCGCGAGTATCCGAACTCGATCTTCTTCACCAGCAAGCTGATCTTCGCGTCGGACAACTGGTTCACCCGGCTGCTGCACAACCAGGCGGCGCTCGCCGTGCAGCGCCGCCTGCACCTGGAGGGATTACAGATGGTGATCCTGCCAATGAAAGTGTAAAGCTCAGCAATCCATCTGGCGGCGCAGCGCCCGCAGCGCCGGTACCGGGCCCGTGACTTCGAGCGCATGGGCGCGCACCGTCACGGCGATCTCCTTGCCGCCGCGCGCACGGTAGCGCACGGCGCCGGGCACGCGTTCGGCCGGCGCGTAGCCAAGACGGCCCAGCGCGTCGTCCAGCGTGACGACCAGGTGGCAGGCATCGAAGCGGGTGGTGACCTCGAAACGGCCGGGCATCATGCTCATCATCGGCAACAGGCCGCCCGCCAGGACCGGCACCACGATATAGGCCAGCGGCGCACCCGGATCGACCTGCTGGAAGATAAAGATCAGTGCCGGCAGGCCCAGCGCCAGCGTCAGGACCAGCAGGGTCACGCGTTGCGGCGACCCCAGGGGAGAAGGGCGGCGCGCCTGTTCCGGGACGCGCTCGATATCGGAAAACGTCACGCTTTTCATGATGGGCTCCTTGGCTGGCGATGCCGCGGGATAGCGGGCACATCCATCATTTTGATAATCCAGGCGCGCGAGGAATTGATCTTCGTCAAGCGAGCCCTTGCCGAGGATGAAGTGTTTGCGTTGAGGAAATTCGTAGGCCAGAAATGCCACGCTTTGTCGAAAGCCTGCTGAGATTTGTGCGCAATCTAACAGTTGAGAGGTAAGCGCGAACTTATGCTGATATCAAGGATCGGTGTCAATACGCCCGCTCCCCGGAGAGTAAGTCCCGATAACTTTTTCAGGAACTATCATGAAACTGAAATCTCTCGTTCTGAGCGCCCTCATCGCAGGCGCGGCGGTCGCCTCGCAAGGCGCCGCTGCCCAGGCGATCGACCGCACCGTTCCGCTAGTGACAGCGGGCGACGGCGTGGGCGGCTTCAATGCGCATTTCGGCGATACCTTCACGGCATCGACCGTCGGCAGCACCTTCAGCGACATCTTCACCTTCAACATCGGCACGCCCTTCGACGCCGCGGCCTCGGTGACCTCGTCCTTCCTCAACACGCCGCAGACCAAGGACCTGTTGATCACCGGCTTCAGCCTGTACCGCTACGATCCGGGAACGATGGCCGTCCTCGGCACGGCGATCGCCGGCATCAACGAAACCGGCTTCGGTTCGCATCCGACCGATTCGTGGTCGCTGTCGGCCTATGGCCTGAGCAGCGGCTACTACGCGCTGAAGGTCGACGGCCGGGTGCTGGGCACGGGCGGCGGCGCCTTCGGCGGCGACCTGACGGTGTCGCCGGTGCCGGAGCCGGCCACCTACGGCATGCTGCTGGCGGGCCTGGGCCTGCTCGGCGTGGCGGCAACCCGCCGCAAGCTGGTGCCGCGCAGGATCTGAATCCGGCCGCTCAGCGCCGCTGGTACAGGCGGAAGCGCTCGTCGCGGTCGGAGGGGCGGCGGCCTTCCCACAGCATGACCCAGTCGCGCGGGCGGAATTCTTCCAGCACCACTTCGCCGCCGCGCGGGCCGTCGCCAGTCTGGATCACGCTCTGGCGGGCCGCGTCGGCGTGCGCGTTGTCGGCAGTCTTCCTGAGGCTGTCCTGCAGCAGCAGGTAGCTGCACTTGCCGCCCTCGACGCCGGCGAAGGGCAGGTGGCCGAAGTAGGCGAAGGATGCACGCTGGGCCGGGCCGACATTGGTGTCGATGCAGTCGGCGTTGGACGGCAGGCGCGCCGCGATCTGCTGGGCCACCGAGGCATAGCTGCGGGCATAGTTCAGGTCCGGCAGGAACAGCGTCATCAGGAGCACCCACAGCAGGATCAGGCCGCCCGACGACAGCACCACCGCGCGCCACAGCACCGAAGGCTGGCGCGACAGGCGCCAGTGCACCAGGAAGAACCAGCCGGCGGTGGCGGCGGCGGCCACGACGAAGGCGACGATGCCGAACTCCGGCTTGAACCCAGGCACCAGCTTGAGCGCGTTCTTGGCGAATTGCGCTGGCCAGCCGGTCAGTTTGGCGACCCAGAACAGCCAGATCACGCCGCCCAGCAGGGTCAGCACCATCACCGAGAACCAGTCGATCGCATTGATGGCGCCGCGCTTCATGGTCGGCAGGCCGAAGGCCGCCATCAGCGCCATCGGCGGCAGCAGCTTGAGCAGGTCGCCGTTTTCCGGCACCGGATCGCACAGCACCAGCAGCACCAGCAGGCCGACGAAGCAGGTCGGCAGGATGATATGCAGCATGCCGTGCTGGCGGCGCCAGGCCCAGGCGGCCCAGGCGGCAAACGGCCAGGCCGGCCAGCAGAACCAGATGCCGACACGGAAGAAGGCCTTGATCGAATGCCAGCTCGGCACGCTCAGCTGGCTGGCGTTCCAGGCCAGCCACTCGCTCACCGGCGACATGTTGTAGGGACGGGCCAGCAGCGCGGGCAGGATCCAGACCAGCATCACCAGCAGCGCCGTGCCGGCGGCCAGGGCCAGGTTGCGCAGCACGGGACGCGCCGGCAGCTTCAGCAGGCGGGCGCACAGGACCAGCGCGCCCAGCAGGACGATCGGCGAGGCGATGCCGCGGGTCAGCGCCAGCGCGCCCAGCACCATGCCGCCCAGCACGGCGTTGCGCCGGGAAGGCTCTTCGATATAGCGCACCGAGCGGTACATGAACCATGCCAGCAGCGAACCCTGCAGGGTCACGGCCAGGGTCTCATGGCTCTGCAGCAGCAGGCCCAGGCAGCCCAGGTAGATCAGGACGGCGGTGTCGGCCAGGGTGCGGCCGTAATCGTCGGGTTCGGGCTGGCCGCCGAAGGCCAGGCGCAGCGGCTGGGCTTCCGAGCGCCGGCCGAGCCGGAACGCGGTCTGCCACAGCGACACGGTACCCAGCACGAACAGGCCGATGGTCGAGATGCGGGCCGCCAGCACGTCGCCCAGCAGCCAGCCGAACAGCTTGATGCACACTGCGCCCAGCCAGAAGGCCAGCGGGCCCTCCTCGGGCGAGGGCAGCCCGGCGATATTCGGCAGCAGCCAGTCCTTGACGCCGCCGTGCGCCATGGTCCACATGATGCCGAAACTGGCAGCGTCGTCCTTCCACGGGTCGCGGCCGATCAGGCCCGGCAGGATGTACAACAGGCCAAGTGCATACAGGGCCCATCGTGGCAGCGCGAGGGTGGCGGCGGCAGGGAGGCGGACTGGTTTCATCGATAGTGTTGCGTGGTGCAGTGTAATAATGCCGGCTAGTATAAAGCACCCCGATAAACCTACTGCGCGTTGCCCTGTTTGCCTGCGATGCTCGCTGTACTCTCGTACAGCTGCGCTTCCCGGCAAACAGGGGGCCGCTCGCTACGGTTTCTCGAGGTGTTTATCGCGGCAAAAAAAAAGGAAGCCCCAAGGCTTCCTTCCTGGAAACCCGTAGGTCTCCGTGGTGTTCGCTCGTCGGGGAATTAACCGTTGGCGACGCTGGTCTTCGAGCCGACCGAACCGAACTTCTGGCGGAATTTCTCAACGCGGCCAGCGGTGTCGACGATCTTGTGCTTACCGGTGAAGAACGGGTGCGATTCAGCGGACACCTCGATCTTGACCAGCGGGTACTGCTTACCTTCGAAATCGATGGTTTCGCGGGTGTTGATGGTCGAGCGGGTGATGAATTTGAAGTCGCACGACAGATCGTGGAAGACGACTTCGCGGTAATCCGGATGGGTATCGGTTTTCATGGTTTTGCCTCGGTTAAGTTGGTAGCCAAAAGGCACTTCGTCGGTCCTGCTGCTTCTTGACCCGATTGCCGATCACTTGCCAGTGGTTGATACAGAACCGGAGATTATATGCCACTCAGTCCCGCGAGGCAACTCTCGCATGCGAGACGTGCAATTCGTCGGAAGTCATCGTGGCGCCTTGTTGGTACGGGAGCGATTTTCCGGCGCGAGCACCTGCAAGGCTTGATCTGGACGAATCGTCGCCGCATAAAAAGGAAAAGGCGAGCCGTGCTCGCCTTTTCCTGGGATCCCGTGATTTAAACGGCCGGGATCAGCCGCCGCGGCGCATCAAGTCAAAGAACTCGACGTTGGTCTTGGTTGCGCGCATCTTGTCGAGGATGAACTCCATCGCCTCGATCTCGTCCATCGAGTACAGCAGCTTGCGCAGGATCCAGATCTTCTGCAGCTGGTCCGGCTTGATCAGCAGTTCTTCGCGGCGGGTACCCG
>Ga0265798_10004572_pt1 | contig 18992 bp, 10 predicted proteins | sample P3T30metagenome_FD_192430 | JGI IMG/M metagenome (GOLD analysis project Ga0265798, IMG submission 192430) | Plant litter microbial communities from East Loma Ridge, Irvine, California - P3 T30 | ecosystem: Environmental > Terrestrial > Plant litter > Unclassified | place: USA: California... | reverse complement strand
AGCCCCGCCTGGCGCAGATACCGGAACCACGCGCGGAACAGCACGATCGCCTCGGGACGCATCCCGAGTTCGACGATCAGCCGGTTGAACGCATCGTTCTCTGCCGCGCCCTCCAGCACCGCGGCGATCGCGCCTTCGAGCACCGGCGCGTCGCTCTGCTGCGCGGCGTCGTTCGCCTCCAGCACGAAGTCATGCACGAACGGCACGCTGTCGTCGCGCAACCGCGTCGGCAATTCGCCGATCACGCGGAAGCCGAAATTCTCCAGCACCGGCACCGCGTCCGAAAGGGGAAGGGCGCCGCCGAGTTTGTAGATCTTCAACTGCGGATCGGCGCCGGCTTCACCCGGTACGAGACGCACGCCACGCGCATCCGCATCGCCCAGCGCGGCGATGCGCTGGATATCCTCGGCGGCTTCCGCGGGCGTGCTGAGGTTGCGGTAGTTCTGTGGGAACGCCGCCGCCCATTTGAGCGCAAGACGCGCCGCACGCGGCGGCGGCAACGTCTCGACCAAGGCGGCCTCGACGTCCGACACCCAGCCGCGCACCATCCGCTGCAACCGGAGCGCGAGCGGCGCGACGTCGGGCATCCGCCCATCGCCGCGCAGGTCGAGCGTGTAGCGGATCATCGCGACCTCGCCGTCTTCAAGCGCGATCGACCAGTTAAGCACGCTCGCATTCGCCGCTTCGGCCAGCATGTCGCCGATCGCGACGCGGCGGCTGGTGGTGACGTCGTCGCGCGGCAGCCAGACGAACCCGAACAAGTGACGGCCAAGCGCCGATTCGACGAGCACGAGCGCCGGCCGCGGCCGGTCCGCGATGCTCATCGCCGTCAGCGCCAGATCCTCCAGCGCATCGGGTGCGAACGCGATCACCAAGTCATGCGGGAGTGCGGTGAAGGCGTGGGTCAACGCCTTGCCGGCATGACCGCGCGGATCGAACCCGAACTTCGCCTTCATCGCCGCAAGCCGCGTGCGGAGGACCGGCACGTCGCGCGGCATCGCGGCCAGCGCGGCGCTGGTCCACAGCCCGCTGTAGATCGACAGCCCGGCAACGGTCGCGCCTTCCATCACCGGCACGACGACGAGGTCGAGCGGCACGGCGCGGTGGACGGCCGAAATCAAGTTCGACTTCAGCAACAACGGCGCGTCGTTGCCCGCCTCGAACCATTCGATCGCCAGTGCGCGCGACGCCTCGGCGAGGATCGGCACGCGGTGTTCGTTGCGCGCGATACCGAGCGCGGCGTGACCGCTCCCGTCACGGTGCCAGATCTGATGCCCGAGCAACGTCAGATGGCCGCCCAGGAACCACTGCAACAGCGCCGCGCCTTCGCCCTCGGGCAGCTTTGCGATATCGTCATCGAGCGCCGCTTGCATCGCGCGCCAGTCGGTCACCGCCGCGCGGACGTCGGCCAATACGGCGGTCAGATCCTCGATCAACCCACGACGGTCACGCGCATCGGCACGCTCCATCTCCAGGTAGATCATCGATTCGGGCCGACCTGCACCCTGGCCATCGGCGTCGATCGCATGCAGCGTGCCATCGGGCGCGCGTGTCGTGCGGACGACGGGGTGGATGATCCGGTCGACCGCGATGTCCTGCGCGCCGATCGCCGCCGCGATCGAATCGACCAGGAACGGCATGTCGTCGTTGACGATCGCAAGCCGCATCCGCCGCCGCGTATCGTCCGCGCTGATCGGCTCGATCGCGATCGCCGGCGCACCGTCGTCGCGGTGCGCGGCGGTCGCGGCGACGAACGCCGCGGCCTGCGCGACCTCGCTCGCCCCGAAGTCCCTCAGTTCGCCCGGAAGGGCCCGTTCGGTCAACCGGCCCGCAAGGGTTTCGGTGAGCGTGTTCAACGATTGGTTCGCCATAGATCAGGGCCTATGCGCCCGCTATTCGCCTATCTCAACCCTTGTGGCAGGTGCGAAGGCGAATGCTGCGGCGCACCTAAGATGCAGCGTGTTCGGCGGCTGCGATCGCGACCAGATCGCCCTCGAAACCGCCGAGAAAGCTTGCAAAACCTCCTGCGGGTACCTGATGCCGTTGCGCGTGGCGTAGCACCGCCGCGAACGTCGCCAGCCGGGTCGCCTCGAAATTGACGCCGAAGACCAGCGTGACGATCTGCATCATGACGTCCGTCTGGCCGGGCAGGCAGGCGGCGGCGAACAGCGTGGCGAAATCGCCCTCGTCGTGCTCGGTCGACACCGCGACATCATGCGCCCGGCCCAGCGTCCGGTGCAGCGCCGCACGACTGCGCGCTTCGGCAGCCCGCACCTGTGCCGCACTCTCGCGCGCCATCGCCAGTTGCTCGCCGAGCGGACCGGCCAACACATACTCGGCCGGCAAGGGATCATCCAGGACAAGCGCCGGCACGGGCGTCGGCTCGGCCGGCATGATATCGAACCCGCCGCTCGGACCATCGGCCCAGACCTGCGCGGCCGCACCCGAAATCCGCGGCGTGCCCTGAACCGCCGCATCCAGTTCGGCCGACAGCGCCGCCTGCAGATCGGCGTCCGCGAGTTCCTTCCAATTGATCACGCCGTAGATGAAGTCGATCGTCACGCCGCCCGATGCGAACGGCATCAGGATGCCGCGGTACAGCGTCGTCCGCCCCCGGCTGCTGACGAATTCCGCCTCGAAACCGATCGGTGCGCGATTGGCGATGATCTGGAGATAATGATCGGTCAGCCGCGACAGCAGCGAGCGGCTCGGCACGTCGGCGATCGTCGCGATCGGCCCCTCGAGTCCACATTCCTCGCGCAACGCACGGCCCAGATACGCTATCCGGGGGTCGCCCATGCCGCGACTGAAATCGAGCAGCACGCTGTGCGGGCCGAAATCTGTGATCGTCTCGGGTTCGAGATCCGCGATCGACGGGTAGGGGCGGTCCTTCAGCAGCGACACCCAGTGGTTGTACGCGCGCACGTGCATCCGCCGCTCGTCGCCGCCGAGATCGAACATCACGTCGTTGACGCCAGCGTCGGTCGAGTGACGAGCATCGCTGGGCGTCCCGCGGTTCGTGCCGTCGAAATCGGAACTCCCGAAATCGGAACTCCCAGAACCCGAATTTCCGAAACCCGAACTCACTGCATCATATCCTCCGCGAGCGACTGGACCATCTGGACCGTCGCTGCGTTCGTTGTCCAGGCCGCGTACCGTATCCATGCCCAAGGGCCCCCGTTTCTCAGCCACGCTCTTGCACGCCGTTTGGTAAACGCCCGGTAAAGACGCAAACCGCTTGTCAGCCCGCAAATCCCTTGGTATTCGCCGCGACCTCGACCGGATACGTCCGTCGTCGGGCCGCTTTAGCTCAGCTGGTAGAGCATCGCATTCGTAATGCGGGGGTCACAGGTTCGAGTCCTGTAAGCGGCACCAGTCCATACAGAGAACATCTCTGGAAAACCGCAGAAATCTGCGGTAAACTGCTCATCAGCGGTCCCACGAAATCTCACTTTGTTCCGCCGTGGCCCACCCAAAAGGGGCCACTAATCATGGGGCCACGAACGGTGCAAGAGGCGTGGCCCCATGCTTACGGTTGTGCAGATTCGGGCGCTGAAACCGGCAGAGCGTCTTTATAAAGTTGCTGATGTCGATAGGCTGTATCTGCTGGTGCAGCCATCCCGCGCACTGCTCTGGCGCTTTCGCTACAGATGCTGTGGTATCGAGCGGAAGCTCTCACTCGGGTTGGTAGAACGGGCACGAGTGCACGGTGCTTCTCGTTTTGCGTTCTTCCCTGGGGCTTCAGGTCGATCGTCGGGGCGCCCGGCGACCACCGCTCCCGAGGTAGCAGCTCGGCATTGGCCGAGTGGTTCCGTGCCGCGATAAGTTGCGCGATTGAAGCCTCGGTCGCGGCTCGCGCCGAGAATGCGAAATGGTGATTTCACCTTTATCGTTACGCTGCTGCTTGGACTAGCGCGTAATGCGTGAACGAAAATTGACGCGCATGCCATCGCGCATGTCGAGCCATGGCGAAGCCGCCGTTAGGCACTTATGGCCTGCTCTGCGTTGAGAATGTGACGACCTAAGCAAGGCGGCTCGCAATCGTGTCGGCAAGGCTCGTGTTGCCCCACTCGATCTCATAGTCGGCGATCGCGTCGGTCAGCAGGTGCGCATTTGCCTGAGCGAGCGCTTAGCCGCACGCTTGGCAAAATGCTGGAGCTTCGCCTTAGTCAGCTAGATGCATCTTATCGAGCAACAGGATCGCAATATCCGGTTCTAGTGTATCGAGCTATACCAGCGCGGTGCGGATCGCCGATCGATAAGGGCTGATTGGGGTCTCCCTATCAGGCCGGTGCGACCCCGTCGACGATTGCCCTCAGATCTTGGCTGCTAGAGCCGTTTGCGCGAATAGCCGAGTATAGGCCATTTAGTCTTCCCGCCGGAACCTGTGCAAAGACGGTATAGTCCTGACCGGTATTTGCTCATGGCGCAGCGCAGCAGAGTTATCAACGCGTCAGCGAGCCAAGGTCGTAGTGGACTGTACGAACAGCAGTATAAAGGCTGATGGAGAGGGACCATTGAGTACGGCGTCTACAAGCCGTCCAACGATCGAAGTCTCTATCTGATAGATCAGATCAGCGACGGATAAGCCGTGGTCTTCCGGAAACCTTCCCGGACCACCACGGCCTATCCCCCGGCCGACGAAGCTTACGCCGCCTGGTTGGACGACACAGGCTTGGCCGTCACGTCGAAGCGATCGGCGTTCATGACCTTGACCCACGCCTTGACGAAGTCGCGCACGAACTTCTGCTCGTGACCGTTCTCGGCATAGACTTCGGCCGTCGCACGCAGCTGCGAGTTCGAACCGAAGATCAGGTCGGTACGGGTCGCCTGCCACTTCTTCTCGCGACCACCGCGATCATAGCCGATGAACTTCTCGTCGCTCGACGTGTCGACCAGATCCCAGAAGGTATCGTTGTCGAGCAGGTTGACGAAGAAGTCGTTGGTCAGCTGCCCCGGACGCGTGGTGAGTACGCCCTCGGGCGCATCGCCGAAGTTCGCGCCGAGCACGCGCAGGCCACCGACCAGCACGGTCATCTCCGGCGCAGACAGGCCGAGCAGCGAAGCCTTGTCGAGCAACAGCTCCTCGGTCTTCACCGGGTGACGCGTCTTCAGGTAGTTGCGGAAGCCATCGGCCTGCGGCTCCATCCACACGAAGCTCTCGACATCGGTCCACTCCTGCGTTGCATCGCCGCGTCCACCGAGGAACGGCACCGACACGTCGTGACCGGCATCGCGTGCCGCCTTCTCGACCGCTGCCGAACCGGCCAGCACGATCGCATCGGCCAGCGACATGTCGCCGCGCAACTCCTTGAGCTTGGCCAGAACCTTGCTCAGCTGCTCGGGCTCGTTGACCGGCCAGTCCTTCTGCGGCGCGAGCGCGATGCGCGCACCATTCGCACCACCGCGGTGGTCCGACCGGCGATAGCTCGATGCCGACGCCCAGGCGGTCTTGACCAGCTGGCCGATCGTCAACCCGCTCGACAGCACGGCGTCCTTGAACGCGGCGACGGCGGCGTCCGACGGCGCGGTGCCCTCGGGAACCGGATCCTGCCAGATCAGCGTCTCTTCCGGAACCTCAGGCCCGAGGTAACGAACGCGCGGACCCATGTCGCGGTGCGTCAGCTTGAACCAGGCGCGTGCGAACGCGTCGTCGAGTGCCGACTGATCGTCGCGGAAACGCAGCGCGATCTCGCGGAACTCGGGGTCCATCTTCAGCGCCATGTCGGCGGTGGTCATCATCGTCGGCACGCGCTTGTTGGGATCACGCGCGTCGGGTGCCATGTCCTCGTGCTCGGGGTTGACCGGCTGCCACTGCTTCGCGCCGGCCGGGCTCTCGGTCAGCTCGTACTCGTACTTGAACAGCAGGCGCAGGTAGTCGCCGGTCCACTTGGTCGGGTTGTTCGACCATGCGCCCTCGACGCCGGAGGTCGTGATATGGCCCTGGCCGATCTCCTCGCTGTCGGTAAGCCAGCCGAGGCCCTGCATATGCACGGATTCGGAAGACGGTGCCTTGAAGTGCGGCGCTGGCTTTGCGCCGTGCGCCTTGCCGAACGCATGGCCGCCAGCGGTCAGCGCAACGGTTTCCTCGGAGTTCATCGCCATCCGCTGGAACGTCGCCTTCATGTCGCGCGCCGACAGGAGCGGGTTCGGGTCACCGCCCGGACCTTCCGGATTGACGTAGATAAGCCCCATCTGGATCGCGGCGAGCGGTCCTTCGAGCTCGGGCAGGTCCTCGCTGATGCGCGTCTGCGCACCCTCGTTGACCCACAGCTCCTCGGCACCCCAGAACGTGTCGCCCTCGGAGGCAAAGACGTCCTTGCGACCGCCAGCGAAACCGAAGATCGGCCCGCCCATGCTCTCGATCGCGACGTTGCCGGCGAGGATGAACAGATCGGCCCAGCTGATGTTCTTGCCGTACTTCTGCTTCAGCGGCCACAACAGGCGACGCGCCTTGTCGAGGTTGCCGTTGTCCGGCCACGAGTTGAGCGGCTCGAAGCGCTGCTGACCCGACGACGACCCGCCACGGCCGTCGGTCACGCGGTAGGTGCCCGCCGCGTGCCACGCCATGCGGATCATGAAGGGGCCGTAGTGACCGTAATCAGCCGGCCACCACGCCTTGCTGTCGGTCATCAGCGCAGTCAGGTCCGCCTTCAGCGCGGCATAGTCGAGTTGCTGGAACGACTCGGCATAGTCGAATTCTTCGCCCATCGGGTCGGGGGAGACGCCGTGCTGGTGCAGCATGTCGATCGGCAACGCATCGGGCCACCAATCCTTGTTCGTGCGACCGAGCAGCGAGCGGGCCTTGACCTCGCCGCCACCGTTGGGGCCCATGGGGCAACCGCTGCTCTTGGGCTGTTCGTAATCGGCCATCTTGGCGTCCTCTCTCGATGAGTATTCCGTGCTTGCACTGAAGATGCAGGATTTGACGGACATTTGTCCAATCGATTATTCGGGGAGGATCGATCACATCAGTCGATCACAGGTGGTTGTCGAGCAAGCCGTCCCGGTGTGTACCGCCGCCATGACCCGCGTTCAGAGCGCCGAGATGCAGCGCGAAACAGGCACGCTCACCCCACGTGGGAGATTGTCTCGGTCACGTTGGCCGAGTGATAGCGGACACCGGCCACTACAGCATCGATAGCACCACGATCCGCGCGCCCACGTATCGGCAGCGGAGGTAAAAAAGGACTGGTCGACAGGCGCTTAACCGCTCGCGGGGCGGGTTCGCACTTGGGTCGTTCCGATACGCTAACGAACCACATAAATCGGGTTGCCGATGAGAACCCGTTTTCCGTCGGGTGTGCGTACGTCGGCGCGGAGCCAGCGAACATTGTCTCTTGCGGGGATGTCGAAGGTAATCCTCGCGTCCGAGCCCACCACGTATCGGCGTTGGCCACGTAGAATATGTCTGCCGTCGACGATGAGATCGACGACATCGCCATCTGCCCCGGCAACGCGGACCGTCCCGCGGATCGCCTGTCCCGGACGGCGGCGTAACGTGCCGCCCATCACGGCGGTGGATCGCGCGCCCGCGCTTGCCGTCAGATCGAGCACGCGTCCGGGATGTGCGCCTTCGAGATCGATGAACACCCGCCCCGACCGGACGCCTGCAAGGATGCCCGCCTGCGAAAGCTCCGAGGCGTAGACCACGGTAGTGGGAGTACCGACAGGGGACTGCGCGCCGACCGGTGAACTGCCCGCGTGACCGTCGATCGCATCGTGATTGTCGCTGCCGCCGATGCCGGTCAGGTGGTAGCCGCGATCGAGCAGCTTTTCCCACCAGGCGGTGCCGGAACCGGCCCCATCGTCGAACGCGCTGCCGTGATCCGCGGCGATGCCGCCATTGGCCACCTCGATCGCGCCGACCCGCGTGTAATCCGTATCCGGCGCCGACCATCCGCACCCGAGGCAATTCTCGTTGGTCGGGATCTCCGGGTGGTTGATCGAGATGACCGCGCCGGTCCCGCGTGCGCCATCGAACATCGCATTGATGTTCGGCGCACCGACCACGCCGAGCCGGTATTCGACGAAATCGGTGATGCCGAGCAGATTGAAATGCCCGTATTGCGTCGTCATTTCACGGCCGGGGATCACGAGCAGATTATCGAAGAACGGCGCGAGATTGGCGAGCGCGGCGACCTGTGAACGGACGTTGTGGTCGGTCACCGTCACGAAATCGAGCTGATGATCGCGCGCGGCCTTCAGCGTGAAATAGACCGGGCAGGGCACTGGATTACGACCCGGCTCGCTCCGGCAGACCGCGTCGCTTTGACCGGTATGCGTGTGGAAGTCGCCGCGATACCAGCCCGCACCGGTCTTGAGCGCCGTCGTCGTGATCGCCTGCGCCGCGGCGCCGCGATCGAAATGCACGGTCACCGTGCAGGGCGACACGGTAGCGGGCCGGATCGACGCCACCGCGATGCTCAACCGCCAGCGGCCCGCCGGTAGCGGCCCGGGCAGATAGGAGGTGGAGGCGAAGGTCTCGGCGATGACGATGTGCGGCTTGATCGCGCCGCCCCAGCCGCGCTCACGCGTCGGGTCGTAGACGCTGAGCACCAGATACGTGCCGTCCTTGTGATCCGCGCCCTGGACGTCGATCGTCAATCTGGTGACGCCTGCGGGCACGTCGAAGGGCAGTTCGCGGTAGCTGCCGCGGTCGCTGTCCCGCATCACGCCGCTTATCACCACGTCCTGCGACGATGCGGGCGCGGTCGTCTGCGCACAGACCGGAAGCGGTGCGACGATCAACGCCGCCGCGATACGCCGTAACCGCATCACCGGTCCGCCCGCCTTGACGGTAGCGCCTCGCAGCGCGCGGCGACCGGGTCGCAGCGGTGTAGGACATCGCCGGGCAGGCTCGCGCGATAGGCATAGCCATGCGGGTTGGGCACGCCGTCGTAATAGTCGCTGCTGACGAACTGCGCGCCCGAGGCGATCGCCGCGGTGAGCCGGGTCGGATCGTCGGCGCGCGCTTCCTTCGTGTCGGCATCGGCGCGGGTGCGCACCAGATAGCCGGCGCGGACGAGGCGAGCGATATGCGCGTCCTCGCCGCGCGGGTCCTGAATGTTGAACACGGCGGCTTCGGGCGATTGCTCGTCATAATAGCCGAACATCGCCCGCCCCCGCAGCGAGGGGTGCCCCGCGCGGTAAAGCGCATAATGCCGCTCGTCGCCATCGAGAACGAACACGAACCGCCCTTTCGCGGCGGCCAGCGTCGGCCATGCATGCGCGCGCACCGCCTCCGCCAGCGTCGGGCAATCACCGCGCACGCTGTCGGGCACGATTAGCCGATCCTCGCCCATGACGGTGCGGATATCGGTATCGAGCGCATCGAGATCGCCGGCCTCGAATTTCGCATCGTGCAGCCACGAGCCGGCGATCGGCGGGAAGTCGCTGGCGTTGACCAGCACCGTGACGGGCAGGTGGTCGGGGTGCCGGTCGGACCAGCGCCGCAGGATCGCCAGGCAGTCGCGAAAGACGAGACAATGGCTTTCGGTATCGATCTGCGGAAAGTGCAGCACCTTCGCGCCCGGTGCCGTCATCGCCTTGCGCGTTGCAGGCGCCGCCATCTGATAGGGCGTGGCGTACAGGCCGCCTTGTGGATCGGGCGCGACGTCGATCTCGATCTGGCGGATGCCGATCGCGAACTGCGCCTCCAGCGGCGGATGGCCATAGTCGAGCTCGTCCCAATATTGCGGCGCCAGCGTGCGGATCCGCGCTTCCTCATCGGCCGACGGGTAGCGCTTGTAGCTGTTGTGCGAGCCGAGCAGCTGCACCTGATCGAGCCGCAGCGTCGCCGACAGCCCCTCGACCCGGTCGCCGTGTCGCGGCGCCGCCGAACCAGCCGCAGCGATCGTCAGAAGCGCTGCGGCGGCCAATCGCCAGCCTCGTGCCGAACGCGCGTTTACCACTGGAACGAGGCCGTCAGCTTGAAGAAGCGACCGGTCTCGACATACGAGCCGTTACCGCCGCCGTCCTGCACACCCAGATAGCGCGTGCTCTTGCCCATCGTCTTGTAGAAGCTTTCCTTGTTGAGGATGTTCTGCACCTGTCCCGACAGCGACCATCGGCCGATGTGATAGGTGGCGTTGAAGTTCAGCTGACGGTTGGGCTGCAGATACGTGTCGAGCTGGTCGTTGAGGCTCAGCAACTGCCGTCCGACATATTGCCAGGCGAGGCGGCCGGAAAATGCCGGACGCTCGTAGAACAGCTCGGTGTTGTAGATGACGTTGGGCGCGCGCGGTAGCACCGTCGTGCCGCGCCCGGCGACGCCGCTGTCGGCACGGCTGTCCTGCAACGTGGCGGACCCCTCGACCCCGAACCCGCCGAAGAACCGCCCGAGTTCGAAGAACTGCTTCCGCGCATGGAATTCTACGCCGTACAGATCGGCGTCGCTGCCGTTCAGCGGCATCGTGTAGACGATCCCGCCGACGGTGTTGGTGCCGCCGCTAGAACTCGGCGTGCTGCCCGTTGCGCTGGCGGTGAACACGAAGTTCGACAGATGCTTGTAGAAGCCCGCCGTCTCGATCACCGCGCTGTGATCGGGATACCATTCGACGCCGAGATCGAGGTTGGTCGCGGTCGTCGGCTTCAGATCGGGGTTGGACCGGTTGACGAACGCGAGCGCGCCGGTGACGTCGTTGTAATTATAGGTCTCGGGACCCGCGACCAGCGAGAAGGCCGGCCGCGCGAAGCTGCGCCGCGCCGCGCCGCGGATGACCAGCCGATCGGTCGGGCGGTAGGCAAGGTTCAGGCTTGGCAGGAATTCGTTGTAGCTGTTGCCGTCGGACGTGAAATGACCGGTATCGTTCGGCGAGGCGCCGCCGGAATCGGTAACCACCACCCAGTGAGTCGCGGTGAAGTCGGTGTGCTCGAAGCGAAGACCCGCGACCATCTGCACCGGCCCGAGCGCCGCGTCCGCCTGCGCATAGCCGGCGACGACCGTCTCGGTGCCGAAGACCGTGTTCCGGGCATAGTCGTTGGTCGTGTAATAGCCGGGGTTCGGGGTGCCGTCGGGCGTGAACTGGTTGGTATAGGCGTAGGGCAGGATGCTCTTTTCGAAATACGTCCGGTCGTAGATTCGGAAGCCGGGATAGTTTCCGCGCATGAAATCGACGTTGCGGCCGGGCAGTGCGGACCCGGTCGGGCCTTGCCCTGCATCGAAATCGGGGCGGCTGCCGTCGGCGGCGGGAATGACGAAATTGTCGCCGTTGTTACCGAGCAGGCCGCGGTCGTATTGCGAGCGGTCCGAGAGGCTGAGGTCGGTACCCCAGCGGATATGCTTGATCAGCCCGTCGGGGGCGTAATCCATATCGAGCTTCAGTTCGTAGAGGTTGTCGTCGGACTCGACGTCGCGCGCCTGGAATTTCCACGCGCGGATCGAGTCGGCGCTGAAGACGGCGTTGCGCGTCGCCGGATCGGCGAATGCGAGACCGATATTGGTCGGATTGCCGGTGTCGATCAGGACGCTGCCGCGGGGATTGCCGGCACTGTCGGTCAACAGGCTCGTGTCGCTGTACAGGCTTCCTTCGACGTAATTCGGACGCCGCTCCTGCCCATAGCCATAGGACGCGCGCAACGATGCTGAGACTTGGTCCGACATCTTGATGTCGCTGCCGGCTTGGATCGTGCCGAGCTGCGAGATCTGGTCGCGGGCCTGGAAATAGCTGCCGGCCAGCGTGCCGAGCGGGTTATAGGCGCCGTTCGCGCCGTAATAGGGGGCGGTACCGAGCAGCTGGAGGACACCGCCGGTGATGCTGTGCTGCACGTCGACCGACGAGACCTTGTAATGGCCATAGGTGCCGCGGATGAACGCGGAGACCGCATCGCCTTTGAAATCGAGCGAGAAATTGCCACCGAACCGCTCGATGTTCGAATCGTAGAGATCGTATTTGATCCCCATCGCGGTCAGGTCGCCGGGCCCCGAGGTCGCCGTCGCGGGGATATAGGTGACCGCCTCGACGCTTTCCGCCGCCGATCGGCGCTGTTCGTAATAGCCGGTGGCGTAGACGCCGATGGCGTGGTTCGCGCCGAACGTTTTGGCGAGTTCGATCTGACCGACCCCGCCGAATGCCTTGAAGCCGAGCTTGTCGGCGCGGTCGTTGTAATTCGCGCCGCCGGTGACCTTCAGATAATGGTCGCCATATTGGAAACCGGTCGGCGTCGCGATGTCGACCGTGCCGCCGATCGAGTCGCCGTAATCGGCGGCGCCGGGGGTCTTCGACACGCTCGCCGAGCGCAGGCCGTAGGGCGCGATCATCTTGAGCGACAGCGCGCGGGTCGCCGGGTCGGATTCCGCCACGCGCATGCCGTTGATCGAATAGGCGTTGTAGCTCGAATCGATGCCGCGAATCGAGATGAACTCCGCTTCACCGGTCGCGGCCTGGCCGAGCCCCATGTCCGCATAGGCGCTGACGCCTGGCAGTACCGCGAGGATGTCGACGATGTTGCCACCCGGACGCCGGGCGATCGTCTCGCCCGACATGACCGCGTTGGTGCCGACCTGCTGTCGTTTCCAGGCGAGCGCGCGCTCTTCCTCGAGCGGCACCGCGCCGGTCACCACGATCTCGTTGCCGGGATCGGCGGCGGGGTCCGGGGCGGGATCGGGCGCTGTTACGCCGGTACGATCGGGGGTCGCGGCGCCCGTGGTCAAGGCGACCGGATGGCGAAGGCCAGCGCGCGCTTGCGGGTCGGCTGCGCCCAGCACGATGGTCTTCCCGTCGTCGCGCCGCAGTTGGAGCGGGCTGTTCGCGATCAACAGGCGCAATGCGGCCTGTCGGGACATCGCGCCGTGGATCGCCGCCGACTGGACCTGCGCGATCGCGGCGCGGGGAAAAAAGATCTGCACGTTCGCCTGCCGGCCGAATTCGGTCAGCGCGTTCGCCAGAGATTGGGGAGCGATATCGAAGCTGTGCATGTCGGGCGCGGCGATCGGCGCGGCATGGGCGGCAGGCGTCATCAAGAGCGTCGCGAGAAGCGACGTCCCGGCGAGTGTCGAGCGCATGGAGGAAACCTCGGTTGGAATGGTTGGTCGAGACCGTCTTCACCCCGAAAGACGATCAGCGCGGGACCAACCGCCAACTCCGACAAAACTTTCTTGCGATTTTCAGTCCGACGACATGAGGGATCGGTCGAAGCGTCAGCGGGTCAGCAGATACGCAGTGGGCGAGCGCGATACCCGGATGTTCAAGCCGGTCGAAACAGCATCGAGGAAAGCGGTCGGGTCGCTCGTTACGAACCGTCCACCAACCGGAATGCTGGCGAGCTCGCGATCGACGATCACGATCTTGCGGACCAGAAATCGGTTATACTCCTCGACCGCGCTGCCTAATGTCGCATCGCGGAAGAGGATCTCCTGGTGCTGCCACGCCGTGACCCGGTCGACCTGATCGGCATCGGCCCGACGCACGATTGCGCCGTCGGACGATACCAACAGGCTCGTCGCGCCACTGCGCGCGTCTATCGTCGAATCGGGCATCGACCCAGCCTGCCCGGCGACGCGTGCCATACCCTTCTGCACCAACAGATCCAGCGCCCCGCCCCGAGCACGCACGTTGAAGCGCCCCGCCGAAAGGACGACCATGCGCCCGTCGCCGTGTAACACGGCATTCGGTCCCTTCGGGAGACTCAGCGCGACTTCACCGCGTTCGATCCAGAACGTTCGTTCGGTGCTCGACACGCGCCAGGATAACCGGGAATCCGTATTGAGCGCGACGACACCGCCTGCCGGCAGGCGGATCGTCTTGCTCTCGCCGACGGCGGTCGTTTCACTATCCCAGGCATACGCGCGCGTCGCGGTCGTACCGGCCGCGACGACGCCGACCGCCGCCACCGCGCAGGCCGCTTGCAGGAACATCCGTCGCGAACAGGGCCCTTTCGGTGCGTCGGGGGCCGGGGCGGCGGTGCGGCGCCCCGAAAGTTCGCGCACGGACCGCGGAGTCTCGCTGTCGACCCTGTCCCACATCGCCAGCGCACGCGCGAAGGCGATCGCGTGCGCGACATCCTCGTCGCGCCACGTCTGGAACGCGACCTCGTCCAGCGTGCCCAGGCGATGCTGCGCCAACCATGCGGCGGCTTCGGCCGCATCGATATCGGCATCGTTACGAAGAAGACCGCCGAACCGCGTCATGCGCGATCCTCTTTCAGCACATACATACTCCCCTAGACGAACGCCGCATCGCAATCCGCCAAGATGCCGTTCAATGCGGTTTTCGAGATCCGGCGAGCCGGCGGTGTCCGATATCCGGCTCCGGCACCTCGTACGTGTCACGGCGGCGCGGCTCAAGCGCGTGGGTCACCAGGTAAATCGCCCGCGCGAGCCGCTTCTCCAGCGTCGACAGGCTTACGCCGAGTTCGTCGGCGATCCGTCGTGGCGATTGGCCGTCGACGCGACAGCGCTCGAAGACGGTTCGACACTTGTCCGGCAGCGCCCGTATCGCGTGCGCGAGATCGTCGAGCTGCTGGCGGTCCTCGGCGATCCGGTGCTGGTCGGGGGTGTCGTCGGGAGCATCGAAGTTCTCGAATTCGACGAAATGGCGAAAATCGATGATCTTGGCGCGGCGCAGCCGATCGATTGCCAGATTGCGCATCATCCGCAGCATGTATGTCCTGGGATTGACGATCGCGCCCCAAGCTTCGGTCGCGAGCATCCGCGCGAGTACGTCCTGCACCAGATCGCGCGCTTCGTCCGTACCACGGCACAACCGATACGCCGCATCGAGCAGATCGCGTTCATGGGGAAGAACCTCCTCGACGAACCAGCGATCGATAGGGCGGACGACAGGCACGCAATCTCTCACCGTGGCGGAGGGGAGCGCGTCCTCTAGTCCGCGCTCGTGTCATTCCGACGACAGCCGGATGAGCCGGTGCCCGACAGGGTCGACGTCGCTCCGCTGGCGATACCATCGACGAGAAATACAGTCCCACGGTCAACGACATCGTTAGCTGCATGGCCGCGGCGGTGGCTTTGGCCAGTCGTTCGACGGCGCCCGGTGCGGACTTTGTTGCGCAGCGTGTACCGGCATTAACCGTCGAGCGCAGACAGCCGCGATGCCGCAAGCATCTTGACATCGCTCAGCGATCTGATCTGATAATGTAATCGGGCATAAGTCCTTGGCTGTGGGCGGGAATATTTCGCTCTGGTCGAGATCTTCGGCGGTGCGGGGAAATTCATCCGCGGGGGAGGGGGCATGTCCTTGACGGCAGATCAGGTCCGGCTCGTGACCGAAAGCTATGTGCTGATCGGACGCTCACCCCGCCCGTATTCCGAACTTTTCTATCATCGACTGCTGATCGATCACCCTTTCGCACGGGCGCTCTTTCCCGACGATCTGCGCCATCAGGCATTCGTGTTCGAGAAGACGATCGCTATTCTCGTCAGGGAGGTCGGGAATATTGCCGGTCTGCGGCCCACATTGGCGGACCTTGCCCGAAAACATGTCGGATACGGCGTCAAACCCTATCAATACGAAGCTGTCGGCGCCGTATTGATCGCGACGTTTTCGGAAATACTGGGAAGCCGTTTCACGCCGGAGATCCGCGAAGCCTGGGAGACGGTCTATGCGGAAACTGCAGGGGTGATGATCGCCGAAGCGTATCCCGACGACTGATAACGGATCGCCCCAGATTGCCGCAAATGCCCGCGGCGGACCGCGCATGGTGGAACCGACGGTCAGGTCAGATAGGTGTGGACGATGTGAACGAGTTCGTCTGCCGCCGCAGCCGCTTGAGACGGTTGAGCAGTTTCTTCTTTCCTTTTGTCGCGAGGATATCGGCGACGGCGAGCCGCGATCACTGTGGTCTGGTGAAGCGCCGGGGCGGCGGGTAAGCGGAGCCATGCTCAAATACGCTGCCGTCGCGCTCATCCTTGCCGCTCCCGCCGTCGCCGCCGCCGCCGATCTGCCGACGATCGCGGCGGGGCGGTGGGATATCACATCCACCGTCGCCGAGCTGTCGATCCCCGGTGTTCCTGGGTTCGTCATGCGGATGATGCGCGGCAAGTCGAAGGCAGAGCGCAAGAGCATTGCGACCGCACAGGCGATCGACGCGCTGCTCGTCCCGGATCCCAAGGCGCAATGCCGGGTCGACGGTCAGCACGTCGCCGACGGCCACTATGTCCAAGCGCTGACATGCCCGCAAAAGCGCGGCAAGCCGGTCGAGATCGCGCGCGTGGGGACGTATGATCGCACGGGCTTCGTCGGCCAGGCGATCGTGACCGGCGTGACGCCCAAGGGACCGATGAAAATCGTGCTCAACCAGCGTGCCTCGCGCGTCGCAGACTAAGGCGAAATCGCCACAAGTCCGCCTGGAATGACGTAGCGATTTCCGTCACGACGATTAGGAAACGCAGCCGATCACCCACGGATCGGCTGCACGACGTTCTGCACGCTCCGATGGTCACGACGCACGACCATCGGAGCGCCCCTAACCGTTACTTCAGGCCACCGCCGAGCGAGCGGTAGAGTTCGACCGCGTTGCTGTCGTGGACGAGGCGGGTGGCGAGCAGGCTCTGTTGCGCGGTGTAGAGCGCGCGCTGCGAATCGAGTGTGTTGAGGAACGGGTCGATCCCGGCGCGGAAGCGGAGCTGCGACAGATTGTACGCGCCCGCCGCGTTGTCACGCAGCGACGTCTGCGCCTCCAGCTGGCTGTTGATCGTGCCACGGCGCGCCAGCGCATCGGCGACTTCGCGGAAGCCGGTCTGGATGCTCTTCTCGTACGTGGCCAGCATCGCGTCGCGCGTCGCCTTTGCGTATTGCAGATTGCCCTTGTTGCGGCCGAAATCGAAGATCGGCTGCGTGATCGTCGGCGCGACCGACCATTGCTGGCTGCCGCTGCCGAACAGGTTCGACAGGCCGAGGCTGAGCGTGCCGAACGCCGCGGTCAGCGAGATGTTCGGGAAGAACGCCGCGCGCGCCGCGCCGATGTTCGCATTGGCGGCGATCAGGTTGTGCTCGGCGGCGGCAACGTCCGGACGGCGCAACAGCACCTCCGACGACAGATTGGCGGGCAGATTCTCCAGCGTCGGCGTCTTGTCCGGCATCCGCGCGGGGAGCAGCTCCGGCGTCACGGTCGTCCCGGCGAGCAGGTTGAGCGCGTTCTGGTCCTGCGCGATCAGCGTGGTCGCGTCGGCAATGTCCGAGCGCGCCTGATCATAGGTGGTGCGCGCCTGACGCACTTCGAGTTCGGACGCGATGCCGATCCGGAAACGGTCCTGCGTGAGCTTCAGCGTCTGGCCGAACGCGCGCTCGGTATCCTGCGCGATCTTGAGGCGGTCCTGGTCCGCGGCCATCGTCAGCCACGCGGTCGCGGTTTCCGAGATCAGCGAGACCTGGGCTGCGTTGCGGTTTTCCTCTGCGGCGAAATACGCTTCCTGCTGTGCCTGGGTGAGGTTGCGGATGCGGCCGAAGAGATCGATTTCCCAGGCCGAAACGCCGACGTTGGCCGAGTAGATGTCGATACGACCGCTGCCGGCCACTGCGCCTGCCCCGGTTCCGCCGCCAACGCCACCACCCGTGCCGCCACCGACGCCACCGCCGCCGACCGCGTTGAACGGCGACTTCTGGTAGGTCGCGCTGCCGGTCGCGCCGAGCGTCGGGAACAGGTCCGCGCGCTGGACGCGGTATTGCGCGCGCGCCTGTGCGACGTTGGCGACCGCGATGCGGACGTCGCGGTTATTGTCGAGCGCGAGGCGGATCACGCCGCGCAGACGATCGTCCGTGAAGAACGCCTCCCACGCGGTGTCCGCGGGCACGATCGCGTTCGCGGCGTTGCCGGCCGCATAAGCGGGGCCAGTCGGTCCGCTCGGCGCCACGGGAAGCTCCGGGCGGACGTATTTAGGGGCGAGGTTGCACCCGGCGAGCGTGAGCCCGGCGGCGAACGTGAGCGCCGTGCGACTGGAGATCTTGGTCGAGAACATCTGGATCAGGCCTCCTGCGGCCGCTGGTCGTGGGGCGGGTGGCCGCCGTCACGGTTGTCGTCACGGGTGTCGTCGTGGTCGGGCACCTGGTCGCGGTCCTGCCCCGAGCCGGCCTTGTCCTGCTTGAAGACGCGCTTCACGAGCAGGAAGAACAGCGGCACGAAGAAGATCGCGAGGACGGTTGCGGACAGCATGCCGCCGACCACCGCCCAGCCGATCGCGTTCTGGCCACCGGCGCCTGCACCGCTCGACAATGCGAGTGGCAACACGCCGAAGATGAACGCGAACGACGTCATCAGGATCGGGCGAAGGCGAAGCTTGGCCGCCTCGACCGCGGCATCGGCCGCGTTCATCCCGTCACCCATCTTCTCCTCGGCGAACTCGACGATCAGAATCGCGTTCTTCGCCGCCACGCCGATCGTCGTGATCAGCCCGACCTGGAGGTAGATGTCGTTGTTCAGCCCGAAGATCATCGCCGCGCCGACCGCGCCGAGCACGCCGAGCGGCACCACCAGCAGGACGGCGATCGGGATCGACCAGCTCTCGTACAGCGCCGCGAGGCAGAGGAACACGATCAGCAGCGATAGTGCATAGACCGTGGTCGACTGGCCGCCCGACAGGTTTTCCTCGTAGCTGAGGCCTGTCCATTCATAGCCGATGCCGGGTGGCAGCTTGGCCGCCATCTCCTCCATCGCCTTGATCGCGGTGCCGCTGCTGACGCCCGGCGCCGGCGAGCCCATGATCTCGAACGAGGCTACGCCGTTGTACCGTTCGAGTCGCGATGGCCCGTAGTTCCAGCTCGTGGTCGAGAAGGACGAGAACGGTGCCATCGCGTTGCTGGTCGTGCCGCGGACGTAGAAGTTGCCGAGATCGGCGGGCGTCGTGCGGAACGGTGCGTCGGCCTGCACGAACACCTTCTTCACGCGACCGCGGTCGATGAAGTCGTTGATGTACGCGCCACCGAACGCGGTGCTGACGGTGGTGTTGATGTCCTGCTGGCTGAGGCCGAGTGCCCCCGCCTGCGCCTGGTCGACGTTCAGTTTCAGCTGAGGCGCATCCTCCAGGCCGTTCGGAC
>Ga0265798_10004570_pt1 | contig 18996 bp, 18 predicted proteins | sample P3T30metagenome_FD_192430 | JGI IMG/M metagenome (GOLD analysis project Ga0265798, IMG submission 192430) | Plant litter microbial communities from East Loma Ridge, Irvine, California - P3 T30 | ecosystem: Environmental > Terrestrial > Plant litter > Unclassified | place: USA: California... | reverse complement strand
TTTATCGCTGATATCACCACATGCTGGGCCTCGCAATCTGCCGGCTGGCTGCTGGGATCGACTGATGCACGGTATAGGGATGGATGGCTGCAACTCAACCACTCACACACACACACACACAAAAAACGCCTGCTGTATCCCGTCGTCGCACCCAACACCGCCAGCAACTCGGCCAGCGGGATTCAGCGCAGGTACCCGTCGCCCGGTCGGTGGGAATGGCTGTCTGCCCACACACAGCAGGAGGCACGGGAGCCGAGGGAACAGCCACTGGCCGCGCCGCCACCATGCACATGTAACGCCTCCACCAGACGAAAGCTTCTCGCCTATGCGGCTATCCCGTCTTTTGCTTCTGCCTGCGCAAACAGTCACACGAGGCTGTCGAACCGCTCTTTCTTCCACGTGTTGCAACATCCGCAGCATCGACACGTTGTACATTCTCGCTACCACATCTTCCTGACGTCTGCACTACACTACCACGAACCTGCACCGGCGTGCGTGTGCCCAGACCCAACATGGGCCTCTTCCGCCATGACTGCCTTCGTTTCTTCGCACACCCGCTGCATCGCAAATGTTTTGATCGCCGCAGCTCTAGCTTGCAGCCCGCCCAAGTCTGTCCTATCGCGCTTGTTGAGGTCGGGGTGTTGGAGTACTCCCGGCTTGTACGTGTCGGCGCAGAGTGCCGGTACCAAGGCTTCAATATCGGCCGGTGCATGCAGCATCTCGAGAAAGAAGAACTTGTACCAACCCGCCCGGTTCAGCGCTGGCATGTACGTCGTGTATCGCGACAATGACGTCGGCGCCTTCTGGCATACTTGCACGTCGCCCGCATGCATATCCTGGTCAAACTTCCAGTTTGGCGTCAAACTAGCCTCACAGGGAACCATCATATGCGGGATCCCTTCGAGGCTCCACAACTTGGCGAAAGCGCTGTAGGAGTTGTACGAGAAGACATCTGCCTTCACATCAGTCTTTGCTCAACGCCGCTGCCCACATTCAGAAACTCACCACGTGCGTCTTCCGTCAACCTGGCCCAGCCCCCAAGCATCTTTGGGGCTTCCAAGAGGCCCGTGTGCCTAGGCTCAAACTTCCGGTCCAGTGCATCGAAAAGCAAGTCAGCCAGAATGTAAAATTCCCATGTCGGAGTTTCAGTAGTTCTATTCGCAAATCCCCACGGCTCCGCTAGTGGCCTGTTATTGCCACTTGGGGTTTGGCGGGCTGAGTTGTGACCAGCCGAGGGTGACGCCGTCTGCGACCCAGAAGGACGATAGGCCTGATACTGTGGCCCTGCGATGCCTAGTCCGGGTGACTGGGGCTTGGATTCCAGCAGAGTCAAGCTTCCCATATCGCCAGGCAGCTCGGCAATGAATTCGGTTGGGCCGCTATCTTGCATTGGAGATATCGGTAGCGGAATTGAGTGCACAGGCTTGTTCGACGGTATCTGGGGCGCTGCATTCGAATGGTGTGTGCTTGGCGAATTGACCGCGTCTGGCAGCGTCTGCAGCTGTCCTTGGGTCGGATTGTTGACCGGACTGGCGCCGTTCCAAAGGTTCCAAAGTTGCTGCTGTTTTTGCTCTTTCTGTTCCAAGGGGCTTGGGGTAGGCGAGTATGGCTGGAAGGGTTTGGTCCACACATCCGCCTGTGGTTGACTGACAACTCCAGACATCTGTTCACCACTTGGATGACCCCATTGTGACTGTGCTGGCTGCGCGCCTGCTACTGGTGACACACTTGAGGTATGGGGAGATGGCATATCCTGGACACCTGGTGGCCCTCCGACCACACCCATCTGCTGCCCACTGTGCTGACTCTGCACCTGGTTCTGTGTTTGGAACGATGCAGAAGGATGGCCATGCATAGCCTGAGCCTGCCCAAAATACCCCTGTGCTTGCATCTGTCCTCCCGGGCTACCGCCTTGGCTGTACTGCAATGCATTATATCCTGACGTAGTGACCGGCGACTGAGGTGTATAAGACTGGGTGGCGGGTGCATGGTTCGTCTGTTGTGGGAAGTAGTTGCTTTGTGCCGAGGGGCCTGGATTCGGTGTAGAATGGTGCGGTTGCTGATACGGAGATTGCTGGGCAGCTGGAGAGGCATTCGACGGGCGAGGTGGTGGGGGTTGGCCCCAGTGTTGCGGCGGTGGCGGGGGGCTGAAACTCTGGCCTTGAGGCTGCTGATACGTCTGCGCTTGGTTCTGCTGTCCGTATTGATTCTGATGGCTGTGATAGTTTTGCAGATGTTGCGGCGGCGGACCTGGCGTGGGCTTGTTCCCGAGTTTGGAGCTGATGGCATTGCCCAGCTTGTTCAGCATCGGTTTCCCGGTTGTCACCGCCTGCTCTAAGCGCTGGTTCATCATTTGGCCAAATCCCCCAACCCCCTTTTGAGCCTGATTCGAGGTTCCATAGCTCGTTGTATTGTATTGGTGGGGCGTGGATCCTTGAGAGACTTGCTGCTGCGCCGGCGCACCTTGGTTAGGGGGGACGTAGGGCCGTGGCGGGGGCATATGGTTGTACTGGGACATGTTATCTAACACGATATCATCTGTGAGATCTGAGGAATCAGCGGCCCAACTGGAGTCATTGAGACGTCCTGGCGAAACGCGCGAGCTACATTGCAAAGGCTTCAGCCGCACCATCCACGACGCTTGGCAATTAAAGGGTTAGCGAGTACGCGCAACATTAGTGTAAGGATCAACGGGTGCAAGGCATATGGAGAATATTGATGCAGCGCTCTGATCAAAGGACATGGTGGTGAGTTGAGACCTCGAGTGCTGCCATGGCAATGCGAAGGGGGGTTTGTGGATGTGACGGCAGAATGCTTGCTTGGACCCTGACAATTGTGGGCGTCGTTCCAATGGAGCGGACATGTGGTCAACCCCACCACCCCACTCGTTCACTCGTCCCACCCAGCCAACATTTGTCTTTGTCTGTGACTGCGCCGAAATCTCGTCCAGTTTCTCCCGTAAATATCCAAAGAGCAGAGACGGCATGGAAAACATCAATTGTACGTGAGCATCTCCAACAGGGCAATCTGACATACAGGATATTCCATTATAGCAGGGGAATGCCAATATAGATGGCACTAAAGCTTCCTCAGTGCACGGCCGAATCAATACGACTCATTCCACCCACTTCCACCAATATCTTGACCTGGCTCTCTTTGTCGTTGATGAGGGCCTTGATACCGTGTTCAACAAGATCTTCGAGTTGGATCTTGCTAGTGATCATCTTGCTCGGCTTCAGTTTGCCTGCACAAACGTTAGCAACTGTGCATATATCTGGAATCTGGCCAATTGCGAGACTTACCAGCAGCCAAAAGGTCAATCACGGCCTGGAAATCCTGTCTCTGATAGCCCAGCACAGCCGTATATATTGCCTCTCGGAACACCAGCAGGTTGGGATTAAAGGGCACTTCCTTCTCCCAAATGGCGACATTGACTACCGTGCCTCGAGCTCGTACAGCTGTGCATGCGGTCGTGAGGCTTGCAGGTACGCCTGCACAATCGAATACCACGTCCGGACCATCACTGTTGCTAAGCACCCGTCCCATTTGCACAATGTCGTACGTCTTGGGGCATACCACGTGATGTGCCCCGAATTCTCTTGCAAAACGTTGACGCAAGCCTGATATCTCGCTGACGATGATCTTGCGCGTGCCAACTGCAACAAGGCATTGCACAATGGCAAGGCCAATCGGCCCACCGCCCAGGATCATGACAACCGAGTCTGGCGTTATGGGAGCCGCGGATACAGCGTGCCATGCGACGCTCAAGGGCTCGACCAAAGCACCGACATCCAACGGTATGTTGCTCGGCAAATTCAACACCGCGCCTTCAGGTACGACTATGGATTCGCTGAGACCGCCTCCGCCTCCGGAGAGCCCAATGAAGCCACCGTTGTAGCATACATTCTCGGATCCCGCTTTGCATGCTTCGCAGGCGCCGCAATAGATTGTTGGTTGAACGACTACATTCTGGCCCACTGTAAAGGGCGAGCCGTCTGAGCCCACCTCAGTGATAGTGCCGGAGAATTCGTGGCCTAGGGTGATGGGTATGGTGTCGTTGGTACATGGGTGTGGCGACGTTGGAACAAAGGTTGGGCCACCGAGATATTGATGGAGATCAGTGCCGCAGATTCCTACGAAGGCGGGGGCGATCTATGACTTGTTAGATGTTATACTGGGTAAGAAACAGCGGCGGTAAACGAGGAATACGCACTCGAACTTGCCCTGCGCCGCATTTTTGCTCATCCACATCCTCAATCCGAATGTCTTTCTGGCCGTAGTATCTTGCTGCGCGCATGTTTTCTGGATCACTTCGCTGGTCCTCCCAGTTCCTGAGTCCCATCCCTTATAGCCTTGGTTCTCTCGATCAAGAATGGTATTGACAAACGCACTTTCAATCGCAGACATGATGGCCTCCACTTTGGCGGAGAACTAGCGACCTCGGTTCCGCCTGGGTTGAGAGCATTGCGCATGCCCAGGGTAACGTGTGACCAGAAATACTCCACAGTAAGCCGTGCCGTCTACAAGCCAGTGATGCGTATGGACGCGGCCAGGCCCGGATGAATCGGGCGTCATGGGGCGCAGCGGCCTCGCACAAGAGGACCGCGGCTGCTCGGGCGTCCGGATGCGGGTCCGCCAGACCTCAGGAGACATGCTCCCATGCGTATGCCAGATATCGCGCCAGTCCACAGGCAAGAGTTTTGTGGAGTCTGTGGGGGACTGTTGGGTACAGCTGGGTTTGCGGGGGCGGGGAAATTGTGGAATGGCTAATTTGGGCATCCCGGATGCTGGGCTCGTTTTCTGCCTTCCTCCGGTCCGGCTGATTAGGTCCCCGACTGAGGGTCTGAGGTTGCCTGACAGCTATTACTACAACTACTACTACTACTACCACTACAGTACACAATCAGGTTTTTCAGTGTCGCTTTGCCTGTATCCTGCGAATTCTACAAATACTCAGCCTGTCGGACATTCTTTTGCGTCACCATGCCTACTCTGAGCTTGCACTTGGTATTGTTTGCCATGACGTTGTACGTGACCTGACTGATGATCAGAAAGTGCCCTACTTCTTCACTTTGTTAATCCAGGGGACATACGGCGCAGGATCGAAGAAAGCGAAGACATTCGAAGCACACATGTGTCAAAATCTTGGTCCAGCATGGTAGTTGCAGTGGACAGGCTGAACAAAGAGGTCTGATGAAAGGCTTGCATATCCTGGAGGAGCCGATGCAAATGCAGCAACACGGGAGAGTGGAGAGCCGGTGACACGCCATGTACACGTCTACAAAGCAGACAGGGGACATGATTCGGAAATTCCAATGATAAGCGAGAAGGTTTGGGACAGCCTCCTACGCAAGTTGTCTAAGGTTTGCAGATTGTAGGTCGCCGAAATGGTCCTTGGCGAAACAAAAGAGGGGTTCTTCAAGCTGGTGAGCAGCAGATGAGGAAGCTGAGAGGGACTGGTATGATGCGTGAGCCAGTTTCGCTTTCAGACTAGGCGGATTGCTCGTCCATTTCGTTGCGCAGCTGACCTAGGATAGGAGATTGTAAATACACATGCTCTGGTTCGATTGTGAGATTTTCAACGTTGTCACCGGCTATCAAGTAACCGTATGTTTGAAGTTGCGGTCGTCCAGTTGTAGTCCATGAGCATGCATGCTGCATACAGCAAGATGATGTCGGGTTACTGAATGCAATCAAAGCAATAATCAGGAAGGATATCTGGCATGCGTAATATCATATGACTGAAACTAATAGAGACATGTACGGTTCTGGGAACGCAGCTGCCAGACAAGAGATAACGGTGTTGTGGGCGTGGGAGAGTTGGGGAGAGGGTTAAGGTTTTGTGTTGGCGTTGCAAGGGCTGACCCAGTAAGGATATACCTACCTAGCGCAGGTACAGGTCCGCTACGGCAGATTAACAAGCCGGGCGTGGGTAAGGATAGGGCTGCTATAAGGTTCGGTAATACAACACATGCTGGACCTCTACCCACACGCTTGAACGCCCGCCAAACGCAGCTTTTCCCCTTTAGCAAACCGGAGAGCCCATCGCGTGCCAGAGAACTCACCTACCGAGGAACTGGACTTGTCGAATTTGTGGAGCTTGATTCACATCCATAAAGCTCTCTCGGCATTGTGAGATGTTCCTTACATCTTTTAGCGAGCTGCTGCAAAACACTGGCGTTTACGCCAGCATCAATGGGTTCAGGAACGGCTATCGCAATAGGGGTATTTCAATTCTTCGAACATTCCATGGATAAAAGGTCCGGAGCATGGGGATTTTGACGCTCCTGATGAGTCGTGACCGCGATCGACGAGTGCGTTGAGGCGGAATTATCCGCGTGCCGAATCCGAAGGGTGTGCTGCGGCCGAGAAGATGCGGACGGACTTTGTGGGCTGGCCAACCGGTGTACTGTGCTGTGGAGGCGGTAGACGATCAGCGTTCATCCTGGATAGGGACGTCTAGTGATAGCACTGATTGCTCCGGCCGTTATGACTGTTGGACGGTTGTGTGTCGCGACCTGGGAAATACTGGTATGAGGTGTCAAAGTTGGCTACCGCGAACGAGCGCTAGTGCTTGCGGCAACTGACAGGCGACATGCGGGACACCCTTGGCAATAGCTCGACTTCCTTACACCATGTCGGCACGGATCTTTGAAACACAGCCCCCGAGTGTAATCTTACCACGATAGTTGGAGAATGCCCGAAGAGTGGCCGTGGGCTACCGTCTTTTCGGGGTCTCAATGGCCTGGACGGCCTGGATGCGCCCGAACTGCCGCCACCTACTCCTTTGCTCCACCGGCCACCAATGTCATCTGCCTTGACCCCAAGTTTTTGACATAATATTGACGTGCGTCGTCGCATTCTCACCCTAATGATGACTCTCGAACCGGAGACGGATCAGTACGCGGATGTACCCAATCTCTCTTTCCTTTCCCAGCCGACTGGCGACCCAGCCATCGACTCTGACCTCCAATACATACGTACCTTGAACTGGGCTGAGACTGCGCCTGGGCCTATCTCAACATGGCCTCGCGAATTGTTGGTACTCATCAACCTTGCAATGCTCTCCCCGCAACCACAGCTATTCTTACTCGGGCCCGAATCGATCATTCTTTACAACACAGCTTACGGCCGGCTGCTCCGCGACTGTCATCCGCTATATCAAGGAAGACCCGTAAGCCTCAACACAGCATTGATTGCACAAGAGCCAGCGATTGATAGAATAAAAAGGCGTGCAAGAGAGAGATCCGCTCTGGCCAATGAACAACATATCGTATTCTTCTTTCCGCAGGATGGTCATCTTGAGGAGGTCTTTCTTTCAGCTACCATGGTCCAGTTGCCACTAGCCTTGGATGGTTTTCATGCTACAACGTACGATACGACCAAGTATGCGGTCCAGACTCGTCGTGAGCAATCCATGGACCACATCCGGCATGCATGTAAGCATGCAGATGATCTAATCACCCTTTGGGCTTCATTGCTCGACGGTATATCCCGAGGAGACGGAGACATTGCGTTTGCTGCAGTATTTTATGCAGACTCGGAACTAATACACGAAAAAGAGACAGACTTCGTCTACAAGGAAGTGAGCGCACAGGAATTTCTTCTTGCGGGCTCTGTAGGCTCCTTCCCAACTCCGCTTCCAGCTAAGATCAATCGCAGCTCTGGTCAAACATGGATCGAGACTCTCTTCAAAGCTGTCGACACTCATAGTGCGGAGCTTCTCCAACCATTGCCACTGGAAATGTCTCATGCATCCCGCAACCGATGCTATGGAGATGATTGCCTTCAGGCGGTTATATTACCCAGCGTGCTAGATAGAGCTGCTAGCGTTCACGCCGTCTTGATTGTCGGCTTGGCACCGCGAAGGCCTTACGATAGTTCCTATCAGGCATGGATACGAACGCTCCATCACAAGTTCTGCAACGACGTGGCATCCATCACTATATCTGAGGCAAGGGTACTCGCAAAAGCAAACGACAACAAAAGGCTCGCAAGGAAGAAGGAGGGGTTTGCCAAGGTGGTGCACCTGAAGCAGCAGGAGGCGGCTTTGGCAACAGGGAAGATTAGACGGATGTTGGAAATAATGGAAGCAGCTAGGTTTGTTCTCCATCTACTATGTGGAAGCATCCCTGACTTTAATCCAATAGCGTAGGTGTTTTCGAGTGTGCTCTGACGGGACAACTCACACAAAGCAACGTACGATGATGTTCTCCGATCCGAGCGTTTGCCATGCTAACGTCCCACAGGAAGCGTTTTGTAATCTGAGTGGTTGTAACAAGGATCTCACAATACAGTGCGAGACGAGGCTTCTCGACCTGTGCGAGTCCGAAGACGAGCCAATATTAGCCCGACATTGGCAAGCACTACTCAGAGGTCAACCAGCAACAATGTCACTACGATTTCGGCCTGAAGGCAAGGAAAGCAAATGGGTGCAGGTTGCCTGTGTTCCCGTATTCGACAATTCTTCCCGGGTTGTCAGCATCACGGGATGTGTTACGGACATCGACGCGCAAAAGCAGGTCGAGCATGAAGCCATCGTCAAGCGCGCTGTAGCCCTGAAGCAACTTCACTTGAGCGAAGCCCGTCTTCTCAACCTCATAGAAAATGCGCCACTCGGAATCTTAATCTTCGACAGGGCCAAGCGCCCTTCATTTGTCAACAAAACCTGGTTTCAGATGACCGGACATCCGTCTGTGCCAGTCAAGGACGTGGACATTCGATCGATCATATTCCCAAAGGACATTCCGGAATTTGAGAAGAATTTGGACGACGTCTGGCGGACTGGAGAATCAGCTAGCTTTCACATCAGACTGGATCGTTTGTGGACAGGAGCCTCTGACTTCTCAAAGCAAGCCTGGGTGCAGTTCACTGCCTTTCCTGAGATGTTGGGAAGTGATAGTTTCCAGATCACAACTGCGATCACGGACATTAGTGACTTCAAGCTCTCTGAAGCTCTGCAGCGCAGGAGACTGGAAGAAGCCGTAGAAGCTAGAAGACAACAAGAAAAGTAAGCCTTAGTGGATTCGATTCGTTTACACCATCTAACATCACAACAGTTTTGTAGACATGACAAGTCACGAGGTACGTCTTTGGGATACGTCAGAGATCGATAGCCTGCTTACTCGTACAGATTCGCAATCCTCTCAGTGCAGTCATGCATTGTACCGAGTCATTAGCACACTCATTGTCGGAAATGAACCTGCTACTCTATGCGACAAGCTATAGGCCTACGTCCGATTGTGACAAGACCGACATTACGAAGCGTCTCCACGAGCTCAATACTCACATGGTCGAGGCTGTCGAGACTGTCATGTCTTGCACCATGCACCAGAAACGAATCATCGACGACATCCTTTCGCTTTCAAAGCTTGACTCCAACCTACTTGAGATTTGTCCTACCGTTTTTCAGGTGAAGGCGTTTCTCGGAAGGATTGAAAACACGTTCAGACTCGAGGCCGCGCAAGCCGGTGTGGCGCTTGTAGCACTACCGGATCCTTCAATATGTCAGCTTGGGGTTGATCATATCGAAGCAGACCCTGGTCGGATCATGCAAGTGCTTGTCAATTTGGTTGTCAACGCTATCAAGTTCACAAAAGATGGAACCGGATGCAAGATGGTGACAGTGCGTATAGGCGCTTCTTCTAAGCCTCCCCTGGATGTTTTTGTTGACCTTACAATGGTAACTCAAAAGCCCTTACGGGCAGACAAATCTACAGTTGCGACGGAGACAACGGCAGACACTCTGTATTTGTGGTGCAGCGTCACGGACACAGGTTGCGGAATGGACGCTGCATCCATGAAGCGCATTTTTTCTCGCTTTACACAAGCCTCGCCCAAGACATACGGCAAGTACGGTGGATCCGGATTGGGCCTCTTCATCAGCCGGAAGCTGGCAGCTTTACAGGGAGGTGAAATTGGTTTCACATCCCAGGAAGACGTGGGTTCTACATTTGCTTTCTACGTCAAAGCGACTAGAGCGCGTCTGACTGAAGTCTTACCTATCATTATACCCGATGGGTCAGCTGAAGTCAAGGGGGCTGTGGTGCAATCCCCCATTGCTAGATCCGAGCGTGCGGAGCCCCAACAGAAACAGGAGCTTAGCATTCTTCTCGTCGAAGACAACCTGGTCAACCAGCGAGTGCTGAAGAAGCAATTGCAACGCCACGGTTACCTCGTTTACACAGCGGACAATGGGCAAGACGCGTTCGATTTCATCAAGACTACGAAACACTGGACAAGTGCTGCCGACTTCGCGGAGCCTCGTCCATGTATTGATATCATCCTGATGGACATAGAAATGCCCATCTTGGACGGTCTCCAATGCACGGGTATGATTCGTGCTGCGCAGAATGACGGGTCTATCGATAAACACCTGCATATTGTGGCTGTAACCGCAAACGCAAGGCCCGAGCAGCTGAGGCGTGCAATTGAAGCCGGAATGGATGATTCTGTATCAAAGCCCTTTCAGGTCAAGGATCTGGCGCTTGTAATAGAAAGGCTAAGCGGTCGACAGCGGAATGGCATCGTGCCCCTAGTTGTATAATACCATGCGCCGTAGAGGGGCGCATATGGTTCCAGTGTACGCGACTGAGAGAAGATGCCCAGTTCCCTTGTAGGACACCATGTATCCACCCGTGAATACGCCACCAGCGTGTCTTCCCTTACGTCTCATCTTCACTTCACTAGAGCCAGAGGCTTGGCATCCAACAACGACGGCTGCTTGATCGCAATCGACAAGAAATGAGCTCCCCTTGAATTGCAACGTGCTTATACTGTCATTTTCAAGATGAGCTTCAATCTCAATGCACTCTTTCACGAGTCTGACGAGCTGCATACAGCGTCTGTAATGTCCAATGCCTCCAGAAAGAACAGCCGAATATTTGAAGCTGCCAGAGGACACAGATTAGACACAAACGTGAAACGAATGACTTGTTCATTATTGAAGTATTCGGATGTTAGTAGAGTGCGGAGACATTCTGGCTGTCACTAGCGTCTTTAGCCTCACATGCAAGCTGCACAAGCCTGACGCACGACGCACGACCCACATTGCTCCGCCAAACTACCGCAACGCTCGAGAGCGACCATGTCCACCATCCTCCCACTACACTCGTCGTACTACTCCACGCGCAATCCACCCCCTTCGCAATCTACAAGCTCCGCGAAACCTGTTTCGAAGTCTTCCTCCGCTGTCACAATTCCCCCGCAGCCCAGCAGTCATTCGCAAGCACCAGGCCAGCCTATCGCAATGAGCGGGAACGTAGGCCAAGGGGCAGGCCTGCGATACCCATCGAATAAAAAGACAATCTACGACAGGAATCTGAACCGGAGTAAGAATGCGGAGCTTAGTAGGGCGGCGTTTGCATACCTCTTCATTGAGATGATTGCGTATGCGCAAAAGGGAGCAAAGGATGTGGGGGACCTGGAACAAAGGTATGTCATATGCACACAGCTACAATGCATGGGCTATGTAATTGCACGATAGCATTGCTTTCTCGCTGCTGAATATGTATTAACAACATGTAGACTAAACACTCAAGGCTACCCCATCGGCCTACGCCTCCTAGACCTTCTCCTCTCACGCACCGCTAACCCCCTCGCCTCGATCCGCCCAACCCGAATACTCCCTCTCCTACAGTTCATCGCACAACAACTGTACCGCTATCTTTTTGGGCGGCCAGCCGACGCATTAGAAAAGTCCGGTACCGATCCAGGGCAGTACATGCTCTTTGACAATGAGCCCATGGTCAACCAGTACATATCCTTACCCAAAGAGCTGTCAAGTCTGAATTGCGCGGCGTTTGTGGCGGGTATAATTGAGGGTGTATGCGATGGAGCGGGATTTCCGACCGAGGGCGTCACAGCGCATAGTGTAGGCGAGGAAGAGGGCAAGGACGGGAAGGGGCTGTGGCCAGGAAAGACGGTTTTCCTGATCAAATTCAAGCCCGAGGTGCTGGAGAGAGAGGAAATACTTGGGAGAGGCGGTGGCTGAACTTTTGGGGATGACGACATGACTTTATGGATCAAGCATCTAAACGGCAGTTTACACAGCGAGGCGTTGCGGATTGATCTTCATTTCTTTGGTGGTAATCAAGACGCGTGCATTTTGCCGTTGCGACTATCAATATAACTTTCACGACAGTACTCTACATCCGTGCTGATGACATGCACGTGTGGGAGCCATCGTATGAGTACGGCAGGCAAGCATGCGGCAACCCCCGAATTCTCTACATCTTTCCATCACCGACTGCCCAAAGTAGCAAGTGTGCGCACGTGATGGCCTCGGAAAGCAAGTCGATGACAAATGCTGCCGGCGAGAACATGTCCAAGGCATTGCTCAGCCGATGTGGAAGATTCTACAACATCGCGCCATTAAATGCCCAGCGACTACAAAACCATTGCGCAGCACTCACAATCCTGGTAACTCCAATAATACTGCAATCAATCAATCTTGAAAACTTTACAATTCCACCAGAAACCGCAAACAAAAACATAGCATTTCACCTCAGCACCCAACCATGCCAACAGAGATCTCGGCCCCTCTCCACCTCCGCACCCTCCTAAACGCACATACCTACCTCATCGCAGACTTCTACGCAACATGGTGTCCGCCCTGCAAGCAAATCGCACCCATCTACAACCAACTCTCCACCACGCACGCCGCGCCTGGCGCTTTTGCTTTTGTGAAGATTAATGTCGACGAGCAAAGGGAGATTGCGGGGCAGTATGGAGTCACGGCTATGCCGACGTTTATGTTGTTCAAGGATGGGAAGAAGTTGGAGGAGGTGAAGGGCGCGGATGTAAGGAAGTTGAAGGAGGTAGTGGAGAGGGTCGCGGGAGAGGTGAAGAGGGCAAAGGTGCAAGAGAAGGCACAAGAGAAGAAGTCGGTGGTGGAGGAGAGCAAGGAGAAGGGAGATTTGGAGGAGGAGAAGACGGTTAGTGGGAGTTATGGAATGACTGGGGGGAATAGTTGGAAAATGTCGCTGCATTAGGATTGCCCGTGGAGGATGTAATGCACGCGCAGAGTATTGGTCGTGGTGCCATGAGCACTTCACTATGCATGCAGCTAAGCAGAAGCTCCGTTAATGATACCCTTTTTACTATAGCTACGAAGTTCAAGTAGCTGTCGACAGTTTTTGGATTTCAAACACGTGACTATCGTCTGATTGCGCATGCAAAGATGTGATAGCCAACTTTGATTTGCATCGAGTGCGGAGGTATTGGCATGTAAATGTTGCAGACCCGACGTCATAGTAGATTGTAAACACAGCAATAAGCCCCCTCAATCGTCATAAATAATCGCTGTAAAGCTTTGGACCAGCCACAAAGTTTGAAAACACCCAGCAGGTTCGCGTGTACGCCATTCGCTGACGAATTGTGGATTTATAATGCTGTGAAACGCGCAAGAGAGGACACCTTTCCCGCTAAGCGATCGCCACTGCAAGACCCTGATAGCTGCATAGCTCAGCTCCTCATCCTATTCCCCACCGCTCTTCAACATAAGTCTGGAGCTCCAATTCATCTCTGAGCTTCATTCAAGAAAATCTCCAAAATGTTGTTCCGCAATTTAATACCTGCAGCCATTGCGCTGCTCCCTGCCCTCGCCGCGGCATCCTCCGTCATCGACCTCGAACCCTCCAACTTCGATAACATTGTCCTCAAGTCGGGCAAGCCTGCCCTCGTAGAATTCTTTGCTCCATGGTGCGGCCACTGCAAGAACCTTGCCCCCGTTTACGAAGAGCTCGCTACTGTCTTCCAGCACGCTGGAGACAAGGTCAGCGTTGCCAAAGTCGATGCGGATAACCACAAGTCATTGGGCAAGCGATTTGGAGTATCAGGCTTCCCCACTCTCAAGTGGTTCGATGGAAAGAGCGACAAGCCAACCGACTACACCGGAGGACGTGATCTCGAGAGCTTGAGCAAGTTCATCCAAGAGAAGACGAACATCAAGCCCAAGGTCAAGGGCAAGCTGCCTAGCCAGGTCGTATACCTCAATGACAAGACCTTCAAGGAGAAGGTTGGCAAGGACCAGGATGTGCTTGTTGCCTTCACTGCTCCCTGGTGCGGACGTATGTCTGATGAGCTCCTCTTCCTCAACAGCCATGGCTAACCTTGACGTAGACTGCAAGACTCTCGCACCCATCTGGGAAACCCTCGCCACCGACTTCGTCAATGAGCCCAGCGTTCTGATTGCCAAGGTCGACGCTGAAGCTGAGAATGCAAAGGCCCTTGCCACTGAGCAAGGCGTGTCTTCTTACCCCACAATCAAGTACTTCCCCAAGGGCTCCACTGAACCCCTCCCATACGAGGGTGCCCGCGACGAAAAGGCCTTCATCGAGTTTCTCAACACGAACGCCGGTACACACCGCGCCGTTGGCGGTGGTCTCGATGCTACAGGTGGTACCATTGAGGCCTTCAACAGCATCATCGCCAAGTTTCAGGGCAAGTGGGCTGATGGTGCGAGTGAAGCCAAGACCCTTGCTGCAACTTTGCAGGACAAGTATGCTGAATACTATGTCAAGGTCTTCAACAAGATCGATGCCAATCAGGGATATGCCGCGAAGGAGCTCAAGCGCCTTCAGGGTTTGATTGCCAAGGGCAACTTGGCACCTGAGAAGATGGACGATTTGATTAGCAGGAGCAACATTCTGAGGAAGTTTATTAGCGATGATGCAGAGGAGAAGAACGAGTTGTAAATGCTTGGCATATATCATCGGTTCGGAGGATGTCAAAGGCAGATACGTTGCCAACGTGAACATTGTGTTATGATACGTTTTGGGAGCAAACAAACGTGGCGCGAGAGTGCCGTGTATGATTATGAGAATGGAAAGGGTTGATGAGTAGAAAAGAGCCGAATCAAAGTCAATACCCAAAAGTAACGCTATTAGCCCCTTGAAATCTCTGAGAACCATTATAATAAAACACCAATGATCGGCTTGCGACCTACGCCGGTACCGTGCCATGGTGCTTTTTGCTAGCGCTTTTACTTTCCCGAACCAGAACCCTTGGTGCCATCTCCAGCCATTGTCGCTTCCAGATTGTCAAGTCGCCGTGACATGTCATCCACTGTGCATGATCAGCATTGTGGTTTCACTCCGTGGACTTGTGCACATACTCTTTGAGAGAAGCTCACTGCTGATGGTTGTGAATTTGGTGTTCAGTTGGTTCAGGAGATCGTCGACGACTGCTGTGAGCTCTCCCGAACCCTCGGCATTATTGGAAATGACAGACTGCTCCTGCACTTAGTTGCGTTCGTAGTCATGTAGGAATACTACGCACCGCTGTGTCGCTTTGCGCGCGGTCTGCAAGTGGTTGGGGCGTCGCCATGCTTGAGGATGTGTGTATGTGTGGGGTTGAAGGCAAAGAAATCCTGTGGCGGGTAAATTCGAGATTTGGCTGTTGTTTCAAGACAAGAATCAGGAGTAACAATCCAGTCTCACCGTAGGGGGAAGCGCTTAGAGGGTGAATACTAAGACGCAGGGAAGCACGTGGTCTTCGCCGCGGCTGCTTGCCTGTTCCGTGGGCGGTCAAGCTAGCGGGGGCGCTAAAATGTTTCTGCGCCGAGAAGTTGCAACTTTAGCAAAATAATTTCTTGGAAGCTTTGACATCAACATCTGATCTTCATACAACGACCCGTCATATTCGAATTCTTCTTACGTCGCACGCGCAAATATTCAGCATGGGTAAAAGCAAGCTCAAGGCTGCGCTCGATCACCACCAAGGGCGAAATATCAAGCTCGAGAAACAGCGCAAGCACGAAAAGGAAGTGCAGAAGCGCAAACAGAAGCGCGAGTCTACGACAGCGCAGACAAACGGCGACGATGATGCAGAGGACGGCGGTGTACCTGTTCCGTTGGACGAGGTAGAGGTGAAGGTCAATGGCAAGACGAAAAAGTCAAAGAGCAGCAAAAAGGAAGAAGTGAAGTCTGCAAAGTCTGCGCCAGCTGTGAAGGAGGTTGAATGGGAGACAGAAGGCAGTGAGGATGAGGACGACGATGCCAGCGACGACGATGACGAGCCAGAGCGACCGGAATTTGATCTTGCACACCTCGACGACAGCGACAGCGACATCAGCTCGGACGAAGAAGAGATTCAGGCTGAAGAGCAGGCCGAGGAAGATGAGGATGCAGAAGACGACGATGAGGAAGAGGAGGATGATATTGCGCTCTCAGATCTCGACTCGGTCGCGTCAGAAGACAAGGGCGACATTATCCCCCACCAACGCCTTACAATCAACAACACTGCCGCCCTGACCGCCGCCCTAAACCGCATACAGCTCCCATACTCGAAGCTCGCGTTCTCAGAATACCAGTCTGTGACGACAGATGAGCCTGTCGAGATTGACGACGTCGAGGACGACCTCAACCGAGAGCTCGCGTTCTACAAACAGTGCCTCTCGTCTGTCAAGGACGCGCGGAAAAAGCTGAAGAAGGAGGGTGTTTCATTCTCTCGGCCGGCGGACTACTTTGCTGAGATGGTCAAGAGCGATGAACATATGGGCAAGATCAAGCAGAAGCTGATCGATGCGGCTGCAGGAAAGAAGGCTGCTGCTGAGGCCAGGAAGCAGAGGGATTTGAAGAAATTTGGCAAGCAGGTCCAGGTCGCGAAGCTTCAGGAGCGCGCAAAGGAGAAGAGAGACACCATCGAGAAGATCAGCACTTTGAAGCGCAGTATGTATCATCTATTACTGAGCATGAAATACACAATGTACTAACAACACGGCAGAGCGACAGGGCGCAGACATCACTGCCACAAACGAGGAAGATCTCTTCGACGTTGCCGCCACCGCCGAGGACTCCAAATCCGATCGCCGCGGCCGCGGCTCCGATGGCAAGGCGTTCAATGCCAAGCGCCAGAAGAAGGACCAGAAGTACGGATTCGGCGGCAAGAAGCGCTTCGGAAAGAGCAACGATGCACAGTCTAGCGCCGACGGCCGTGACTTTTCGTCACGAAAAATGAAGGGCAAACCTACTGGCGGTGCTAGCAAACGGCCTGGCAAGGCGAGGAGGGCGAAGACGCACTAAATGATATGACCATGTAGAAAGTACAGTAACGTGCGTGTGTCACTTCATGCATGTGTATGGCGCTTTGGCGTTCTGGTAAGGAGGGTAAAAGAAGGCCATTTATTTCAAAAAGGCACAGTATCTATCTATTATCAAGTGATACAAATGTATATTTCCACGAACTCTCTGATCCACTCGTATGCTGCGTTACTTCGCCCTCAGTTGTTCCAGCCCTCAGTCCGCTTATGAGCGGGTCGGGCGACGATATGCAGCTTGAATTGACGATATCGACAGCTCACTGACTTCTGTGGGATCTCTAGGTCTTGTCTGTTTCACTGGAGAATGGGTGCGAGCAGAGTATATGGACAGTTACACAGATAACGATAAGGGTGTTTGGGTTGTAAAGGTGCGCACCATAGGTACCCATGCAGGGGAGCGGGCAAGTGGAGGGCGTGCAAACGCTCGTAGCTAGGCTCCAGCACTCTCTCCTCGACCTATAGATCATTGAATTTCTTGTGTACATGTTTTTTCTTCAGCTCTATACTCATTACTAGTTGTTCACATTCATTCAACCTCTGCAATCAATCACCCAGCGACTTACCCAAGCAACATCCACTATCTACAATGTCCGACTATGTTCTCTTCAACCCGGAGCCCTACAGCCCGTCTACCATTGTCGAGCTGCCCACTTTGGGCTTCCAAAAGCCAACCGACAGCCTCGACATCCCCCCTGCCGAACCAGACACGATCTGGTACCTCGCCATCATCAAGCCGCACGTCGACTCGCACGAGATCATCGGGCCAGTCAAATCGTTCAAGCGCCTCCTCCCCAAGATCCAAGAGATAGCCAGCAACTCGCCGCGCGCAATCGACAAGCTCGACGAGCTGGTCGAGATTGAAGACATGTGGGGTGAGCGGGAGAAGAACTGGGAATTTGAGCGCAACGGCTTCGAGCGCTTCATTGTCGAGGGCCAGCGTGGCGCGTACACGGTATTGAAGGCGATACGCGAGATCAACAAGGAGGTTTTTGAAACCCTGCCCGCGCCCGTGTACACTGTTGTTTCGAAGGGGCCGCTTGAGCATGGGGAGCAGGCCAGTGCCAAGGACAACAGGTACACGAAGCCGAAGGGGTGTGCGGAGACTACAACAGTTCATGGTTCGTGGCTTGATAGCGCGTCTGCTGTCGGGGCTGCTAGGGGCGTGATGAAGGATCTGTTGGCTGGAGAGACGCATGTTAGGAAGACGGAGACTTGGGAGAAGGACGGCAAGGGCAGCGGTATACTCTTGGCCATGAGTGGAACGTTCTTGTGGGAGGTCAAGGTCATCTACGACGACCAGGTGGTCAAGAGAGCCATGGACGAAGCCGGCAGGGTTGGCGATGGCAAGGTAAAGAGGTAGGCGTCGGGTAGGGAGGACAAAGACAGCGTGGTTTACAGGGCAGATTACCGCGGTCTTGTCGGCCTGAAGTATGTCGGGCTGAACTTTTGGCAACAGAGTGATGGGCCAGAAAGGTCTGAAGGGGGTCTGGAGTAGGCGAAGGCGCTAGAGAAGACGTGGTCTCGTTTGTGGTTGACGAATGCGAAGGTCATGTGCTATCGGACTTGAACAGAGGGACTTCTCTGGAATGATGACTTCCACTCCGACACTAATGACCTAAATGTCTTCATTCAAGCAATGCAACGATTTCATATCACGTCTCAGGCAGTTGAGATTGAGATTCATGTGCCGCAAAGTGCCTTTGGCCTTGTAACCAAGTCATCTTTGTGAAACTGGGAAATGCAGACAATTTTTTGCCAACGGTAAACTTGGGGTTTTGTGGCTAACCGGTACATGAGCAGCTGCCTAAGATTTGGCCCTGTCTGGTGGGCGTTTGGCTTTGGAAACCGAAAAAAAAGCTAGGGGCTGGAGCACTACTGTACATGAATCACTGATGCCCAGCAAGCACAGCAAAGAATGCACCGGACAAACTCCACCGACTTGCAGGGATATAGGT
>Ga0265798_10004569_pt1 | contig 18997 bp, 5 predicted proteins | sample P3T30metagenome_FD_192430 | JGI IMG/M metagenome (GOLD analysis project Ga0265798, IMG submission 192430) | Plant litter microbial communities from East Loma Ridge, Irvine, California - P3 T30 | ecosystem: Environmental > Terrestrial > Plant litter > Unclassified | place: USA: California... | reverse complement strand
CGTTAGCGATGCCGTCCGGCTTGCCAGCTTCCCAGTGCAACACCCGTACGCCATTGCGGCCTGCCTGCGCCGTGATGACATGCAGTATTTCGCCATCGGCCGTGGTGCGGATCTCCAGACCCGGCAGGTAGCGTACTTCGTTGATCAGCGTACGACCGGAGGCCTGTGCACTGTGGATCTTGCGCATGCGTTGGCCTTGGCCGTCGTAGATATAGCGCTCTTCATCACTGAGGCCGGATTCTCGTTGCACGGTGATGATCTGATGCAGCTGGTTGCGTACATCCCAGCCCAATGACTGACCGCGAATCAAGTGCAGCAGATTGCCGTTGGCGTCGAAGCTGTCAGCGAAATCGGTGTCCACCTCGCCCTCAGGCAGACTGCGATTGCTGTCCGGTGCGACGCGCATCTTGCGCGTGAAGCTTTGCGCGCCGACATGACGCATCGTCAGCAGATTGCCGGCCGCATCGTTGTCGAAAATACACTGAGTGATACACGTATTGCCCACGGGCTCAGATGCCGTCCTACGAAACTGCACCGTACGAACGGTGAGTTTCCGGGGAGTGTGGACCAACAGAGTAGGCGTATCACGGTGCATCTCAAAACTCATGTCTATCCCCTGTTCCTTCAGATCCAGACTCCAACTTCACCTGCTCTGGCGCCTTCCTGATCCATGGAGCTGCCGGACATCAGAGACTCTTTCGGACGTTGCGCTGCGTGAGCGACGTCTGTCCCTCGAATGTGGGGCGGGCTTGAGTATAGTTGGCACTAACTTGGGTCGTGACGAACTCACAGGCGTAACGGTAAGTCTGGAAAGTGGCGCTGCCGAGAGACCGGCTGATGCCGGTTGTACTAACTCAGGCAGTAATTGCTCAGGCTCGACATGTATATGAATGTCCAAATCACCTTCATCAGTAAAAACAGCTTCCACTGAAGTGGCTGTCAAGCCGAAGTCATTCATTATTCGCTGTGCGCTTTTGCCATTCTGGGTGCTGGTAAGAAAAGCGGTCTGAAGCATTTCCGGATTGTCTTTATAATCATCTACCACTTTCAGGACGCCCTCGTTTTCAACGTTTTTTATTTTGATGGTTGAGGGGAGCTTTCCCATGAAATTATTGGCTTTGGCGACAGTGGTGTATTGATAAAGGGTAATATCACTGGCGTAGGTTTCAAACATTGTCTTCAAGGGCCTGAAGCTGTATTTGAAACGCCATTCGTGAGGCTCGAAGTCATTTTCAAAATAGTCGCCTGTGTTGGTTTCGATGTCCTGTCGCTCGGAAATGATCGTGTGGTTATCGAGCGTGTGCTCGTAGTTTTTGCTTATGAATGCATACGTTTCTGATTTTTCGTCTATTTTTTTTATGAGGCGCTCTTCCAATCTGTTGTCGAAAAATGCCCCATTGGTTTGTCCGCCCACCAGTCCCGTTTTGTCTTTAAAAACTGTAGGGGCGTTACTGACAAACCGAAACAGATTCAGCCCGTCCACATCCCCCGCAGGGTCCGGATTGATCCACCTCTGCAGCCAGGGCGCGTAATACCTCAAACCGTAGTAATACAACCCGCTGGCGTCCCGTTCCTTGCCTGAATAACGCACGGTCTTGTACTTGGCCTCTACCACACTGCGCGCGGCCCACCATGCCGTGCCGCCAAACGGGTAGTAGCTTTCCTGACTGATCAGGCCGCCTTGTTGGTCAAGCTCCAGCGCGCTCGAGCCCAGATGATCGGTCAAGCTGTAGCGCACCTGATCGTTAGCGATGCCGTCCGGCTTGCCAGCTTCCCAGTGCAACACCCGTACGCCATTGCGGCCTGCCTGCGCCGTGATGACATGCAGTATTTCGCCATCGGCCGTGGTGCGGATCTCCAGACCCGGCAGATAGCGCACTTCGTTGATCAGCGTGCGACCGGAGGCCTGTGCGCTGTTGATCTTGCGCACGCGTTGGCCCTGGCCGTCGTAGACATAGCGCTCTTCGTCATCGAGACCTGTTTCGCGTTGCACAGTGGTGATCTGTTGCAACTGATTGCGCACATCCCAGATCAAGGATTGGCCTCGCACTAACTGCAGCAGGTTGCCGTTGGCGTCGAAGCTGTCGGCAAAATCGGTGTCCACTTCGCCTTCCGGCAAACTGCGATTGCTGTCCGGTGCGACGCGCATCTTGCGCGTGAAGCTTTGCGCGCCGACATGACGCATCGTCAGCAGATTGCCGACCGCATCGTAGTCGTAGGTCTGTGTGTAGTTGCTGACCTGATTGGGGTCGGGCGGCAGGTTCTGCATGCCGGGCAAGCCGGGGCCGTGGCTGGTATCGGTCTTGACTTCGAACCCTTTGGCCTCGATCAGTTGGTATAGCGTGTCATAGGTGTAACGGCTGACGGGGTCGACGCACGGGTTGTTGTTCAGATGCGCAGCGCCTTCAATCCCAAGAACGTTGCCAACCGGGTCATAAGCGTATGTCAGCTTTTGCACAGTAACGCCATTAGCCGAGGTTGCCAGCAGCTCGTTCAACCGGCCGGTGTATGGGTCATAGGCATAACGACTGATCACGCCATTGCCAGCGATTTCCTGCTCGACCTGATTGAACGCGTTGTACCGAAGGTCACTGACCAGTGTTTGCGTAACGCCAGAGTGCGTAAGCTCCACAGACTTCAACTGCCCGGCGACGGTCTGATGGAATTGCTGCACATTGCCGCACACATCCGTCTGCTCCAGCACCTCGCCCAGCGCATTCACAGCCCGGCGAGTGTGCAGCCGGTCGCTTTCAAGCAGGGCATCACGTCCGGGTTCGGCCAGCGGCCAGTCGGGTGAAACCGGTTCGAGCAGGAAAGATCGAGCTTCGTCCAGTACAGCGCCAGACACGCCATAGTCCGCCATGAACCGGCTGCCTGCCGGGTCGTCATGGCGGATGACCTGGTTGCACTGGTTGTGCTCAGAAGCATCGGCTGCGCCATAACCAAATCGCTCTACAACTCGACCCTGCTCAGTGATTGCAATCGGCCGGAGCAGATCGTCGTAGTCGGCCCGTCGCTCAAGACACCGCCCATCCCAGCTATTCAGCAGTTGGTCTGCCTCCCCGAACAGCACGAGCCGCCAGCCTGCATCGACACTGTCGGTGAGCACCGTCTGGCCGGTAAGGCTGAACACATGCGTGCTGTTGGCCGCTTGAGCCGCACCGCCAAGTCGTGGGTCGACTGCTGCGATCATCTGTCCTGCCAGGTTGAAACGCTGAGCGGTGGTGCGCGCAACAGCCTCGTCAGTTGCTTGTGCACGATGTAGCGAAACATGCCGGACCCTGAGTCCTCGACTGTCGAAAGCGTCAAGGACGGGCGTGTGTTGATGCAAGGTGCCGTTCATGTTTTTCGAGCCGTCGTGTTCGCCACTTTTTTGTTTTCCTGCACTTCTTCAGCTGTGTCGTTCTCATCCTCACTGATGGTGTACCAGACGCGGTACGTCTGGCGTCGCATCCAGCCCTTGGCGGTCAGGGTGATGGTCGGACGGCCCAGGGGGTCATAGAGCTGCCTGTCGAAATAGCCGTGCTCGCGTAGCGAACTGTCGTTGACGTACAGCGGGCTATTGGTGAAGTAAGGGCGATAAACCCTGACTGCGAGTCCCTTGTTGTTGTATTCCACGCGTTCGCTGACTCGCCAGCGTGGCGAGGCATGCATGACCTTCGGCTTGCCTTGCTCAAGCTCCAGAAAGCCGGCGGCATCCACGACATAGGCGTCGCCGTCTTCGACTTTCTGCCGCGTCTGCAGGGTTCGTCCGAAGCCGTCAAAGGACACGACGCTGATCCTTGTCTGCTGCTCTGGATCGTCTGGATAGCGGTCAGCGACAAGGTTTGCGCAGGCCAGTGGCACGCCAGGGGCGGCGATGTTGCTGTCGTAGTAACAAACGCTGGCCTGTCTTTTCAGGACCGCTTGTGCATTCTGGATGGCATAGGCGGCATCGCCGCTTTCATGAGTGCTGCGATCCAGTGGGTCGAAGCCGACTTCCTGACCTCGCTCGGTGCCGTAGAAACTGGTCGCCCACACCCTGCCGAACGCGTCGTAGTCGGCTTCCTGAGTGTTCCGGTTGGGATCGATGACGCGCTGTGGCTGCAGAACACGGTAATCGTGTGTGACAGAGGTCAAGCAGCCGGCCGGGTCGGTCATTTGGATCACGAACAGGCTGTAAGGGTCGTACTCGACCTGGCTCCAGCCATGGCTGCGGGTTGGTCTGAAGGTGGTCACGCGATAGAAGTCTTCTGGCCCGGCGTAGATGGCAAAGCCACGTTTGACCGACCATAGATTCAGATTGTCGGCTGGCAGGAAGCTGGGCATCTGTAGATAGCCGACCTCCTTGAGCCGGGCCGTCAACGTTTCGGTATCCATCACCCGTTCGTAAGCGGTCAGCGCATGGTCATCCAGTTCTGCCATTTCAACAGCATCGGTCAGGGCCTGGAAGGTGGCCTCGCCATCTGTGCAGCCGATGTAACGTTGCACGGATAACCCGGTCAGCACACGGAGCATGCCAGCAAGCGGACCCTGGGCATCGCTGAAGTGTTCGAAGCTGATCTGCTCAGGCTTCAGGGCGCTGCGTTCAACCACCATGGCGTCACTGCGCGCCCGATACGGCAGTCCGAGTCGCCAGCTTTGCGGGCTGTCCAGGTGGATCATCTCGGCACGGGCCTCTTTCAGGTAGAACTGCTGCTGCGCCTCGTCATGGGACGCCTGCCACCATTGCTGCTGCCAGGGATCTTCGAAAGGCGGATCATCGTTCGCCTTCTTGCGCCTCGCGTAGTGGACGGTCACCCCATGGGTCAGGGCACCGTACCGATCCCAGGCCAGATTCAGGCTGTGTTCGCAAAGGGGGTCCTCTGATTCGTCAGCCTCGTAGCGATAACTGATTGTCTCCAGCGTCAAAGGCAGCATGCGCGCGTAAGGCTGGTGCTTGCCAACAGGCTGGATCAGGCGGACCCGATAACGTTGCGCGCTGACTGAATACAGGACGCCGGGCTGATGGTCCTCGGTCAGGCCGTAGACTTCAGTGCGCAAGGTCGAGCCGCTCAAGGCCCTCGCCATCTCCCGCAGGTCAGCCTCGCTGGCGTCGGTGATCAGGGTGTCTGTCTGGCTTTGCGTATCGAAGCATGACGACAGATCCTGCCCCAGTGGTACGGCCTTTGGATCATTCTGGCTGTAGTCATCGCAAGGTCGCGCCGGATAGCGCCCGGTATGAAACCAGGTTTTGGTGAGTACTGGTGCGGTGAAGCCTTCCTGCTGGGGCGGCGGCGTTTCGGTGTCTGTCGCAAGCACCAGGCCAAAGCCCCGGAACTCACGCGCGTGAGCGTCGTAGAAGCCGCGTCGATACTTGAACAGTTGCGTCAGGATGCTCGCGGTGATGGCGTCCTCCTGGGTCTGCCTGATAACCACGTGCACCGGAAATGGCAGCTCTGATACCGCGTGCTGGCCAGCGTCACACAGTGCCTGCTTTTCATCCAGCCACTCTTGTGCCGAGCTGCGGTAAGTCACTGTGCCCTTCAGACCCATGCCATTGTCCGTGCTGTGCAGCAGATAGGGCTTGTGCTGAGTGCCCGTGGAGTCTGCTGAGAAATACAGACTCCAATGGCGAGGCGTCATGTGCGGGACGGTCAGGATCACGCTTGAAAATCCCAGACCGTGCAGATCGGCGATGCTGACCTGACACAAGCGGTCATAACGCACTCCGGGCGGCCAGCTCTTCTGGAAAACGGGCGCCAGACTGTTACCGCCCTGATTCATATAGATCTGGATGCAATCCGGCTGCAGATAAAGCACATCGCTTGCGCCCGAGCCATCAAGGTCGGCCAGCCGAATCCGGTTGGCGTCGAATTCGCCATAGCTATAAGGCAGGGTGGCGAACAGTTGGCCCTTGCCGAAGTGGCCGCGCCCCAGGTTCGGCCAGAACCGGATTTCATTGTGGCGAATGCGGATCAGGTGTTGCTGACCTGTGCCCAGCACGTCACTGAAAGCCACCAGTTCGTTCGGGCTGTCGCTGAGCAGAGGCAGTTGATCGTCGTCATGCGAGATGTCAACAGGCGCGGCGAAGCCATCGTTGCGGCGATTGGCGTAAAGGCGAACGCTGCGTGGACCGATCAGCGTCAGGTCCGAGAGCCCACCGCCGATGAGATCGGCCAGTTGTCCGCAAGGGTGGAAGAACTCGGCCGGGAACGACGAAAACGGCACGAAGCCAGACCAGCTTCTGTCCGGGTTGAGCGTGAAAAAGCCGGCCATTCCAGGTTGCGCAACGATCCAGTCCAGACGGCCATCGCCGGTCAGATCGGTGATGGTCTGGCGCACCGGTTTGCTGGCGTCGGTGGTCGGCACGTGTGGCAGCGCTTGCCAAGGGCCGTAGGCAACGGCATCCAGACTTGCGTGTTCAGCCTGTGAGCGTATGGGCTCGCGGTAGAGCCAGACCTTGTCATTGCGATACAGCACGCCTGGCACACCATCGCCGTACAGGTCGACCATCTGATACGTCTGACCATCATCAAGACCCGGCATTGACTCCAAAGGTACAAAAATAGCCTGACTTTCGATGAACTCGCTGTATTCCAATCGCAGCGCGGGACATTGGTCGAGTTGTCGCAGCTCTGTGCCATCCCAGGCCTGAGGGCGGGCGGTCGCCAGCATGTTGTAACTCAGCGCCGTTACGGCATATTCCAGCAACAGGCGTTGTGTCAGCAGGGGGGCATTCCCCAGTTCCTCCGGGAAGTGATGGAACATCAATACCTGCTGACATAGCCGCAAATTACCCAGCTCGAATCCGTAGGCGAAACTGGAGTGGGGATCGCTGCGCACCGGCCAGGGTTTCTGCTCGTTGTAAGTGGGCATGGAAGCCGCATCAGCGCTGCGTTCGCCGTAGTCGAAGATAAGATCGAAATGCCATTGCAGGCTGTCCACGGCGTCTTCGTCCCACAGATAGAGCAACGGGTGGGCCTTGGCGTTGCCGTAACGTACTCGCCACAGATAACACTGCGCGATGAAGTCCCGTGGATAGTCATCCGTAAGACCCACCTCGTCCTCGGGTTTGTACTCATACAAAATGTGTTCGCCCAAGGCATTCATGCTTTCTTCGAGCAGCCATTCTGCGACCCGGTTGGCGTCAGCCGGGTCGGTACTGCGTGAAGAAGATTTTTTACCGTAGAAATGCAGACTGCCGTCGGCACCATGAATCAACCAGAAACCCGGATCGATCGGATCGACGCGCCAATGTTCGATGCGGTCGAACGCACCCTCGATACTGGCGAAGTGGCGAATCACTTGATAAGTCGTGTCAAGATCGTTGCCCAGATAACGGCTGACCTGGGTCGATAGAACCGTCCCGTTCTGATCCCGTTCCGGCGTCCAGATATCGCCCGCAGGGCCGAGTATCACGTCGGCATCGGTGTAAGTCGGCACGCCTTTGCTGGCGCGCCTCGCGACGCAACCCAGGTTGAGGTTCCAGCCGATCCCGAACAGTCCGTTGCCTGTGGTGCTCTGGTAACTGAGTGACAGTGGCGGGGCATAGCCTCGTCCGGGGCTGATGGGCAGGGCAATTTCCAGCGATGCTGCGCCATTGTTTCCAACGGCGCCCCAGCCCTTGCCGATGCTCTGAATCGCGCCGCCCCCTTTGGGCAGTGAGGGGGTGGCAATGGCCGGGTCCAGTGTTCGTGCCGACTGTTGTTGCTCTTGTTCGTGAGCTTCCATGGCTCTGCCTCCCTGCGATCAGCGACGCTTCGCGGTGTAACGCATGTGTACGATGATGTCGGTGATCGAGTCGATCACGTCTTTTTGGGACGCTGGATTCGAGAACGTCAGCGTCCAGCGGGAAATGGCACCGGTGCCTTCGAACGGCAGGTAACGTTCGTCATCGAAGTTGAACGTGAACAGGCCGTCGTCATCCACGCCTGTGGACACTGCGATCTCCTGACTGGCGCGCATGTTCTCTTTGAGCGGCGCGTCGGGTTGTCCATTCATCTGTACCGCGCTGTAAGACTGCGTCAGCGTGGCGCGTATATCCTGATAAGGGCCGGCGGTCACCGGCAGCGACACGCTGACGCGTTTGATGCGCCGCAGGTAATGGTCGGGGTAGTCGAGGTCGAGCATCGCGCGTGTGATCTCGAATTCGGCCACGCCTTCCAATGCCAGACGCTCGACCACTGCATCCCAGCCCTGATTGAGGCTGGGATCTTCTTGAGTGCCGAGAGGCAACTGCCTGACTGAAATCGTCTTGACGATCTCCAGCTTACGGTCGTTGCGAGTCAGGTAGGCGGCGTCCATTTTCATCAGATTCAGCTTCAGCGCTTCGCCTGCCGTCAGGCCACGCCAGGCATCTTTCCATGCGGCGGGCTGTATGAAGCTGGCGCTGTAGTCGGCTATTTCGTACTGCCAGCAGGCTTGTGCGGCCAGACACAGAGAGAAGGTCGCATCGTAGGTCTGGTAGTAGAGCGTCGAGAACTGCCCGTTCAGCCATTGGTAAAGCTGGCTGTTGGTGAAGCGCTTGTTGAGAAAGGCATAAATGACCTCGGCCTGCTTTTTGGCTTCCTGTGCCTGACGCAATTGCAGCGCGGTCACGCGGGTCTGTGCGTCGTGAACTGTCAGTTGGGCGGTGATCTGCTCGGACTCCAGCCTGGCCTGATCGCGGGCGTTTTCCCACTCTTGCAGACGACGACGGAAGCTTTCCGAGCGCTCCAGTGCATCGCCAATAGAGGCATTCAGGGCAGCATCTGCATGTGCTACGACGGCGACCATTTCGGGCACACCTTCCAGGCGAAAACCGCCTGCTGCGCCGCCTGCTGCTGCTCCGACAGCCATACCTCCAGTTGCACCGGCATGAAAGCCTACGTGGTTGGGCATGATCTTCAACGCCGAAGCGGCAGCGGTCGAGGTGTAGGCAATGCCTTCGGATATTCTTGCGTAGAGATGCGCGGCGGCGGCGGCGGACTCATTCGGACTGATATTCTCTTCCGCCAGTCGGGTGTAGAAACTGGCCCTGGCGTCAACCACGGCCTTGCTGGCTTGCAACGCCTTGCGTGCCTGTACCTCGACTTTCTGCGCCTCGAGTTGCAGGTCTATGGCGTACTGGGCAAATTCCCACACCTGCTGCTGTTGCAACTCCGCCAACTGCCCTTGCTCCTTGCGCTCGATGACCGACAGCAGCGTGAAGCCGAACTGGATCAGCGTTTCCACAGCCGCACTGGCTTTCGCGAACAAGACGGAGTAGCGATAGTGAGGCGTTTCCTGCGCCAACAGGCTGCCTGAGCCGCCCTCGGTGGCACCATTGGCGTAGGCCGCCAGCAGCGCGCGTGGATCCAGTGGTGCCGCGAAGAGTGGCAACGATAATGGTTTGCCGTCCAGAGTCAGGTTGTGGCGCAGGTTGTACAGGCGCGATTCGAGCATGTCCCAGTATTTGACCAGTTCCGAGTTCATGGGAACGATGAAGTGGTCGCTGTCTTCTTCGGTCAGGGTCGGGTCGCTGCCGAAGGTGCTTAGGCGCAAGGCTGGCTGGCTTAAGCTGATCGCTACCTTTTGGTGATTTTCGGCGGTGCTGGCGCGTACTCGCTGTTCCTGTTGGATCAGTTCGTTTTCGAAAGCCCTCAACCCTTGACCCGTAGAGCCTGCAAGCTCACTCAAGGTTGATGGTGTCCACCGGCTGACCAGCTTCATATCTGGACGCGGCCCGAGCATGTCAAGAATGCGCGCATACCAGAGCCTGGCCTCGCCAAGGCTGTCTGGCGTCAGCTGTCGGTAGGCCATGTCGCCACGGTCGATGAGGTTCTTGATGTAGTGGAAATACACGGCCTTCTGGTAGCGGACCGGGTCGCTTGCGGCGATGCCGTCCGGGTCGATGGGCGAGCGCAGAAAATAGTCCGGGTCCGGCACTTCGACCAACGGGCGCACGTTCCAGTAGGCGGGCACAGCGCCATTCGCCTTACGCCCCGGATCAAAGATGAAAGCCAGCCAACATTCGGCATCCGAGAAGCGTTGTTCCAGATTGAGACGGTGGGAAATCATGAACGGCAGGTGCAGAAACAGCTCCCAGAAGTACAGGCCGTTGGCACCTTTGAAGTCCATGAGGTCTGGCACGCTGTCGTCGTCGATGGGCGGCTCTTTTAACTGCTGAGTGTTCCAGGAGAGCAGGGCTTCCAGAGCGATATTGGCCTTGTTGATCAGTTCTCGGGCGAACAGGGTATTCATGCGGATCGGAGCGCGTTCTTCGGTGGTCGAGTGATCGCTGTAGTGGATGGTCGAGTCTGTGAAGTCGATGTACTCAGCGATGCCCAGGATGGGGTCAGTGCGCGTGTTGATTTTCGGGGCGATGGGGTCTGCACCCTCCGGGTTCGCCAATTCAAGTTCTATTTCAGTTGACTTTAATGCGTTGCCGAGTTCATCACCTGTGACGCTGTTGGTCATCGTAAAGCCGTGGGTCAAGTAAAACTTCTTTGAGCCAGATAGAAATTTAGTGTCGGAGAGTAAGGGTAGCAGCGTGCCCTTATCAAAAGGTATTTTATAGGTAAGGCGGCCAGGGGGCGTTAAGGAGGTCTGTTCTGAACTTGTAATCAAGGCTTTATGACTATTGCTGTGCGGGCTTGCCATGTCTGTAGGGTGGCCAAGCCATTGAGCGAACGTGGTTGCCACGACACCAATGTATTCGAAGGTGATGGACGCTGAGGTGGGTATTATTACCGGGCCGGAGCGTGTAATTATAGTGGCTTCAGAAATAAGGTCTGGAACTATCGTGTTGAATGCTAATGCTGTAATGGCGGATGATTTAATATTGCCAGTGGTAATATCTATGGTACCCTCCAACGGTTTGAATTCAAAGTTTCCGAGATTTCCCTTTTGCAGAATATTTGTGCAATTTTCACCACTGGGTATGATCAAATTAAACGATACGGCTGTTTCCGCTATCAGCGCTGGAGTAATCGTGAGTGTTGACCCCGGCTGCAATTCGTAGAAGGTGATTTGCTCTTCAGTGGTGGCGATAAACATGTGCATCGTGCAAGTATGGGTCAATGTTCGCAACGTCAGATTTATTTCGATGTCGTCATTTTCGTGTGGTTTTAAGTTGAGTGCTGTGCCTACCGTTATTGTTGAATTTTCCACGTCGAGGGTCGGTAATGCCTGCGACTCCATCGTGGCGACCGCCTCCTGATTTTCGTATAAGTTCCAGCCGATATCTGTCGGGTTAGGGCTCGTAGTTTTTACGGTTTTTAAATTTATTATCAAATTCCACGTAAACTGAAAATGCCCTTTGTTTTTTAGCGCAAACGCCCAGCAGGTCTTTCGAATGCGTAGCTCATCCGGTTGTGGTGCGTTGGGGTTGTAATTAACTAACACCGACCCTAGGTAGGGGAATGCCTTTTTCTTTGCAAAGTTTTTGTCAATAAAGGCGGTGTGCAGGACCAGATATTTGGAGGTTGTACCATCCGTATCCCCGCTTTCAAGTTTCTCCCCCGCATACATGGCAATAAACAAAGCCTCCGGGGAGGCAGACGTATCAAAGACAGCAATGCTGTTCAAATGCTCCTCAAGGTCGATATCTATATCGTTCAGCCTGAATGCGTTAGGGCGCTTCACATCCATGTAAATCTGCGGCGCACTCCACGAGTTGTCGTATTTTTTATACGAAACATTGAACAGCAGACGAACATTAGGGGTCGTGACGGTCACAGGCGAAATATCATCCGGCGGGGTGACCGGAATGCTGCCGTCCGAACCTGGCTTGATCGTGCCACTCGGTAAGGTAATTTCCACCTCTTCAGTGATATGAATCAGATCCACCCAGGTCACGAAGAGGCGATTGTTGAAAAACACGGGTCGAATGGTTCTTTCCAATGTGTTGGCATTCACTCCGATGTCTGCCCGCTGCCAGTCCGACCAGGCACCCGGTGTAGGATTATCGAATTTAGGACCTTGAGTGCCTTCCCGGTAGGCACGCTCATTCATGTCCACGGTGCGCCAGTAGTAGATGTTCTCTGCGCGGGATTTGCCAATAAAGTAATACGTGCCTTCGGCAAATCGATCACTGTCGATGTAGCCATTGATAATCGTCAGATTGGCCACTTCCTCGAAACTTGCCAGGTAGGCCTTGACGGCATCTTGCGTGGTGTCGATGGTGATCCTGTTCTGGTTGATGTCGTTTTCAAGTTGCGCAAAATAGCCGGACTTTTTCAAGCGCAGTGCAGGTGAGATATACATTTCCGGGTACAACGCCAGTTGCATGTTGGCGGCCCATATCGGGTATTGACTGCTGCGATCACGCCATTCCACGAAGCGTGCTTCCGTAGGTTGCAATGTGTTGTACCCAGGTTCCATGCCCAGCAGGGTACCGTTAATGAATTGCTGCAGGCTGCTGATCGCTGAGGCGACGCGACTGGTCTGGACTTCATGGCCTACCTGGTTGTCAATCAGGAAGAACTCGTAGAGATCGTTTGCTGTTTTTAGACGCTGATCCAGACCAAGGGGGGCCAGCAACGGCGAATGGGGAACCACTTCTTCAAGGTAGTAGGCGACCAATGCATCACGAAGGGATTCGTTGAGCTGGCTTTCAATGGTGCGTGACATGTTCGAGCCTCCATGGCGATGAACAGGGAACTGATGGATCAGCGACTGCTGGACATGATCGCCTCGCCAACGGTTTTCCACTTGTCGGCGGCGCTGACTGGCGTCAGCCCGGTTGCATCGAGCAACTGCCTCGCCGTCAGGCCGGTCGTTTCGCTTACGCTGTGCATTCGGCTCAGCCAGTCGACCTCATGCGTGGACACGGCGACGCCGGAGCGGGTAGTCAATAGTGTGCTTGCAGACTGCACTTCTGATGAGGACCAGCCGATCAGTAGGGCGAGCAGCGCAGCGCATTGTTCTACTGCGGCGTTGTTGTTGGCCCGCCTGAGATAATCAAGCAATAAGGCTTCCGGATGACCGCAGCGGTCGCGCCAGTGGCGGTAGCGATCCAGCAGGTACAGGCTGTTCAGAGAAAGAGGCAGCGTTTCGGCGAGGCCAGCATGCAGCCAGTGTGGATGAGCCAGAAAAATGCGCAGAGCCTGAGCAGTCAGGCCCAATTGCTGATTGACCCCGGCGTACCTTGTCAGCGTCATCAGTTTCTCGGTCACGTTGTCGGACGTCGATGAGCCTGATTGCCTGGCGTCGACATCATCAAGCACAGCCCCGAGAAACTGGTCGACACTGCTGCCAGCCCAGCGCATTACCGGCTCGCAACGGTCCATCGGCAAGCTGGCAACGCTTTGCAACAATCCCTCCATCAGCCTGTGTTGAGTCAGGTAGCCCTTGAGTACGAACGCTTCCAGTGAAGCCGCCAGCGAGACTTTGATTTCCTCGCTGAGCTCGATGGGAATCAGTTGTTCGCGGATTACAGCGCCTATGCAGGTGCCAGCGTCCTGATCAAGCGGTTGGGCAGTGACAAGGCCGTGATCCCCAATCAGAGGTGCGAGCACCACGCTCCACCAGTCGATGGGTTTGTTGCCGTCGTCCTGGGTGGGCATGTTCAGTGAAACCAGTTGCTCCTGAGTGAGTGCAGAAGCTTGTGCATCCAGCGCCAACTGGTCGAGCAGATCGGCAACTTCTTGCGTAACTGCATTTTCAACGGCCTCTACGCCCAGTTGACGACGCAAGGTTGCGATGTCCTGCCCGGTTTCCTTGAGCCAGGTAGTCGCCCAATCCAGTTGCATGAGGATGTCGAGAATATCGGGCTCGCCGTCGGCTGCATCGGGAGTCTTTGTCAGCTCACCGTTAACCACCTGTTTGCGATAAACCTCGCCGCCCAGAAGGTCGATCAACGCACGGCTGTCCTTGACTGTCAGACCAAACAGCCAAGCGATGCGGGCCTGACGGTACAACGAAGACATCATGCTCGGCATTAAAATAAAGCTGCTCCAGGGCTCGTTGCTCAGCAGGATGATGTCTTCAAACAGTAAACGTAATCCCTCGTCTGCATCAGGCAGTTTCAATGCCGCGCTCAGTTGAGCTCGTATTTTCAAGACATAGGTCCCCTCCGAGGGGTAAATGAGTGTCACGCCATCCATCACCACAGGTGCGTCGTACAGCAAGGGACTGTTAAATACCCGGTCAAACAAGGACAGGCGACCGTCGTTGGCTTCTCCCGCCATATGATGAATGAAGGTTGAAAATTCATCGGCCGCAAGACCATAACGCGTATTCAGATACCGCCAGACGCCCAGTGCCCGCAACGTATTAGTGGTCAGCACTGCTTCAGGATTGGCGACACCTTCCGAGCGAATGACGGCCATGATCAACGTGTCCAGATCGCTGAACGGAATGCCCATCCAGCGTTGCAGACGAATCATGCGTTGAAGCCGGTCGAAGCGATCCACGCTGGTGTTGAGCAGTTGCCTGGCACCCTGTGCATCGCTACCCAGGCTCATTAATCCCTGAGCATCAAGTCCGTTCACGTAACTCGCCCCATAGCGGGACGAGCCGCCAGTCATTGCGTCGGGCAAAATATTGGGTGATGCATAAGGCGTGTGGCTGCCCACGGCCAATAGCTTTTCGACTTCATCACTGTCCAGACCGGTCTGTTCCATGAAAACCTTGAGTGAGCTCAGCGGGTTATTCATCCCGGTTGCGTAATCAACGTCGTACTTTAATTTGAAGAACTGACTGATGGGGTCTGATTCTTCTGCATTCATGTGCGCCTGGTGACTTTCGGACTCTGCTGGCAAGGCCGGCTCAAGCAGGATTTTCTGTTGTTCAGGCCCTAGCCCGCTCATCATCACTTGCGCGACGACGCTGCTGTTCTGCACTTTTCCGTAGGCACGCGTTGCGGGTGATGTCGCTGGCGTTTCAAGGCTCATGCGATAGCTCAGCTCGCCCAATACCGGTTTCTTGCCAGCGAGCCCGAGGCGGATCTGTTGATAATGAAAGTTGTAAGGGAACAGAAACGGGTGATGTTTTTCCGCGACCAACTGATAGATGCTTTTCCCTCTGCTCGCCGAGACAGTGTCCGTATACGCATGTATGGCTTCACTGAGCACCTGATTGACGATTTGCAACGTGGGTATCGGGGTGAAAGTGCTTTGCTGATCAATGATCAGGTTTTTCAGGTCGGGGCGTCGGTCTTCAAGTGTGATGCGATTGGTTTCTGCTGAACTGCCTTCCAGTTCCTCTCGCGCAAAGCGGTACAGGGACGTCAGATACGCCACTGGAGAATCCTTGGCTTCAATGGCGCCCACCTTGCAGAACAGGTCCCAGTTTTCCTTGAACAGATTGGGAAAGCTGGGGCCGATGTCGACCAGAGAGCGCACGCCGGTACGTTTGGACAGCAGCTGATTGCGGCCGGATGACACCAGTTGGTTGCGATACAGCCGCACGATCTGCGTGGCGTAGCAGCGGGCATTCTCGTAAGCCAGCGCACCGTCAGCGTCGCTGATGCTTGAGAGGTCGCGCACAAAACCCGCTTTGGAGCGGCGCACGATATCGAACACGGAGTGAATGTTCAGGGTATCCATGGCGCTGACAAACGACCGCTTTCCGTCTGTTCGCTCTGAATCATTTGCTTCTGCTTTTGCAAGGTTCTTCAACAGAGAAAAGGGCTGGTCGTCCATGTCCGCGCTCCTGTGGTTGTGTCACCACGGTTGCTCATTCCGGGACCTGCGTCTAGCTGACAGAAATACCAGTGGAAGGGTGTCCGGCGCTTGACAGTGAACTGAGCGATCAATGCCGAGAGGTTTTTAGCAGAATTGGTGCTGACTCAGGGCAAGCATTTCGGTGCTCATGCTCCTATCGTCAAGAGACGTACAAATGTGTGCTCATGCAGTCAGGGATGAAGATGATGAGTTCAACCTTGCATCGCAACACGCCGTCGCTGGCGGTCATTGATCCTCGTGGGTTGTCGCTACGCTCCGTACAGATGTCTCGCACGACAGAGGAGCGACCTGCCGAGATCCGTGTAACCCACCAGCGCTTCGACCCGGCTGGGCGATCGGTTGCCAGTCATGATCCGCGTCTCTTTGAGCAGGCTCTTTCGCACCTCGATACGCCTGCAAATCTGCACCGGACCTTCAGCTTGTCCGGAGAGGTTCTGTTGGTTGAAAGTGTCGACTCAGGGTGGTGTCTCACGCTTGCCGGTGAGGCAAGTCAAGCGCTTGAGCGTCGCGACGGGCGTGATAGCTGTCGGGTGACGGAATACGACGATTTGCTGCGCCCGGCCAGGATTCTGGAGCAGGGCCGGACTGTCGAGCGATTCGGTTATGGCGCAGCCGATGCGTTTGAGCACAACCAGTGCAACCAGGTAATCCGCCATGATGACCCGGCAGGCAGTTCGTTTGTGATGGACTATGGCGTGTCTGGCGCTGTACTGGACGAAGCTCGATCTTTCCTGCTCGAACCGGTTTCACCCGACTGGCCGCTTGCCGAATCCGGACGTGATGCCCAGCTGGAAAGTGACCGGCTGCACACTTGCCGGACTGTGAATGCACTGGGCGAGGTGCTGGAACAGACCGATGCGCGAGGCAATACGCAGCGGTTCCATCAGACCGTTGCCGGGCAGTTGAAAACCGTTGAGTTACAACAAGCGGATGCCTTGCAAACGCTCGTCAGTGACATCCAGTACAACGCGTTCAATCAAGTCGAGCAGGAAACAGCGGGCAACGGCGTGACCAGTCGCTATGTCTATGACCCGCAGACGGGCCGTTTGAACGAGTTGCTGGCCACCTCGGCCGATGGCGGTACGCTGCAACACCTTAAGTACGTTTACGACCCGGTTGGCAATGTTCTCGAAGTTGCAGACCCGGCGCAGCGGATGGGGCCTTTTGTCCGTCGTCTCGTTGAGTCGGTCCGGCACTACCGGTACGACACGCTGTATCAACTGATCGAAGCGACAGGGTTCGAAGTCAAGACCGATACCAGCCACGGCCCCGCGTTGCCCGACATGCAGAACCTGCCGCCCGACCCGAATCAGGTCAGCAACTACACACAAACCTATGACTACGATGCGGCCGGCAATCTGCTGACGATGCATCACGTAGGCGCGCAGACATTCACGCGTAAGATGCGCGTCGCACCGGACAGCAATCGCAGTCTGCCGGAGGGCGAGGTGGACACCGATTTCGCCGACAGCTTCGACGCCAACGGCAATCTGCTGCAGTTAGTGCGCGGCCAATCCTTGAGTTGGAGCATACGCAACCAGTTGCAACAGATCACCACTGTGCAACGCGAAACAGGCTTCAATGACGAAGAGCGCTATGTCTACGACGGCCAGGGTCAGCGCGTGCGCAAGATCAACAGCGCACAGGCTTCCGGTCGTACGCTGATCAACGAAGTGCACTACCTGCCGGGTCTGGAAATACGCACCACCGCCGACGGCGAAATACTACACGTCATCACGGCGCAGGCAGGCCGCAATGGTGTGCGGGTGTTGCACTGGCACGCAGGCAAGCCGGACGGCATCGCCAACGATCAGGTGCACTACAGCCTGACCGATCATCTGGGCTCGAGCGCGCTGGAGCTTGACCAACAAGGCGGTCTGATCAGTCAGGAAAGTTACTACCCGTTCGGCGGTACGGCATGGTGGGCCGCGCGCAGTGCGGTGGAGGCCAAGTACAAGACCGTGCGCTATTCAGGCAAGGAACGGGATGCCGGCGGACTGTATTACTACGGATATCGCTATTACGCGCCGTGGTTGCAAAGGTGGATCAATCCGGATCCGGCGGGGGAGGTGGATGGATTGAATGTATACAGAATGGTGAAAAACAATCCGACAGCTGAAATTGACATCAATGGGCTGATTGGCGAGCGCCGTGGTGCGAAAGGGGCGACCGAGGCCAGCAAGCTCCATTACGATCATTATCTTGTTCCGAAAATAATGGAAAGAAAGGAGCAAGATAAGGAACACGCCATCGCCTCTGTGATGAAACGTGCCGGATTGGAACGTGCAAACGCTGCAGGGGAATTACTGGACGCGTCGGTCGGTGTTCTTGAATCCTCGGTGATGACATTCAATATACGCCCGGACAAGCTTGGGCGATTGTCGGGAAAAGGGATGATCAATACCTGGAAAACGTTGAAGCAAGAGAACAGTTACACAGAGATGAGAGATCGCTTTGAAAATCAGATGTTTGAATATGGCAACTCAACTTCTGCTCTGGTGCGCAAGGCGAGCCTGCCGGGCAAGCAGAAAACCAAGCAATACTCAAGGCCACTCTATGGCGCACTTCAGATTGCTCCGGACAGCCAGACGGTAGGCGGCGCTCCTACCTACGGTACTGCCGCATTTCAGCTGTCGGAAGATGCAAGACGTTACATGACCTTTACAGCGGCTGACAGCCTCTCGACGGGGGCAGCGCTGAAAGACCTGGCATCAAGGGGTAACGTATTTCCATTGATCACGAATATGCGACCCGATACCTGGGAAGTTCTTAATGCGGCGTTGAACAAAAGCCTTCCGGCCGTGCGCGTCACTGAATCTTCCAGCTATGTGGAGTGGCAGTCTCATGCCCCTGTCCAGTGGGACGAGATGGAGTTTCTGGAGTTTGCAAGGCGTGCTGATTTCGAGAAGGCACTCGCAGCTCCATCAACGCTAGCCTTTATTGAAAGGTTTTCTGTGAACGTTCGCCTGAAAAAGCTTTAGCACAGCGTTGGCACACGATAAGAAAATGCAGCAGCAGGCTCCAGGTGTCGGAAGCCTCGCTACTGCATTTTCGACAGTGGTTTTACTGCACTTCCACCGCCAGACTGTCGCTGATCTTCTTCTGCCAGATCGCGGGGCCGGTGATGTGGACGGACTCGCCATTACTGTCTACGGCAACGGTCACCGGCATGTCCTTGACCTCGAACTCGTAGATCGCTTCCATGCCCAGTTCGGCAAAGGCAACGACCTTGGATTTCTTGATCGCCTGGGCGACGAGGTAGGCGGCGCCGCCGACGGCCATCAGGTAGACGGCTTTATGGTCACGAATGGCTTCGATGGCGGTCGGGCCGCGTTCGGATTTGCCGATCATGCCCAAGAGGCCGGTCTGGTCGAGGATCTGACGGGTGA
>Ga0265798_10004568_pt1 | contig 18997 bp, 21 predicted proteins | sample P3T30metagenome_FD_192430 | JGI IMG/M metagenome (GOLD analysis project Ga0265798, IMG submission 192430) | Plant litter microbial communities from East Loma Ridge, Irvine, California - P3 T30 | ecosystem: Environmental > Terrestrial > Plant litter > Unclassified | place: USA: California... | reverse complement strand
CTGCTAGGTGGAGGCGCGCATTCTTAGCGCGTGTCACGAAGAGTGCTGCAACTAGCACTTGGCCTCTCCACCTCCCACAACCGCCAACGCGTGTTCGCATCAGATGTCTTGTCTCCCTCTAGTTGGCAACTACGCTTACTCATACTGAACCGGCATGCATATGCAGTTTCTGACATTCTGAAGGCCTACAGATGGCGATTGCGCCACAACAATGCGACATCCTACCAATGCTGGACTGGGTTGTCTCGTTTCGACAGCGGCACACACCACATCGCCTCAACCGGCATCAGGCTGAGTAACTTAACAGATCGCTGCAGCGAAGACTCAGTTGCTTACCCAGCCTAACGATTACTATACATTGGCAAATGCAACCGCCGAACTGCGAATATCATGATGCCGTAGATGCCTCTCACAGTCACGTGCTGCTTACTAACTTCATGTAATCGCTCTACAGAACCTATCATCGCGCAGAGAGCGTGCCGAAACATGCCGGTAACTCATTGAACATCATTGCCATGCGGCAGCCGATGCATCAGATGCCTTTGCGGCACTCAAAGTGTCGCCAGTTGCGCAGGTCGATTATAGAGTATGGCACCATGGGCACCGATGCGGTAGATGGACGGTTTAGTATAAGAGAAGGCGTTCGTTGATGAGCAACGCATCATCTACCAGACTCCGTCTCATTCAGCACGAGAAACAAGTCGCGACAAAAGGTGTCATCATGTCCAGCCTCATCAAGAACGTCATCATCCTAGGAGCATCCGGTTCTGTTGGTGCACCCATACTTGACGCGCTCCTCGCGGAACCCTCCTTCAACGTAACCATTGTCAGCCGCGCATCCTCATCAGCCTCATTCCCATCCCACATCCCCATCATCAAAATCTCGGACGCCTTCACGACAGAAGAGCTCACAGAAGCCTTCAAGGGTCAAGATGCAGTCGTGGTCGCGTTATCCACCAGCCCAGTCACCGCTGGCGGGAGAGATGGTCTAACATTCCGCCTCATCGACGCTGCACTTGCAGCAGGCGTAAAACGCTTCATCCCCAGCGAATTCGGCGCGAACAATCTCGATCCCCGGGCTCGCGCCCTCGTACCGACATACGACCTCAAGGGAGAAATGCTGGAGTATCTCATGAAGACATGCGACGAAAGTCACGGCAAGATGACGTGGAGCAGCATTTGTTGCGGTAGTTGGCTAGACTGGGCACTCGATCCATCAAAGTCTGGTAACTTCCTCGGCATTGATGTGAAGGGAAGGCAGGCGACGGTGTACGATTCTGGGGATAGGCGCTTTGCCGTTACGAGTAGCAAGAACACCGGCCTTGCAGTTGCGCGTGTCTTGATCTATCCTGAGTTGACCGCAAACAAGCAGATCTTCTTATGTGACTTCACGGTCAGCACCAGGCAGATTGTCGAAGCACTGGAAGGGGAGACTAAGGCCAAGTTCCACGTTGAGGGGAAGGAGAGCGGCACAGAGATCAAGCAGTTTCGGGAGAAATTCGAAGCAGGGGATTTGAATGCAACGTTTCGGTTGTTAGCAATCAGTTTCAGGGCTGATGTAGATGTTGGATATGACTTCGAAGCTGAACAAGAGATCTGGAACAGTAAGCTGGGGCTGCCAAAGGTGACATTCGAAGAGGTGGTTCGCGAGTCTGTGGAGTTGGCAGCACAATCTTAGAGGCAGTGGAGGTCGATGTGGGCTTGGAAAGACACATGAAGGTTACTGTTTTCTAGCGTATGCTTCGTTTCTCCACATTCCTATCGCTACCTGGGCTAAGATAAAAGCACGCTGCGCAAATGGGGACTGGCTTTAAATCGATATCGCACGACCATACTGCACACCTCTTCCCTCTTCACTCTTCCCTCCCATCCCTCTTATTCAGCACCCTAGATCGTCTTCACCGGCCCACCCGGCGGCGTATACCCCCTCTGCCCCGCCTGCACCTGCCAAAGCTGCACAAGCACCCCCTCCTTATCATCTGGATCATACGCCCCCGGCAGTCCCACACCGCCCGGCAGCCCCTTCACCCCATCCCCACCCACCTTTATCTGCACACACGCCGGATAAAACTGCGCCCCCATTCTCGTGCCCGCCACATGCAGCCCCAGTATCTCATGCCTGAGAAGATACTCGCCTGGCTTCAGGCCAGCGGGTATGGTAACGGTCCAGCTGGCGCCTTGTTTGGCGAGGTAGTCGGAGCCCCAGGGAGGGGATTTGCTGGTGTCGTAGCCCATTTGGTCGAATTTGACCCAGGGGGTTCCGGTGTCACCTTTGAAGGTTGTGCAGTTTGTGCCGCAGGAGGCGAGGTAGTTCATTACGGGGCCGGAGTGGGAGGAGCCCCATTGGTCCCATTGGAGTTTGCTGGGTGGATGTCAGCGTGAGTGTCGACGTCGGAGATGGTGTGTTGATGCTCTTCATCCAGCAGAATACTAGGGAGGAGAGCAGGAGAAAGAAAGAACATACACCTTATCCCCCGGCACAACCGGTATAACGCCTTTCGCTGGCAGGTTACCTCCCACATTGCACGTAATGTCTTTGGACGTGAAGTCAGGAACCGGTCCGTTGTCTTTGATGCGACGAGCGTAGCGGACGGGTTCGGGAGTCAGGTAGTCGTCTTGGCCGACTTGCCAGGCTAGGTAGTTGGCTCCGCCATTGACCGAAATAGACTTTAGATAGCCGTGAGCGGATGCGGAGGTGATGAAACCGAGGAGGGAAATGGCAGAGATGAACATGATGATGGTATTGAGCGAGCTGCAGTGGATCGCATCTGGTTGTGTTTGATCTTGCTGACCGTGTTCCCGTAGCTGAGTGTTGTGGTTTATATACCGGAATGGTCAAGTCCTTTCTCAGTACCATCTGCATGTAGTCCTGCAGTGTAACGGTGTTCGACCCGGAATCCGTAGATTGGTACAATGCTTGTTTAGCGATCGCCTGCTGCTTTTTGGTGGATTATTCCATGTTAATTCTAGAAGGCGTGGACGTGACTCAAATTAGATTAGGCGTATATTACCATATGGCGGAGTGGATCCTCCGTGTCCAGATTGGGCGGCAAGGCGGAACGCCGGACGTCGTTGTACTGCGTAGCACATCGGAACACGGTGGGATAATACGGTATGCGAAAGATTGAAGCTATTGGAAGAGATTTGATAGATTTCTTCTAACGTCCTCATGAGCTCGTCGGGATAGCGACGTACAGATCACGTGCAGAGAAAGTACTTGTCTGCAGATATATCTATACATCGCCCCGGACGCCACGCATACCCACCATCAGTACCTCTTGTACCTCCCCGACGATGCCTAGCACTCGAAGTAGCAGGTCGACAACCTGTCCCAATAGTCCCGGTCCTGGTTGACCCACTCAGTGCGGTTGCACGAAGCATCCTTCCAGCCCTTGAAGCTATCGTCGAATTCGATAGTACCGACCATACCACCAGTATACTGGAACTTGAACCACTCCCAGTGTGCACCAGGAGTCATGTTGATCCACCTGAGGCTGAAGGTGTCGGTGGGTTTGAAGAGACCGTGAATCTTGAGTGCTTGGCCCGGTGGCTTACCGTCGATCGTCTTTCCGTTGAGCATGCCCTTGAGAGGCTCACCGTCGTCCCAGCTGTATGATGTCAGTGTGTGTACTTCTGTCATGACTGGCAAGTCGGTCATGGTGAGAGTGGTTTACGTACGTCATGCCTTCGATGGTCTTGTTCTGGCCGTCCGAAAGGGCGACCCAGACGGTGGTGTCGATATCTTGCGGGTTCTGGGGCTTCTTCTCGACGATGTTGAGGTAGAGGTAGCACATGCCGTGAGAAGGTGGATCTTGTCTCGCGACGGCGTCGGAGGTCAACATGGCAACATCGGAGGATGCAGTGGGTACCGCAGCAGCGTTGGCGATATTCCAGACGCTCAAGGCAATTACCAAAGCGGTGTTGAGGAGCTTCATCGTGAAGGAGGTGATGTGCTTTCGGTAATGGTGTAGGTTCTGTAGGATGCAGTGGGCGGACTGGTTGTGGTTGCGTCAAGAGAGGGAAATTTGCAGAGGTGCAGAGACTTTTGGACGGCAAGAGATTGCAATAGCAGTAAGCGGTGAAAACGCGGATTCGATGTGAAGCCGGCTAGAATATTGAGAGCCGACTGCGGAAGGCACGACTAGCGGTGACGTCGCGTAAACACAAACAATCAGCGCACCGAAATGCACCAGACGCGCTGCTCATACTTTTCGTAAAAGATACACAAACACGCCGAAATAGAAAGCCGATTCGCTATCATCAAGAACCCACTTCCATATCATACAATCTTCGCTCCAAACGCCAATGTAATGCAAATCACAAACGGCTGGCCCAGACGGAGCTTTCCAGCACCGTAAGAGGGGGAGTCATTAAGCGACGATATCCACCAGGATGATTAAGTATTAAGCAATGGTCGTGTCACGTTTCGTGCTTCCTCGTCAATCTCCTCTTGCGTTGGGGGTGTCAAACGAACACTTCGGAGCCAGCCGTACCACCGTCAAACGTGCTTGTAGATAACCGGGCTCTTCGGTGGGGTGTCCACATTGATCGAGTCTACTCTCTTCCTGGGGGTGCCGCTGGGTGAGCCCGAGCCCACGTTGTCGTACTCGTACCAAACGCCTTTGACCCGCCTGTTCAGCTTCCGAGGAGGTGGGCTGATGCGGGTTGCGAGAGCGTTGAACGAGCTAGTGGATAGTGACTGGTTGCTCGCTGTATCCGAGATGACATTGGAAGTGAACTGCGTGACAGAGTCGCCAAGCGTCTCGATACTGCGCATCATACCCTGGCAAGTCTGTGACAGCTCGATCTGGTTCTTGGATAGAGTCTGGAGTTGAGAAACGGTCGTCTTGAGTATGTCCTTGGTCTGCTCCTGAGACTTGCGCGTTTGCTCTTGAGATTTCCGTGTCTGTTCTTGCGATAACCTGCTCTGCTCGTGCGATTGGAAGGATGTGTTGGACAGGGCAATGTAGTGCGACGCGTTCTGGTCGACAAGCGCTTGAAGCTTGATTTGGGATTCGGAGATGGCCTTGATCTGGATACTGTTCGACTCGTTGATCTCTTGCATCGCTTGTAGGCCTGTCGATTGCGCGACCGAGAGCGCGTGGACTTGCTCAGCGTTGCTCTCGACTATACTTGCTAGCTGGGTAAGACTCGCCGCCAGGCTGTCGATAGCCGATGTGCTCGCCTTCTCTTCGCATTGGTGCGGAGGCGCGACGGCGGGAACACCGTTCGCATTTTGCAGGGGTAGGACAATCGGTGGGCATGTCGGGCTATCCTGGCACGTGTAGAACCACTTGTTCTGAATATCAGAGAACCTGGGGTCTTCCATTATGAGCTCCATGTCTTCGCTCCTGACGACAAAATACTGCGGGCTCGGTCGCGACGACGACGTATATTCCTGCTGGACCAGGTTCCACCATTGCGTGCAGACGGCGGCCGAGGCAAAGGTGAGGATGTACGGAGGAGATGCAGGATAGTCGCTCTATAGCACAAGTCAGTACGCCGTTGTTGGCCGGCCGATGGCACACAGTGCAATTGGCATCGCTCACCCTCTGCGCATAGGCATAGAACAGATTCCCACCCTCTTCCATCTCAACCCTCTTCTCCTGGGCCGGTCGGCTCTGGCTTCGTTTGCGCGGCGATAGTGATCCAGTCGCTGGTGGGGTGTCGGTGTTCATCATCAGTCCAGCGGCGAGCGAGATGCTCGGCTTCTTCCTCATGTTCTGAGGCTTTCGCTCCGGTGATGTCTGTCGTCGACTGTGGCTGTGTATGCGCTTCTCGAAGTTGGAACTGGAAGACTCAAAGACAGCCTGCGACATGGAAGATTCCATGAGCGCGGCGAAATCAGGCATGCTCTGTGGGCGCGACATGTCTGGATGGGACGGTGATTCAGGTTCGGAGGTACAGTGGCAGCAGAAAGTATCGTCGAAGTTGTTGGCCAAGTGACATCTAAACGACATAAAGAGACATATGGACGACACAATCTCTTGAAAGCCCAAGAACAAATAAAACACCAAGTGACCGGGGAGGGGCTGGTGAGCTATGGTAGTGTATGAGGTTGCGGCTGGCCGTCATCCCTGTCGATGACCTCACAGTACCACGGCTTTACTGGGATGCGCGTGCGCTTGGGGGTTCTGTACCAGCGGAAGACGGGAAGTCTAGATGTCAATGGATGTCAATTGTCTCATCGCATGCTAGCTCCCTGGCTCGCGGGAAAAGCATCGCAGCGAACGAGGGGCTCCAGCCTGCTCGACACGAGAGGACGCGCATGTTGTTGCTACCCATCAAACGGTACCTGTCTCATTAGCGAATGCAGGGGGCTGCGCATCAGGATCGCGACTTCAGGGGGGAAGAAGGAACGTCCTCCGCCTGGAAATAGGTGGATTTTAGGCCGCGGCTCGTTGAACGAGATAGCCGGTGCGCTGCAGTTGGTTCGCGATGCACTGGGGCGGAGCCGCGAGCGAAGTTTGGCGCGGCAGCTGGCAGTGGGGCATGACGTCGCGCACGTGCGTTCGCAGGCGCAGAGCGTCCAGCGTCCTTGGAAAAGACGTTATGCGCACGATTATAGACATGCTTCGGCGATAAATGTGTTTCCTGCAGTCCCATCGCGGTGTGGGCACTCGGAAAAACGCGTGTATCTCTGTGCAGAACATGTCGATCTGATTGGCCGAGGTAAGCAACTGGGCGTAGATTTTCTTTTCTTAGAAACAAACTACATCAGCCTCTTCATTTTGACATCCTGTTTGAGCATGTGGTCCGGTATCAGTTGTCACAACAATGCAGAAGGGGACCAGGGTGTCCTGAATCGAACTATTGATTCCTGCTAGATAGATGATATCCAAGGTGCGACGTGCAAGCTGCGTTGCCAACGTGTCCTTTCGATCATCAAGTTGATATACCTTCATATGTAAAACCTCGTAAATGTTACCAATCTTGAGCATGTCAACGAACACCCCGGTAGAGATATCTGTCCAACGCCCAAGAAATATTCGCATGCGCTGCTGTCCATTCAAGATGGCAACTTTTGGGAACGTTAACGTCGCACCAGCGATGACAGCTCTGAACGGGCAGCTAGTTGGAGTCGTCTTTGTCGACGCCGACCTTGACTTCGAAGTGCTCCATGCCGCCAAAGCCGTGCTTGGACAACCAACCAGTGGGAACGACCGACTCAAACTGGGTCATCCAAGGCTCAGCAGACTCCTTCTTGAAGATGATGTGCAGGTAGGGCTTGGTGACGGCAGGGGTAGCAGGGATTACTACCCCAAGAGTTGCTGCCAGAGCTACCATAGCAGGTGCTGCAGGAACTGGAGCAGTGTCACGCTGGGCGGGCTTGCGATGAATACGAACTGACGCCAGTGAGCGGCTACGAAGGATAGAGCGCCACTTTCCGTTCATGCTGGAGCATTGACGGTTTTGAAGGACGCGACGGCCGAACAGGCGGTAGCTGTAAGATGGTCAGTGAATAGATCATTTGATGAAAGAGGCAGGGAAACTCACAGGTCCTTGGCTTCACCGTCAGTCTCGGCAACGTAGTTGGCCTTGAGGTAGCGACCGAACCCAGCTTCAATCTTGAGGCTGTTGGCCCAGATGTCAAGAAGAGTAAAGACCTCGATGCCATCACCAGCACGCTCCAGCTCGTTGGGCTTGTCTCCAACCGCGATAGTCAGGTTGCCGACAAAAGGCGCGTCCTCGCTGCGCTCTCCTGGAGGACCGAGGTTGGAGACGACATCTGTGGCGGTCGGATAGAAAGTCTTGAGGTAGTCCACGATCTCGGTGAGGTCCATGCCGATCTCCTGCTTGGCCATGTAGATGGGACGGTACTCAGCCCTGAGTTGACGGCATACCTGGGTAAGGCCCCAGAAGGGACGGTTAGTCTCTCGAGGTTCTGTCTTGGGCTTGGGCTTAGTCGAAAGACGAGACTTGTTGTTGCCGCCCGAGATCTTCTTTTCCTGGTCCTGGTCGACGATGTCAGACGCCAAAGTACGGCCGCGATCGAGACGAGTGCGGGGACGCAGAGAGGCAAGGCGCGGACGGTAAACGAGGAGGGCCTGCTTGGGACGACCATGGGTGTGCATGTAGATCTGGTTCCTGAGTTCTATCAACAGTCAGCTTGTGTCAAAAGAGTCAGAATCGCGTGACTTACCTCCGGGGAGGTCCATGAAGCGGAACGGCTTCTGCAGAGCGGGGTCGCTGGTTCCGGCCCTCTCTTTGAGAGCAACATCGACCAACTTAGCCATGGTGCCATCTGGCTTTTTCTTGGTCTTCTTCTTGACACCGGCATCAGTGCGCGCGTAACCTCCACGCTTGCGCTTGCTCTGGCGGATGGGCAGGGCTTGGGCAGGAACAGGACTCATGGTGAGTGCCGCGAAGCCAGGTACGGGCAGTCCAGGGGAGGGCGGCACAGTCGCATGCTCCGAGCCCATGATGACGTTAGAACCGCCAATGAAGCCATTTCGGCGTGAAGTTGGTGTAGAAGGGGCAGGTACGACTGGCGGATGACCAAACTTCCTGGGAGAAGAACGGGAAGGAGGTGGGGTGCTCGGGCGAGTAGGGCTGTCTGAGTTAGCAGAGTCCATGAAACCAATACTGAGAGCTTCGTGGGGAAATCATGAGCTCTACGTGTGAAGAAAGGAGACTTACGCCATGAGGTCTTGTACTTCCGGCTTGTTGCTGGGTTTGAAAGAGGCTGCTGATAGCGTGGGAAATAGTGATAATCAGATATTCAAGATAATTGCGGGATGTAGAAGTAATGGAGCGTAGACCATGGAGATTCTTTTATCTCTTGCAAAGTAAAGGTGAGCGGGGAAATGCCAACGATAATCGCCACCAGTGTCTCTGACGGTGACTGAGGAAATTGCCTGAATCGGCAGTCACCTCGAGGCAGGCCTCAGGTAAGAGAGCGGGGATGCTTGGCGGTTCATTTTCATAATCGTTTTTGATGTTGGTATGATGGAGTTTGGAAGCAGGGAATGTTGGATACGATGTCATAGTACCAATAATCCAAGAACGTGGAAGGAGCGCGTGATTCAATCGCGTGGTTGTGGATAGGTCTTTCCTATTGTACCTGCGAAGGAAAGCAGCACTGCAATGCCAGTTGCAGTCACGACGACAGGTCATCAATCGAGAGCACCCAGGTATAGACCCTGAATTTGAAGGTGAGGTGCCATTGTAGGTGGTAGCAATCGTGTAGAAAGCCATTCCCTCCAACTTTTACCTCCGGTATCGGGCTCGTGACCAAGAACAAGAATATGCCATTGTAGGTCATTGAAACGTGCTATTGTGTTAGATTGCGTCGTGACCTTGCTTCAGCCTGATCGCTTTTACTCATCGTAGTGGTGGTATGATATAGGCAGGTGAGGTGGGAGCCTGAAGTAGATAGAAAGTCCCCTCTGCAAACAAGTGGCTGCTGGGATAGTTGCAATGCAACATACGGGGACAACGCAATAAGTGGTAATAGATAAGGGTACTGAGTACCGAACGACGCTGTGGTGGCTGTGGTGGGAGCAAACTCGAGTACAGGCAAGCGCCCTCTTATATGCAAGACGGTAGCGGGAGCGGTAAGGCCTGGCAGAAATCGAAACTGCAGCCTGATCTATCTGAAGGGAGATCAGATTCCACATCAAGAGACGCATTCAATGAGGAAAGACCCGAAGGTCGTGGTAGAAGGAGCACACCCTGCAGAGAGCTGCCGGAACCATGACGTCATCACCCTCGCGAATGTCATCGCGGCATCCAGAATACCTAGAAACCTGTCGCATTGCTGCACTCACAGTATCATATATCAACGCGTAAACCTCGTTTAAATTGTTGTAGACTTTTAACACAGCCATACCCTAACTCCCAAAGACATCCGTGTACAGTACGACATGAATTCTGCTCCCCCATGATGTAATTTTCGATCATGATTACATTGCTTAAAATCGCTCCCCCTTCCGTCCGCTATTAAACCGCGCTCATTGACAGTAGGCTCTTTACGGCATGCCTATCGAAGAGTCCCACCCTATAACTCGCATGCCGCAATTGGCCCTCAAGGCTCGTTCAATATTGTCCTCAACTTCCTGCATGGAGTAGTGTCGCGAATATATTCCGTGTCGTCCAACCTCTAGATATACAGCTGGGGGCGCATGCCGAGAATTATAATCGATGATAATGCTGTCAAATACGTTTTTCCGTAAAGCGGTGAGCCAGGTGGGATTGTCATAATGAAGAAGAAGACACAGTTTGTGGCAATCTCTCTCTGCCAGGCCGCTAAGGTTGGGATCGGACTCATCGGGTGTATGGTATGAGTCTTCCAGAGCAACTTCGAAGCGAACCGATGTCCAATGCGCGCGGATTCTTAGTAGTTCCTCCATATCGTCAATCATAGCCAAGCCTGTAGCGGGATCATGTCTTGAGACATTCTGTGAAGTATCCTGTGGCTTGCCCCATAAAAGCCGCACGACGCGAGGACCGCCGCTCGAATCGGGCCCGGCTGGGTAGAATTCATCGAACCATTCCTGCATGTATTCGATGTTGTCCCAATGGAACGCGACCACCGCTTCACGACGCTGAATGGGCAGGTATTCAGCTCTAATCTGCCGGCAAACTTTCGTGAGCCCGGCACCGATGCCCGAGAGAGAGGGATCCGGCTGGTATCTCATGCTTGAGATGATTTGTTCTTCAGACAAGGAAGCGAAGTGGTACACCCGATTGCGCAGTTCTGTCTATCGTCAGTTTTACGTCTTGCAAAGGAGGCAGGGAGAACCTTTTACCTGGTATAAGATCGAGGAAGCGGAAAGTCATCGTGAGTGTACGGTAGGTTGAGAAGTGGATTGCAAGTCTCTTTGATGGTAGCTGTGAAGTGAGGGTGTTCGCGGATCGGAATCTGTATGCAGAGATATCGCTATGTAGGCGGCGCGACCGTGTTATATATCTTTGCTCCTGACTCACATCTAAGTGCGATACGAAAACTTGATTCATCCACTTCGTCCTATGGTACTGCAGGTGCGGTGCGGAGCAGACTAGCGAATCACAACTTCCGAAATCTACATAACACCCAGTCAATTCGTTTTCCTCGACTAAAATATGTCGTTAGCACAAGAGCTTGCGCACCGCAATTTGGCAAATGAGCGGGGAGGAGCGCTCACGAAAGATGATTGACTACGTGAGCTCTACCAGGCTCCGAGCCGGCGTACAGTGAGCGCCGACCCGCTCATCGTCTCTGAGAGATAAACGAAATCGTTTGGAACATGAATTGGTCAGGCAACTAGGTGATTCGATCGACTTTTCATTCAATTGTTCTTACACTACATACTTGGTGACACGTGCTCATCAGGCGATACACTTGACAACTTGATTCGACAGGTTCCTCAACCTCGCTCAAGTGAACATGGGAGAGAAGTACAACGCAACATGATGACCGTGTGATAGCGCAACGTCAAGACCGCGAGCGCTACTCCACGCATCAGGCGCGCTGATCGCTTTATCGTAGTTCTTGGGGGCGTGGACACCCGTGAAGTTGATACAAATACATGTAGTCTCAACGAATGATGCGCTTGATCTGATCCGGACATCTCCAATAATCCCGTTGCTGATATCCTCGCGCCAATTTTCGTTCGCATGGGAAGCAAGTGCGTTGAGACCACGAACTTCGTTCAAAGTCCGATTGGACATGCCGGGCACCATCTCGCAGTCCAGGTAAGGGTGGGTAGCCTTGAGCTTGAGGACCGAGAAGATGCTGAAGTGAGAGCCGAAAGCTGAGAAATTCGCGAATTTTGTCTCGACGCGTATTTTGTGAGGGAGTGACATGGAGTCTTCGGCTGTCGTCAGAAATGCCTGAGCATAATAGCCAATATTCGCAAGGTTCAACCAAATCTCAGCCTTGCGACGTTGGATCGGGCGGTACTCTTGGCGGATCTGGACACAGACTCTGGTGAGACCCGCGTAGGTGCCAGACTGAAGAGAGGAATCGTGTCGGATTGGAACGTGTGCGTCGTTGATTGATGCGAAGTGGTACACCATATTGCGCAACTCTAAACAATGTTAGTAGCTTCTCTCGCGCGATCCAGGATGAGGGAAGTAGCATACCCGAGCTGAGGTCGAGGAAGCGAAAGGCCATGGTGACTTTGGTACTTTTGAAGCAAATGAGTAACTTGGACGATGGTAGTATTTGACGGAGACTCAGATGTAAACGTGGTGGCTTATCGAGAGTTTGATAGCGAAGGTAGCGACTCGTTGTAAGCGAGGGCAGGAATTAGTTTACCCGCACGTGAGCCCAGGCAGTGGCGCTATGACCTACAGAGAGCGGTGAGTCACTGACAGCTTACTTATTACGTAGTGAGTGATATATGATTGCAGTCTGTATATCTCTGTGTACCATTAACGTCTGGGAAGTAACCGTCAATGAAAGCTCCAGTACTATTTGCCGTAGTGATGAAAAGTGACGTCGACGCGATGACCATGATATGCCGGAGCCTGCAGGCCGTGAGAGATACGCCACTCCTCAAAGCCTCTCATTGTGTTTGGCCAGTCCCTGAAACCAATTGGCTCACTCATAAAGAATACCTCAACCCGTGTAATCCCGATTTCCATCTCTATGTAGACTTCGCAAATGGAACCATTGCTGATACACGCATGCCAGTTCTTGTTTGAGTGAAGAAGCAGCGAGTTCAGGTCCTGTGCTTGCGCCAAGGCCATGGTCGCGAGAGCAGCCGCGTCCTGCGGGTGGCTACTCGCCATGAACCAGAACCCATTTGGGATATCAACGGGCACGATCCTGATGTCCAAGCGGGGGTTCGCAACTTTGACTTCAAGAATTGGAAGTGAGTCGAAAGTAAGAGCCCATCCTGGCTTGGTGAGACTGGATACCCGGACGTGAACCTCAAGAGGAAGAATCGTCTTGTCCGCGGCTGAAGTGAGAAAGGTTTGAGTAAACACATGAAGGTCTGTAAAATCCAGGGAAATTTTGGCCTTCCGACGCTGAACTGGTCGATATTCAGCTCGGATTTGAACGCAGGCTCTCGTAAGACCCGCATAGTTGCCGTCTTCTCCAAGAGGCAGCCGGGATATAGATAGCGGCTCGTCACCGGCTGCTGCAGCGATATCGTAGATACGGTTGCGCAGCTCTGTATGAGGTCAGCGCTGTCTGATGTGCAAGTGAAGTAAACAAAGTGAAAGACTGAGATTGCGTACCTGCTGGTAGATCCAGGAATCTGAAGGGCATTTTTGTGAACTCTTACTTTGACGGGTCGTATTCAGAGAGTTCAAGTTCGAAGTAAAGTCGTGTGTTCACAGTATACCTAGTTGAGGAAGCAAGATTGTTGTGAGGGCGCGGCCGGAGCGACCTAGCGGCAGACCGTGCACGCTAGGCGCAGAGGGCTTCTCGTGCTTCTGGAGAGTGAAGGAAGGTACGTCTGAGCATCTTTTCCTGGATCTACCGCAACAAGATATGAGCTACCTCATGCGTACGAGCTGTGTCGACTATTCTCGTGGGTCATAACGATTTGCCGAGAGGCTTGATGAACGGGACTGCCTTGACTGCAGCTTCCTCCTCCCACGTCGCCTTATACTGAACATATTTGGCTGAGGGAGTCACCGTGTATTGTCTTTAAGTGCCGGATAAACAGGACTGCCAACTCATCGTCGTGTGCGAGGCGTACAGATGGCTTCGCTACGTAAATATCGACGCTCTCCTCATACTCCAGATGACTTTGTCTAGCACGATGCGCAACACTGATAGTTCGTACCGTACTGAAGCAGGTTGCTGTGCGAAACATGAGATACGGTTGCCGCAAAAGATGTGCCATGGCTGCCGTATGACAACACCCAGGGAAAGAGCTGACGAGAGGCAATGAACTCAAGTTTGCTGAAGACACCCCCGAGATTCCCACCGAGCCAAAGCGCACTCAACACCCAGCAAACCATCGTGGAAGGAAGTCACAAAAGAACAACGCAGTCGGTAGAAGACACGGTACGAGCCGCACGCTCAGAAGGAAGGTAAGCCGAGCGCAACGGGCACCATACCAATTCAGGAACCATCCCGCCCCATCCGGACGACAGTCCTCCAGATTTGCCCCGCAACACCACCCCGTGACGCAATGCCATCCCATGTTTTGCTCGGCGGGGTAAAAGCTGCACCGTCAGAGTCGCGGCCTTTGAGCCTCACTCGGCAGACCTTCCTCCGCCCAATCTCACGCGTCTAGATACATAAGTGTCGACCTCCGACTCCGACTTCTTACTATACAGAAGACTGCAAGTTACTCGTCTTTTTCGTAGTTCACAACTCTTTTACAAGCTTCTACAGCATATCTCCCTCCCCAGGAAACCGCCAAAATGTCCATGTCCGTCGAAGAATGCCAGGCGCCACGCGCCGGCTTCCCCAAACCCGTGCCAGACACACCCACAAACGTCATGCAACAATTCAGCATGAAAGGCAAAGTCATCGTCGTCAACGGCGCAGCCGAAGGAATCGGGGGCGCCGTAGCCGACGCCATGGCCGAAGCAGGCGGCAACGTAGCCCTGTGGTACAACTCCAACAGCGCCGCCATAACCCGCGCGGAGAACCTCGCAAAGACACACAACGTAAAGACAAAAGCCTACAGCGTGAACCAGATCAACGCCGAGGCAGTCCAAAAAGCCGTGCAGCAAGTGGTACAGGACTTCGGCCGCATCGACGTCTTCGTCGCCAACGCCGGCACAGGAGATAGCAAGCCGCTCCTGGACCAAACCCTCGACAGCTACCACAATCTCATGAAAGTCAACGTCGACGGCCCCGTTTTCTGCGCCAAGTACGCCGGCGAGGTATTCAAGAAACAAGGCTTCGGCAACTTGATCCTTACCAGCTCCATCTCCGCGCATATTGTTAATGTACCCATCGACCAACCCATCTATAACGGTACCAAGGCGTTTATCTCGCATTTGGGCAAGTCGCTGGCGAGGGAGTGGAGGGAGTTTGCGAGGGTCAACATTGTGAGCCCGGGGTTCTTTGATACCAAGATGGGGGCTGGGCCGCAGGTTATTAATGAGGGGTTGAGGATGATTCCGCTGGGGAGGCAGGGTAATGTGAAGGAGATTAAGGGACTTTTCTTGTACTTGGGTAGCGATGCTTCGAGCTATATGACGGGGAGTGATTGTATTATTGATGGTGGGTATGTACTGCCATAGATGTGGAGTGGATAGAGGAAAAGAATTGATATCATGTTTGCTGTTCATTGAATACAGGAAAGCTATACTCGTTGCCTTCGTTATTGCATTTCCAATCGTAAACATTCCTTTCGATCTTCGAAACATTTGATTAGGGTGATAGTTGTAATTAAAAGGTATATGTGCTCGCTAAGCCCAGATGAAAAGAAATTGGAAACACGATGAAGATTCTACTCGTCTTTACTCCTCGCCCTGTCCAGGCTCTCCCGCTCGGTCGTCTCACCACTTCCCGCTTCAACACCTTCGCTTCCCTTGCTCTCTTCATCCCTCCTCTTGTCTTGAGCGATATCTGGCGCAGGTGCAAAGTTACTCTTGCCTCGGATTCTCTTACCAAATACATAGAAGACGACTGGCATCGGTACAAGTACGAGCGCCACGCATCCAAGCAGTGTACTGGCCCATTGGATTCCCATACCGTTGAACATGAAGGTTGCGAATAGCGGGAAGACTCCACCAAACATGGACCGCATGAAGGTGTTTGCTGCAATAGCAGAAGCAGCAAACATGAGGTACGCGTCGACAATGTAGTTGAGGAGCGAGAGGAAGATGGAGAAGATTCCGAAGCCGGTAAAGAGACCACTCAAGACAGGGACGATCCAGTGGACATTGCCTGTGTAGCCGGTCCATCCGAACCAGAAGAGGCCAGCCGCGAAGAGGACACCGCCGACCATGCTGATGGGTAGCCGCCATTCTGGAACGGGGATGTTGTTGTTGGCTTCCAGTTTTTTGATGTATCGTGGGTTGTCGACGACAATGATGATGAAAGCGATGACTTCACCAGCGACCATGCCAAAGTAGGCAAGTCCGCCGATGCCAGGACTCCAGCCGTAGACTCCTTGGAAGACGAGAGCGTATGCGGTAAGGAAGAGGTAGAGTAGACCATCTGGAATCGTTAGCTCAGTTCTTGTAACGAGATAGGTGATCCAACTTACAGATAAAGCTCATATAGATGGTGATGAGCAGTACAATAGGCTCAGTGAAGAGAATACGCATCGGTCGACTGACGTTCTTAACGATCAGCTCCTTGAAGTCGACTTCAATTTCCTCCTGCTTCGCGTGGATACCCCAGTTCTTGGTTCGTCTCCTGAGCTCGCTCGCCTTGTTGATCAGCACAACGGGAGGATATGTCTCCTCCATGAAGAAGAAGAGCAGAGCAAACGACAGAAAGCCCATGAAACTGCTGATGTATTCGGTCCATCGCCATCCCAGATCGCTCTGTGTAATGAAACCCCCGATAAAGGGTGCAAGCAGTGGGCCCATGAAGACAGTTGCGGAGAAGACTGCGACAGCAAGACCGCGAAGTTTGTTGTCGAACATATCCGCAAAGACGGCGGCGACGATAGCGAGCGGAGAGGAGCCGAAGAGACCGGCGAAGAACCGACATATCATGATGGTCTGGATATCTTTGGCTGCGGCGACCGCGATGCTGAAGATGGCGAAACCAAAGGCGGCGATGATGAGGGGAGGTTTTCGGCCGTACAATTCGGAGAAAGGTGCCCACATCTAGAAGTTGTTAGCATATCTGATCACATGTCAATGGTCAGCGTTCACTTACTAAAGGCCCAAAAGCATATCCGAAGACGAACAAACTCGTTCCCAGAGTACCTACAACGTTGGCAACGCCGTATTGTTGCGACACTGCTCCGGTCGCGGCCGAGAAGATACTGCTACCCATGGTGGCTGTGAGGGCGTCGAATGCTAGGATGGCACCAATGCCAATCTTCTTCTTCATGGGCCAATTCTGCGCATGCAGCGGGTCGTCAACGCCGTCGAACTCGACCACATACTCCTCCCTGTCTGGTAGGAGCGGAGGGAAAGGCTTGCCGGCTCCTAGGTTCGGCAATGGCTTCTCTGTACGACGGCGTGTGAGGGTCCTTGATAACCGCGAATCGACGCGCGATGCACCAACTGTGCCTGCATGTTGACTTCTGTGTGTCTCGATTCGGCGGATGGCTTCGGGGTTGCGTTCGGTGGGATGTAGTGTAAGGTAGTTGCCGCTCGAGGCCTGCGAATTGACGGTCGGTCGGCGGTCGCGTGCGGGGGTTGAGCGGGCGGTGCGTATTTCTTCGAGACGGGCGCTATGTGTCGATGCAGAGCTTGCAGAGCTAACCGTCGAAGCCGAAGATGTGCTGTGCCGTGAAAGAGGCGAGGCGACCTCCTCTTCCTTTTCTGTGGTGGGTGATGCTACTGCTTCCGTTGGGAAGGATATCTCGCTCTGGGTGCGCTCTCCTCGCTCGTGTGCTTCGATGTTGCGCAGGCGTTCATCAGGTGTCTGATCGTGCAAATGCCGTCTGTGGTACTCTTCGCGAAACTGGCGGTGCGGGTCCCAATTTGCGAAGCGCTCAGGGCTTGCGTTCGCCTCATTGCGCAGGATATCCAGGTCTTCGTTCTGCATAGTGATCGCGATCTCCTCTTTCCTCGACCAAGGTGATGAGAGTGGCTGTCGCGCTGGAAAGCGATAGAAATTGCCAGCGCTCGGCTGTCGGAACAATAACAGTAAATGTTCAGCCCGACGAGGAGGCCGTTGTGGATCGTGTGGATCTAACGCGCGACGGTACGACTAGTCGTGACCGTGTTGTCGGGAGATGGACGCGGGTGCTGTCAATGGCGATGAACAAGCTTCAATCGTTCAATCGCTTGACAGCAGCCCGTCGCCCTAAGTATCTGGCGCGCGTGGCTGTCATGACCGAAAGATTTGCTCGTCTGCACATCTCCCGCATCTGTCCCATGCGACATGGCGAGAATATTCCCGACACCAGCGTCCTTATCCGGCGGACAGAGGGTGAGTAAGCCACCGCTAGCCGACTGAGCAAAGGCGGTCAGAGACGTTCTTCATCGTGATTGGACAGGGCAGTTGAGCGCAGAGAAGAGGTTTGCCGGCGGAAATAGAAGTTCGCCTACGTCATGGGCAGAATCTGCTGGGTAATCAGCGGCGCAGGCCATTGTCATCACCGTGCATACGTAGCGCCTCATGCTAGTGGGGCACCTCGTGGTCCTCAATAAAGAAATCGTAGCAATAGGGGGAGATGCCATTGATGCCCATTCATATGCCTGACCCGCAGTAGCATTCATAGCAATTCTGCTATCTACATCGCAGCTACCGCTCTCTCAAACATCTTGCCCAGGTACGCGTGTCGGGTTTCGCCAGCCGGCAATAGTTGCGTTGCGAAGATGCCACAGGTACCGCCCGTGCGATCAATCCACCATTTCAAATTCGGTGCACCTCCCCATCGTAAGGTGCCAGCTCTCAAACCTCCCTCAGCATCATCTTCGAGTGCTACTAAGCCTCCCAAAGCATGAGACCACTTGCGCGCACCAGGAGTGCCAACCGGAGCGTCGCCTGGAATCATGATGGCAGCGTAGGCTGGGACGGACAGCGTCTGATCGAGCGACTCTTGCGCCGCGGGTGGTATACATGGAGCAAACAAGAGCTCGATGCTTTCCGACTTGAGAAGTTTGCCATCATTGCGGAGAAGCGACTTTAGAAGTGCGAGGTAGTCTTCGGTATTGCCGAACAAACCTCCGCCACCAAACTCATCTTGAGGATCCAACGGCTGTGCCAGTGGCATGTCTGGTGGGTTGCCAGGTATAAGAGCTGCGTCAGGTGCAGGACGAGTTGTCATCGGCATCAAATCCTGCTCGATGTTGTTGTGTTTGACGTAGAAGGAAGTCTTATCCATCCCCAACACGTCAAAGATGTATTGGCGCATGTATGCTTCCAGCGTGCAGTTGTTGGCCCTCGCGATCATCAAGCCCACAAGCTCCAGCCCGCCACCATATGCGAAGCCGGAGCCGGGCTCAAAGATGAGAGGTGTCG
>Ga0265798_10004566_pt1 | contig 19001 bp, 18 predicted proteins | sample P3T30metagenome_FD_192430 | JGI IMG/M metagenome (GOLD analysis project Ga0265798, IMG submission 192430) | Plant litter microbial communities from East Loma Ridge, Irvine, California - P3 T30 | ecosystem: Environmental > Terrestrial > Plant litter > Unclassified | place: USA: California... | reverse complement strand
GGTACCGGTATTAAAGAATTTAAGAACGCCGCTAAAGACGAACCCGGAGCCGCTAAAAAAGCACAACCGCAAGAAGAAAATAAATTATAATAACCCAAATGGTATTATAATACAAAACCCCTTTAAATTTTTAAAGGGGTTTTTTTATGCTTTGCAACTACCTCATTTTTAATATGTAGTTGTGCCTATATCATTAATTTCGCGCGAAGGCGCATAAATATAGTGTGTGTTTTTATCAAACGCCAGCAGGGGCATAAAGATAAACGGGAACAAAAGCACGCCAACGGTATAGCCTTCATTTTTGCCAAAGGCCTTTACAAACAGGTTTAAAGCCCAGATAGTCATAACGATATTTACTCCCGGTATTAGCATAAGCAACAGCCACCACCATGGTTTCCTTATTATTTCCAATAATACAAGCGTACTGTAAACGGGCACAAATATGGCCCAGCCCGGTTTGCCGGCTTTTGCAAATAACTTCCACTGGCTTACAATGCATAAAATAAGGGGTACTAATACTATTACTAAAATAACAAGTAGTACTGCCGAACTGATTTTTCCCATAATTAAGGTTTGTTTTATTGGTTTGTGCTAAGATATGTATTTCAGAGGTTACTTGGTCAGTTCCGTGCCACCCCGGCCTGCGGCCACCCCTCCAAAGGAGGAAGATGCTTACTCTTATTCTTAAAAATTCTTAGAGATGTCTCCACTTCGGTCGACATGGAACATGCAACCAGGAACTAAAGTATCATCGTCAGCGCAATACGTTTCCTGGCTTCGTCTACCTCGGTTACTTTTACGGTAACATGCTGGTGCAGGGTTACCACCTCGTTTACATCGCTTACAAAGCCTTCTTTAAGCTGCGATATGTGCACCAGGCCGCTCTCTTTAATACCCACATCTACAAAGCAGCCAAAGGCGGTAATGTTGTTTACAATACCCGGCAATATCATACCGGTGCGCAGGTTGGCCATAGACTTAACATTCGGGTCAAACTCAAATACTTTGGCACTCTTACGCGGGTCGAGCCCCGGTTTTTCCAATTCTTTTAATATGTCGGTCAGCGTTAATTTGCCAATCTCGGGCGTTACATAGCTGTCTATGTCTATCTTTTTAATGGCCTCTTTGTTGCTTACCAGGTCGCTGGTTTTCAGCTTGAGGTCCTTTGCCATTTTTTCTACTAAAGGATAGGCTTCGGGGTGCACCGCACTGTTATCCAGCGGATTCTTTGCATTAGGTATGCGCACAAACGCCGCTGCCTGCTGGTAGGCCTTCTCCCCCAGCCTGGGCACTTTTTTAAGCTGCTTTCGGTCTTCGAAAGGGCCGTTTTCGCTGCGGTAGGCAATAATATTCTCCGCCAGCTTTTCGCCAATGCCACTCACGTACCCTAACAGCGATTTACTGGCGGTATTGAGGTTTACCCCTACCGAGTTTACGCAGCGCATCACCACCGTATCCAGCTCGCCCTTAAGAAGGCCCTGGTCTACATCGTGCTGGTACTGCCCCACCCCTATGGCCTTAGGTTCAATTTTAACCAGTTCGGCCAAAGGATCGGTCAGGCGGCGGCCAATGCTTACCGCACCCCTAACCGTTACATCATAACTGGGAAATTCATCCCTGGCAATTTTTGAGGCCGAGTATACCGAAGCCCCGGCCTCGCTAACGATAAATACCTGCACGGGCTTATCCCACGCGATTTTTTTGATAAAGTGCTCGGTTTCGCGGCTGGCGGTGCCGTTGCCTATAGATATGGCGTCTATCTTGTAGGCATTGACCATAGAGCGTATTTTTTTCATGGCTGTAGCGGTCTCATTTTGCGGCGCATGCGGAAAAATAGTTTCGTTATACAGCAGCCCGCCCTGCTCGTCAAGGCACACCACCTTGCACCCGCTGCGGAAGCCCGGATCTATGGCCAGTACGCGCTTTTGACCCAGTGGCGGCGCTAACAGCAGCTGCCCCAGGTTGCCGGCAAATACCTGTATGGCAGTGGCATCGGCCTTGGCCTTGGCCTCCTGAAGCGCCTCATTGCTTATGGCCGGGGCCAGCAGGCGCTTGTAGCTGTCGTCAATGGCTTTTTTGAGCTGGGTAGCAGTCTCCCTGTTGTTCTTAATAACACTCTGCTCAATGAAATCAAGCGCTTCCTCATTTTCTATCTCTACTTTAAACTTGACGATACCCTCGTTTTCGGCGCGCATCATGGCCAGCAGGCGGTGCGACGGCGCTTTGCCCAGGTTTTCGCTCCAGTCCAGGTATTGCTCAAATTTTTTAGCCTTCTCCGGGTCGGCGCCCTTAACCGGCTTTGTGGAAATGGCCGCTTTGCGGCCATAAATTTTCCGGAGGCTTTTGCGGATGTACACGTTCTCGTTGATCCACTCGGCAATAATATCGCGGGCACCCTGAAGCGCGGCGTCTTCATTAGCTACCTTGTCATTCAGGTATTTAGAAGCCAGGTAATCAACATCATCGGCGTTTTGCGCCATGATGATTTTGGCCAAAGGCTCCAGCCCTTTTTCGCGGGCGGCATCGGCACGGGTTTTCTTCTTCTTTTTGAAGGGCAGATACAGGTCTTCCAACTCTGTAAGGTCAAAGCTGGCGGTTATCTTCTGGTTCAGCTCGGGCGTAAGGGCATTTTGCTCGCCTATGCTTTTCAGTATGGCTTCCTTACGCTTTATAATGGCGTTATAGGCCTCGCTTGCCTTGGCTATCTGCTCTATGACCACCTCATCAAGGTTTCCGGTCATGTCTTTCCGGTAGCGCGAAATAAAGGGTATGGTGCAGTCTTCGGCCAGCAGCTGCAGCGTTGCCGTAATGCCTTTTACCGGTGCCGCTACCTGGCCCTGTATGTATTGTATGTTTGTCATGGTGTGTAGAAATTGGGATACAAATATGGAGATTTAATTGGAGGTTTTAAAGTGTTTTTGAGGGGGGAATTTTGTATGTTTGAGATAAATTCTTGTTATGGGAAAAGAAAGTGATTATAATAAGGACTTAAGGAGTAATATCTTAATTGCCTCCATTAGGGTAGAAGAAGCCGCATCAAATGTATTAAAGTTTCTTTTTAGAACAATTAAACCTGATTCAAAAACCCTTGGAAATAAATCTAGTAGCCTATCATTTAAAAATAAAATTGATCTTTTATATGATTTAGAAGACATCGAAAAATCTGACTATATAGATATGATTAAATTCATGGAGATTAGAAATCAGTTCATTCATAATCCAAATTGTAACTCTTTTGAGGACTTAACAAAAGACTTTCCTGAAGGTGTGAAATATTTAAAAGCTAAATATCCAAATACAGAAGAAAGTGAAGAGTTAATGAATCAAATATCCTTTATTAATTTGTGGAAAAGTGTATTGGTTAAACTTATCTTACTCAAGATAGAATATAATAAAGGAGCTCAAGAAGAAATGCAAAGATTTGTTGATTCAATGTCACTAAAAAAATTAGATGAAATTTATATTTCTTCATTTGAAGCATGGAAAAAGGCATTTCAAAGTAAAGAATTGCCATTTCTAGGGTATAGTTCAGAAGAATTAGAATATGAAGTTAGTGATTTTTATCGCAAGCTTCAATATAATCTTTTAGATGAGCAAATTAAAATATTAGATTCTATTTCTGCAAATGAAGTAACTTCAAGAGAAATTTATAAGCGAAGAGTTATATTGAAAAAATAAATCATTAACTCTATACATCAAAACAATATGGTATTAGGTAGTTTTTATTTCCGTCTTACAACAAACGGTAACTTGATGGGTGAGTTTATGAACAATTTATCTCAACAGATGGCAACAGAAAGTGCTGATGTAATTGGAGAGCAAAATGATAACTTTATTGGAGATTATCAATCAACATGGTTTGATGGTAATGCCCAGACAATGAGACTGTCGATAACTCAAAAAGCTCACACTTTTAATATTTTTAGATTAGTCTGGTCAGATGATACAGCTACCCATTTTGTAGGAGAAGCTTTTTTATCTAACGAAATGCTAATCGGTGTTTACGGAGATGGTGATTTAGATAAAAGAATAAATAATTTATTAACCCGCTAAACATCCCCGCTGGCGCGAGCATCATGCTCGTACCTAACAAATGGTTACGAGCGCGACGCTCGCACCAGCTAAGACCTGAACTGCACTAAGGATGGAATGCCGCTATTGAACCTTCCTCCTGAAGGGTGAATTTTTTATGTGTTTTTTGAGAGAGGATTTTTGTATGTTAGTAGCCTGTAATTTTTTATTGCCAATAATGAAATCTATAACCCACTCCTTTAACCAAATCATTGCCAAACAAAAAGAAATGGGCTACCACATGCCCAGCATGCTTTCAGGGCCTGCCTTAAACGAGGAACTTGCCCGGGCAGAAAAAGAGTTAGGCTTTGAACTGAATGATGCCCTTAAAGAGCTTTACAGGTGCGCTAACGGTATTACTCGCGATTATGAAACAGCATCAGGGCTTACGGGCATACTACCCATACATGATTTCCTTAGCCTTACAGACGCGGTTACCCATTATCAGGAACTCATAGATCTTGAAGAATCATTTACTGATTTTGGCACAGGTTTTAAACCCGGCAAAAGCCTTTTTCCGTTTCTGGATGATGGTGCCGGTAACTGCTACTGGGTTGACCTCAATACAGGAACGGCCAATGAAAACCGCATTTACTGGACCAATACATTCGGACAAGATCCTTGTTATCATTATGAATTCCTGCAAAATATGTTTGCCGTTATTGCCGAAGCTTATGAAAAGGACATTTTTTCTTTAGATGAAGACGGCTATCTCGATGCCGATTATAGTGCCTTTCATGAGCTTTCGGGCAAATACAATCAGGAAGTTGAATATTGGAAGTAATTTCCACTAAATCAAATATCTTGTCACCGCTGGTGCGCGCATCTTGCTCGTGCTTGAATAATTACTGCAAGAGACAATACCAAAAAACCCATGAACTGGATAAATTTAATACTATGCTGCCTTATTTCGGCGGGCGGGTTTATTGCTGCTACTTATGAAGTATTTGCCAATAAATTTGAACTGCCCGCCAGCAATTCTTTTAAGCGTAACGGTCGTGCCACACTTATGGGCGGTTTTGTTATTTTTAGCATACCCATTATTTCTGCATTTATAAACCCGTGGTGGACGATTTTTATAGTGTTTTTTGCAGGATGGCTATTGAGCCAGATATTTATAAGCATCCTTAAATCTTATGCCCAAATAGTTTCCTTACTTTTAATGTTTGTTGGGGTGATTTTGTTAATAATCAATTTCCTGTAAAGCAGTAGGTGTTTTGCTGACTTTTTTGGGTTTTAATAACTCAAAAACCTTATTTATTGCATATAAATTTACCGAGTAAGATATATGCCATAACCTCCAAATTTTGTAGGTTTACCCAAAATAAAATCAATCAAACACATGGGAATCTTTTCTTCATTATTAGGCAATGCCGGGGCAGTAGAACCCGCTAAACTGCAAGCCGACTACGGCCAGCTGCTAACAGAGAACGAGCAAATTGAAATAGGCTTTAAGCTTATTCGCGATACGTTTATCTTTACCAACAAACGCCTTATTGTTATTGATGTACAGGGTCTTACAGGTAAAAAAGTAGAGTATTTAAGCATCAACTACAAAAGCATTACCCGTTTTAGCATAGAAACTGCCGGTACTTTTGACCTTGATGCCGAACTTAAAATATGGGTATCAAGCGAGGCTGTACCAAGCATTACCAAGAAATTCAACAAATCCGTTAATATCTATGACGTGCAAAAAGTGCTTGCACAGCATGTATTAGGATAGTTTGACAACAACACCCGAATAAAATAAGAAAATCCGCCAATAGGCGGATTTTTTTGCTATCCCACAAAGGGTATTAATTTCGGATAAAAGTTCTTTATCGTTCCCTTTTTGATACGCAATGCGTTGATTACCGGGTAAATAATATTTAAAAAATACAATACTATGACAGCATAGGCAAACGCATCATAAAACTGTTCCTTGGTTATTTTAAGAAATATGTAAGTAAAAAACATAATGTTAGTTACTATGGCCCACAGTATCTGGAAGTTTAGTATGTTAACACCTTGTTTATAAACCTCATGAATCCTGTCGCGCTTGTTGAGCCATAAAATAAGTGGCAGTATAATGTTGCCAAAAGGTATCACAATACCCGTAATTACCGACAGGTGCAGGTAAACCAGGTAGCTTTTATCTTCTATTTTACCGTAGTCTAATATCTCCTCAACATTAATGCCCAGCGCCTGGCATATGCCTTGCAGCGAGTTGCCGCGGGGCTCGGTTTCATCCTTTTCAATACGTTGCAGGGTACGCAGGTTTATCTTTGCAAGGTCAGATACCTCTTCCTGAGTCAGCCCTTTTTGCTTCCTTATTAAGGCAATTTTTTTACCTATGGTTGTCATTGTTTTTGTTTTAAGATTATGGTACAAAATTACCACGGTAACCCTGCCTTATGTAGCGGTTTTAGCACGGCATTTTTACGGCATTTGTGTCAATAGCCTGTAAAATAAGGCATTTAAATACAGCCCAACCTGCTGTAAATAAAAAAATCCCGCCTGAGCGGGAAAATTTTTTATAAAATAAGCCTACATACAAGGCATTTTGTCTATCCTGGTTTTGTGGCGGCCACCTTCAAAGGCGGTATTTAAAAAAGTATCTACCATGGCAATGGCCTGCTCTTTACTGGTGTAGCGTGCCGGTATGCTAAGTATGTTGGCATCGTTATGCTGGCGCGCCAGTTCTGCAATTTCTTTGGTCCAGCACAGTGCCGCACGAATTTTCTGGTGCTTGTTAGCTGTCATGGCTGCACCGTTACCGCTACCGCATATAATAATACCAAAGTCAACCGTACCGTTTTCAACATCGGTTGCCACCGGGTGTATAAAATCGGCATAGTCTACGCTATCAACAGTATCAGTACCGTGGTTAATAACATCAATACCTTTAGCCTGTAAGTGGGCTACAATGGCATATTTATACTCCGGGCCTGCGTGGTCGTTTCCTATAGAAATTTTCATAGTTATGTATATTGTTGTGTTACTGCAAAGGTATCAAACAAACCACAGGCTGCAAAATATATTAAAGTGCCTGATACAAAATATTTTAAGTAAATACTCGTGTATATACTACTAATAAATTTGTTAAAATCCTACGTTGTTAGTAACTATTTAAATAGCCTGAAAACAAAGTAGATGCAAAATCAACAACTTTGTTGATAACTATGCAATGGAAAACAACATGTTTTTTTGATTCATATCAAAATTTTTATAATGCAAAAACTCCAACCACAATTCCAAATTTATTTCTTACAATGTTTTGGTAATGTTATGAAAACGTTAACAAGGGTTATTAACAATTATTAACAAAGCAATTTATCAAAAAAAGCATGATAAAAGCAGTAATCAACCATTGTTAATAACTTAAAGCGAAAATTACGAAAACACCTCATTTGTATATTTTTACATTTGCTTAACATTGTTGAAACCTTTGTATAAGTTTGTATAAGTCACAAATCTTGTAAGCCCTCAAAAAGTTATCACACTTATCAACACGCTATAATAACCACCATAATTTTTTAAAATTTAAAAGAAAGATTTATTTGTATTTAATAACTGTTGACAACTTTTAAACCTGTTAAACTATTTTTAGGTTGGAATCGGTATTTAGTTGATTCAGGATTTCCTTAACGGTGTCAAGATCGTTTTTGTGCACCTTTAGCCTGATGCCTCCCAGGGCATAGGTATACATGGGTGCAAAGGTGGCCATGGTTTCGTTTTCAAAGTAAAAGGTAAGCCCGGCATCCTGTAGCAGGTGGCGCAGTATGGCTATTTCGTGCGGATATGTAAATACGGCTGCGGTTATAAACTGATCCATAGCGTAAATTATAGGTAATAGTCTGTATAAAGATAGCGGTTTAAACGTTATTATTTCATTAAAGAGGCCTTCAAATCTATTTGTTATTCGTAAATTTCCTGCATTATTAAAATTATATATGAATAAGAAGAACGGAAGACCGTCAGCTAAAAAAGAAAAAGACTTTTCTCACAAAATTTATAAGATACTATCTAAGGACCCTAATAAATCATTCAATTACAAGCAAATAGCTGCTGTTCTTGAACTTACAGATACCGAGAGCCGCAACCAGATTATTAAAGAGCTCAAGCTTTTAGCCGGTAAAGAAAAGATTGAGGAGACCGATAGGGGTACCTATCGTGTGATTAGCAAAGCTGACTATGTAGAAGGAAAAATTGATATGACCAGCCGCAAAACAGCCTATTTTGTTAGCCCGGAGCTGGAAGATGATGTGTTTATACCCACTAATAACCTTAATAAAGCCCTTGATAAAGACAAGGTTAAGGTATATATTTATAACCGCAGGAGAGGCCGCAGGCCTGAAGGTGAAGTGGTTGAAATATTAGAGCGCCACAAAACAGAATTTGTGGGCGTTATAGATATCCAGAAAAACTTTGCCTTTGTAAGCACTGCCAACCCAAAAATGTATACCGATATTTTTATCCCTAAAAATAAGTTAGGCGATGCCGAAAACGGTGATGTTGTGCTGGTTAAGATGGAAGACTGGCCCGCTAAGGCCGATAGTCCGTTTGGTGTAGTGGTAAAAGTACTGGGTAAGCCCGGAGAACACAATACTGAAATTCACGCCATACTTGCAGAATACGGTTTACCATCAGATTTTCCTGTTGATGTAGAGGTGTTTGCACAAAAAATTGATACGGAAATACATCCCGAAGAAATAGCCCGCCGCAGAGATATGCGCGATGTGCTTACCTTTACCATAGACCCTAAGGATGCCAAGGATTTTGACGATGCACTATCGTTCCAAAAGCTCGAAAATGGTAATTATGAGGTGGGTATACATATTGCCGACGTATCGTATTACCTTGAAGAAAACACCATACTGGATGCCGAGGCGTATAACCGTGCCACATCGGTATACCTGGTAGACAGGGTAGTACCCATGTTGCCGGAGGTTTTAAGTAACTATGCCTGTTCACTGCGTCCTCATGAAGAGAAGTATACCTTTTCGGCCATATTTGAAATATCAGAAAAGGCAGAGGTTAGAAACCAATGGTTTGGCCGTACGGTAATTTACTCTGATCAGCGTTTTGCTTATGAGGAAGCCCAGCATATTATTGAAACACAAGGCAATACTATTGCTGCAGAAATATCATTAACAGGCGAGGAGTATACGGTATCGCCTGAAATTCAGTTTGCTACACTCAAACTTAACGAGCTTTCTAAAATCTTAAGGAAGAAGCGTATGGCTAACGGTGCCATATCATTTGATAAGGTGGAGGTTAAGTTTCACCTTAACGAGCAGGCAGAACCTACTGGTGTATACTTTAAACAGGCCAAAGATGCCAACCATCTTATTGAGGAATTTATGTTGCTGGCTAATAGGAAGGTAGCTGAGTTTATAGGCAAGCAAAAACCTGAAAAAACCTTTGTATACCGTATTCACGACGAGCCGGATGAAGACAAACTGATTAATTTACAGACTGTTATATCTAAATTTGGTTATAAGATAGACTTCAGGAGCAAGGGAGATATCTCAAAGTCTCTAAACAACTTATTATCAGATGTTCAGGGCAAAAAAGAGCAAAACCTTGTAGATACCCTGGCCATCAGGAGTATGAGCAAGGCCAAGTACAGTACCGATAACATAGGCCACTACGGCCTGGCATTTGACTATTATTCGCACTTTACATCGCCCATACGCCGTTACCCTGATGTAATGGCACACAGGCTGTTACAGCATTATCTTGATGGTGGTACTACGGCCGATAAAGACCATTATGAGGAGCTTTGCAACCACTCATCTACCATGGAGGCGCTGGCAGCCAATGCCGAACGCGACAGTATTAAGTATATGCAGGTTAAGTATATGCTTGACCATCAGCACGAAGAGTTTCTGGGGGTTATCTCCGGCGTAACAGAATGGGGTATTTATGTAGAGATTATAAGCAACAAGTGCGAGGGTATGTGCCGCATCCGCGAGATAAAAGACGATTATTACACGTTCGACGATAAGCAATATGCTCTGGTTGGGGAAGTTACACACAACCTGCTACAGCTGGGCGACGAAGTATGGGTTAAAGTAAAAAATGCTGATTTGGTTAAAAAGCAGCTTGATTTTACCTTCCTTCGCAAAAACGACCAGGAATAAATACAAAATTTCAGGAGAGTAAAATGTAAGATATAAATTACATTTTAATATTCAAAAGTGCCTAATTTTTCACTTTCGGAGTTTGAGATTGGGCAAAAAGTTGAAAGTCATAAAGTCAAAAGTCGGTATCGGACTTTATAAACTTTATGACTTTCTACATTATGATTTTTTTTGACTTTTTTAAACTTTATGACTTCATTATAATTCAATCTGATTTTTAGGTACGAAATTTGTCTACTGTAACATTAGGCAGTTTTTTCTGTCTTTATAACTTTATAACTTTAAGACTTTTGACTTTCGACTAATTAAAATAAATCATCATCATGAAAAAAGTAATTCTAATTGCCTTTTTAGCCGTAGGCCAGTTTATGGCAGCACAGGTAACAAAAAACCTGGGCGACTTTACAACAGTACGCGCGTTTGACCAGATAAATGTAACCCTGGTTAAATCTACCGCAAACAAAATTGAGATTAAAGGCGAAAAAGCCGGCGATGTAGAGGTAGTAACCAAAGGCAACGACCTTAAGATACGCATGAAGCTGTCTAAGCTGCTACAGGGCGATGATATAGAGGCTACGGTATACTACACCGGCAACCTGGACAAGATCGAGGCCAGCGAAGGCGCATTTGTAGGCTCCGCAGATACATTTAAAGGTACAGCCTTTGAGGTTAATGCTAAAGAAGGATCTACTATAAAGTTAAACCTTGAAGTAAGCAAGCTTAAAAGCAGCGCAGGCAGCGGCAGTACGTTAGAGTTTAACGGTACCGCTACAAACCATGATGTGGTTTTAAAATCGGGTGGTATACTTAAAGGCAAAAGCCTTGAAACCGCCCAAACCGCCGTTACCATTAACGCGGGTGGCGAGGCCGACGTATATGCTACTGATTTTTTTGACGCTAAAACACGTGCCGGTGGCGATATCAATGTGTATGGTAACCCTAAACAGGTTAACCAGAGCAAGACAGCCGGCGGCAGCATCAATATAGTAAAGTAATTACTTAGCAGCTGGTATTTTACAGCGCATTAAATTTATAAAACCGGAAATTGCTTTCCGGTTTTTTTATGTTTGGTAGTTTATTATCAAAAAAAAAATTCTAAAACTGTAACATTCCATACAAAGGCATGTCTTTTATATAAAATCAATTAATCAATCAAAATTTAAAAAGTATGAAAACATTATTTACACTGGCAGTATTAGCACTTAGCCCATTATGTATTGCCCAGAAAACTATTGAACTTAAAGATTTTAAAAACCTAGCCGTAGGTACTGATACCGAAGTGACCCTTATAAAATCTAACGAGAACAAATTGGTTATACAAGGCAATACTGAAGACGAAGAAGTACAGGTGCAAAATGAAGGCGGAGACCTTGCCCTGCAGGGAGAAGGCACACTTACATTGTATTTTAAAGGCAAGCTTGAAGGCATAGCCGCCGGTTCTGACAGTAAAGTATGGTGCAAAGACGAAATTAAGGCTGATAATTTTAACTTGGCTGCCGGTTCTGATGCCCAGGTAGAACTTAATCTAAACGTTACAACACTGGTTACAGCCGCCGCATCTGATGCCGAGGTAACCCTTACCGGAAAAGCAAAAAACCATAACGCTGCCATAGCATCAGATGCTAAGTTAGAGGCAAAAGACCTTGATACCACAGATACTACCATAACAGCGTCGTCAGATGCTGAAGCAGAGGTATCGGCTAAAGGCACAGTAAATGCTACGGTAAACTCTGATGCCAATGTAAAGATATACGGCAAACCAAAGAAAGTTAACGAAAACAAATCGGGCGACGGCGAAATTACCGTTGTTAACTAAATAGCTGCTATTAATAGCTGCAATGCATACATCCGGAAGTTAAGCTTCCGGATTTTTTGTTTCTATAAATTACTAAGTGCCGGTTGTGCATTAAACAGGGTAGGGAGGAGGCTGCAAATATCTACATACACCGTACTACAGGGTAGCAGCACAGCGCTTAGCAACTTTCCAATTAAAAATTGTAACTTGCATCATCAAATCCAATTAATGATCCAGGACATTTTTACCGGTGCCATACCGTTAGGTTTCTTTTTGAGCATAATGCCGGGCGCAGTATTCTTTGTATTATTAGAAACAAGCGTTTTAAAGGGGTTTAAAGCCGCTATAGCGTTCGATCTCGGCGCCATAACATCAGACATCCTTTTTATACTTATCGCTTATTTCAGCAGCTATAAATTACTCGAAAAAATTAAAGACGAACCCGCCCTTTTTATTTTCGGTGGCCTAATCATGCTTATATATGGCGTTATATCATTTATCAAGGTAAATAAAAATTCTAAAGATGAAATTATAGACAGCGCCGCTAAAGAAATCATCCGTAAAGATTATTTCAGCCTGTTTATAAAAGGTTTTTTACTCAACTTTATCAACATCGGTGTACTGTTTTTTTGGCTGGGCATCATCATTACATGGGGCCCTAAACTGGATCTTGACCCTACACGCATACTCATATTTTTTGCCGCTGTAATAGCTACTTATATTTTGGTTGATATAGGCAAGATAATGCTGGCCAAACAATTACGCAGCAAGCTAACCATGAAAAACATAGTTAAAATAAAGCGTGGTATAAGCGTAGTTATAATAGTATTCGGTTCTTTTTTAGTGTTCCAGGGCTGGTTTCCTGAAATGTTTAAAAAAGCCATTGATGAAGTAGAGCATCACAATCAGGCGCGTTAATTTAGCCGCTGCATACTTAAATCAACCTCATAACTAAAAACAAAAAAAGCTTCCTTTTCGGGAAGCTTTTTTTTGCAGAGGCATCTAGCGGATTCGAACCGCTGTAGCAGGTTTTGCAGACCTGTGCCTAGCCACTCGGCCAAGATGCCAGCATTTATTGGATGGCAAATGTAAGCAAATTTTTAAATTTTTTATTGAAAGATTAAAAAATTTAAAGCATTTAAACATTCAAAACACCATATACTGCACGCAATCTTTTAATTATTAAATGTTTAATCTTCATCCTGCCGAACACTCTAACAATCCAAAAATCTAACAATCCGATATTCTAAGCTCTAAACTCCTCCATCTGTATGGTTACTTCCTCCACATCGCCACCTATAGGCGGGTTTATTTTGCTAACCTCAACATTAGCCCTGCTTACCTGCGGCAATTCATCAAAAATACGTTTGATAATGCGGTGTGCCACATGCTCCAGCAGTTTGCTCCTAATAGCCATTTCTTCCACCACAATCCTGTTAAGATGCACATAGTCAACGGTATCAGCAAGTTCATCGCTTAGCATAGATTTGCGCAGGTCGGTCTTAATTTCCAGGTCCACGCGGTAGTCGCTGCCTATTTTGCTTTCCTCAACCAGGCAGCCGTGGTAAGAAAACGTACGTATGTTTTTAAGTTTTATGGAGCTCATTAGAAGTCGTAAAGTTTTTAAAGTCAAAAGTCATAAAGCAAAGGTATGATTTTTTAGCTCCTAAGCTTCTTAACTTTTGTAGCTTCTTGCTGACTAGCTTCGTAGTTAAGAGGCTCGGCAACTCAGTAGCTCAGCAGCTTCTTTAGACTTTAAGACTTTAGACTTTGAGACTATTTAATTACCTTTGCACAACTTATACAAAAAACTATGTCTGCTGAAGATAGATCACTCAATTTTATTGAACAAATTATAGAAGATGACCTGGCTGCGGGCTTATCAAAAGATAAGTTGCGCTTCCGTTTTCCGCCGGAGCCTAACGGTTACCTGCACGTGGGCCACGCCAGTGCCATATGCCTTAATTTTGGCCTTGGCCTAAAATATAACGCACCTGTAAACCTGCGTTTTGACGATACAAACCCCGCGAAAGAAGAGCAGGAGTATGTAGATGCCATAAAAAAAGACGTGGAGTGGCTGGGCTATCAGTGGGCCGAAGAGCGCTATGCTTCAGATTATTTTCAGGAACTGTATGACTGGGCTGTAACCTTTATTAAAAAGGGAGTGGCTTATGTAGACAGCCAGTCGTCTGAAGAGATGGCAAAACAAAAAGGCACGCCCACAACCCCGGGTACCGATAGCCCTTACCGCAATCGTTCGGTAGAAGAAAACCTTGCCCTTTTTGAAGGCATGAAAAATGGCGATTTCCCTAACGGAACGCACATACTTCGTGCTAAAATTGATATGACAAGCAGCAACATGCTAATGCGCGACCCTATAATGTACCGCATACTGCATGAGCACCACCACCGTACTGCCGATAAATGGTGTATATACCCAATGTATGACTGGGCCCATGGCGAAAGCGATTATATAGAGGCCGTATCGCACTCGTTTTGTACGCTTGAATTTTTAATGCACAGGGAACTTTATGACTGGTTCCTTGACCAGATATACGACAATACTAAAACACGCCCAAAACAGCGCGAATTTGCCCGCCGTAACCTAAGCCACACTGTGGTTAGTAAACGTAAGCTATTGCAGTTGGTGCAGGAAAAACACGTTACCGGCTGGGACGATCCGCGCATGAGCACCATAAGCGGTATGCGCCGCAGGGGTTATACACCTGCCGCCATCCGTAATTTTGCCGATACCATAGGTATTGCAAAGCGCACCAACCTGGTAGATGTTTCTGTTCTAGAGTTTTGTGTAAGGGAAGACCTTAACAAAATAGCGCCACGTGTTATGGCAGTTCTGGATCCTGTTAAGCTGGTTATAACCAATTATCCCGAAGGTCAGGAAGAATGGCTGGAGGCCGAAAACAACCCCGAAGACGAAAGCGCAGGCTTCCGTGAAGTGCCTTTTAGCCGTGAGCTGTATATAGAGCGTGAGGATTTTATGGAGAATGCTAATAACAAATACTTCCGCCTTACGCTGGGCAAAGAGGTGCGCCTTAAAAACGCGTACATCATTAAAGGCGAAAGTGTGGTTAAAGATGAAAACGGCAACATTACCGAAATTCACGCAACATACGATACCGATTCTAAAAGCGGCAGCGGTAGCGAAGCCAGCTTAAGAAAGATAAAAGGAACTATACACTGGGTAAGTGTACCGCACGCCATTACTGCCGAAGTAAGGCTGTATGACAGGCTGTTTACCCACGAAAATCCTGACGGCGATAAAGAAGTTGACTTTAAAACCTACATAAACCCTGAATCGCTAAAGGTGATTACCGGCTATTTAGAGCCATCGCTTAAAAGCGCAGAGGCAGGCGAGAGGTACCAGTTTCAGCGCCTTGGCTACTTTTGCGTAGATATAGATACCAACGCTGAACAAATTGTATTCAACAAAACCGTAGGCCTTAGGGATACCTGGGCAAAACTCGAAAGCAAAGAATAAGTGCTTAAGTTCTGAGTCTCTCCGGCAGGAGTGTTCCATTTCGACCGCAGCGCAGCGAAGTGGAGAAATCTATATAAATTAAACCGGGAGTTATCTTCCGGTTTTTTTATGGATTGTAATGAAGTTCAGCTCAGAAACTAAGCGGCTCAGTAGCTATTAAATAAATGCTACCACAAAAACTCCCTGCATTTACAGGGAGTTTTTTCATTTATAAATTGATTGTCAAAATATTACACAAAATATTTTCAATTTAGCTACAACGTAATAGTTATTTTACTAAATTCACAAATGTAAATAATACACTTATTATACGCCAGTCACCGGAGTTTTCTTTACTCCGTTAAAAATTAGCTTTTTACGGCATTGCCCAGTAAATACAGTACCCAAAAGGGGTACCGGGTTTTTATTGCCTTTTTTTAAGCAATCCGTTGCGTCATTCGTTAACCAAACTTTTTTATATTTATGAATTTACAAACCAAACTCCAGTCCTCCTCAAGCCGCAAAGGTTTCATTTTCGGTATTTTTATGCTAATCATGTCGGCACTGCTCTATGCACAGCCGGGCATACACGACCCATCAGTTACCATCCGTAATACCGATGGGCGCTATTGGCATTTTGCAACGGGCAATGGTATTTATACCATCTCTTCTACCACTACAAACTTCTCCAGCTGGCAAACCCAGAACACCGTGTTCCCCGTAGGTACCTGGCCCTCATGGATAGCCAATTACGTAAGCGGCTTTGCCGGCAATTTCTGGGCGCCAGAGGTAGTTAAAATCGGCAGCACTTATTACTGTTATTACTCCTGTGCCGGCAATGGCGCAGCGGCAGCCATAGGCCTTGCTACAGCCACAAACCTCAACGGCCCATGGACAGACAAAGGCATGATTGTAGCCGCAAACAACGCCATAGACCCATCTATTTTAATAGACGGCTCTAACATGTATATGGCCTATGGCAACTGGCAAAGCGGCATCGATTTAATACAGCTAAACCCCGGTACCGGCCTTAGGCAGGGCACTAGCCGTTGGGATATTGTTGCCGGCCAGGTAGAGGCGCCTTATATCATGAAACGCAACAACTATTACTATATGTTTTTTCAGCGTGGGCTGTGCTGCAATGGCGTAAACTCCGGCTATTATACCCAGGTAGGCCGCGCTACAAGCGTTACAGGCCCGTATGTTGATCAAAATGGCATAAGCCTTATGAGCGATGGCGGAACAACCTTCCTGCCTAATAAAAACGGCAATGTTATAGGTCCGGGCCATGTTGGCTATGGCGAATCTACCCTGAGTTACCACTTTTATGATGGTAATGACAACGGTGCACCCAAGCTAAAAACAACTACTCTGGGCTGGAGTAACGACTGGCCTGTGGCAGGCACCGCCAGCCAGATTGTGCAAAACGGTACCTACAGGCTTGTAAATAAGGCATCGGGTAAATACCTTGATAACCTGGGCGCTACCACTAACGGAGCCAGCGTGGCGCAATGGGCAAACAGCCCAAACTTTAACCAGCGCTGGGTTATTACCTATGCTGGTAGTGGCTATTACAAGGTTAAAAGCGTTACCGGCGGCCTTTATTTAGACAGCGTGGGTACCACGGCAGATGGCTCTGTAGTAGGGCAGTGGGCAAACGGCTCAAGCACCAACCAGCAGTGGAGCATTGTAGCAGCAGGGCCATATTATAAGCTTGTTAACCGCGCAAACGGCAAGGCAATTGATACCGGTGGGTTAACGGCAGACGGCTCGGCGCTGCAGTTTTGGTACAGTAACGCCAGCAACAACCAGCAATGGACGCTTGAATTTGTAAGCAGTGCCACATCGCGCATGGGTAATTTTGATGAAGAAATTACAGAAATCGAACCTGAAGCGGGTAAATTCTACGCCACGCCAAATCCGGTAAACGGCAACAGCATCCAGATTTTTGCAGGCAACGCCGTTATGGCCGATGTAAATATTGCAATTGTAAACATTGCCGGGCAGGTGGTTTATACAGAGCATGTAGGCATAAAAGAAGCGGGAGATTTTACCCATACTATAGATGTATCTAAACTGCCGGTTGGGGTATACTTTGTAAACATGGGTACCGGTTCAGGGTTTACATCTACAAAACTTATCCGTAATTAAATAAGCATTATTATAACAAGCGTCCTTATGGTTTTTAACTGAACCGTAAGGACGCTTATTATATTTACACCGGTTAAAACTATTTTTTGGTTAGTACATATGCTTCACTGCCAATGGTATAGGTATATTCCACATATTTTTCTACTTCATGGGCGTCTACATTATACAGTGTTAGTGTGTTGCCTTTTATTTTAAAGTGAAAAGGTGTGCCGGCCTCATCGGTAGTTTTGGCATAGAAAAATATACCGTCAAAGGGTACGGCTTCCTCGGCATCGGGGTCAAACTGCACATAGTATTGCACAAAGCCCGGCAGTCCTTTTACAAAGCCATCTTGTGTAAACGTTACGGTTTTACCGGTAGCTTTATCTGTATACGTTCCCGCAAATAAATCGTTTAACTCTTTTTCAATATCAGCTTTTTGATAGATTTCCTTCTTACCTGATTTTGTAAAGCTAACTTCTAAAAGGGTATCGTTTAAAAGATTGAGGCTAAAATCACCCAATGGTTTATCGCCTATATCCTGTTTGGGGTCATACACAAAAGGGCCGGTTGTATCATTCCAGTGTATGGGCCATGAATACGTAACCTCATGCGGACTAAAGCCATACAGCAGTGTGCTTCCGGTGGCAAGGCTGTCTTTAATAAACGACATGCCAAAAAGCGTGGTGCTATATTTTGGGTTGTTGTACACCCCTTTATTTTTTTTCATGTTGTCCAGGTAGTCTTTGGCAATCCATGAGCCGCCCAGTACATCCGCTGTTTGCTCTAACGTTCTGGATGGTTCTACTGTAGTTTTTTCAGATAGAGCGGCAGGCTTTTCAATTGCCCGGTTTGTATCTTTCTTATCGCATGAAATTGTCAGGGCAAGAGTAAGGCTAAGGCAGTAGTATACATTTTTCATACTTGCGGTTTAAAGTGGTGTGTAAGTGCTATAAATTTCACTATAAATTTTTGTGCTGCCTACGGTTTTATAAATACTTTAATTATACCCCCGGGTTATCACGTTTCTGTTGAAAATTATTACCATTGAAAAAATCAATAAAAAATAGAAATTAATCAATATAAGTTATCAAAACTGACCTTTATAAATCAGTGCTGCGGCATTATCTTTTGTAAGAAATATATATACTTAACCCGGGTCTCAAAACGCTGTTAAATAAACTCATTTCAATTTTCACATACTTTAGCGTTCAATTAACTACACATTAACAACCTACAAATGTTAAAATGCCCTACCTTTATAAAAAGTAACATAAAAAAATTATTAATTCAAAAAACTAATATTATGGCTGGTAAAACAGGAACAATTGTAGCAGTACTTGCAGGTGCTGCCGTAGGTGCAGCGGTAGGAATTTTATTCGCTCCGGATGCAGGTACAAAA